>Ga0114974_10001446_pt1 | contig 18797 bp, 16 predicted proteins | sample S_130206_EF_Meta_FD_87318 | JGI IMG/M metagenome (GOLD analysis project Ga0114974, IMG submission 87318) | Freshwater microbial communities from Lake Simoncouche, Canada to study carbon cycling - S_130206_EF_MetaG | ecosystem: Environmental > Aquatic > Freshwater > Lake | place: Lake... | reverse complement strand
AGAAGCGCTGATCACTTGAACTCGTCACCGAAAACATACTCATCAGTTCACCCCTGAATTCTTACCCTTTGGTGCAACTGGAGTGCCGTCTGGCCGCACTTTCGGCAAATCAAGTTTTGGCATTCCACCGACGAGAATGCTCTTCGCAGAGTTCACGGATTTTCCGCTCACACCGAATAGTGCCTCATAGATTTTGCGCACACTGGGACCTGAAGTTCCCGAACCGGTGCCACCTTCAGCCACCATCATGACAATCGCGTACTTGGGGTTGTTTGCAGGCGCGTAGGACGCGAACCAAGATGTGGACACCTTGTTGCCGGTGACCTGTGCTGACCCAGTCTTTGATGCAACCGGGATCTGCGCCAACGGGAAGCCAGCAAACGGAGTCTTACCGGACCCTCTCACGGTCACTCCTGGTAACGCAGCCTGCAGAAAATCTATTGCCGATTTCGGAGCCGCGATCTTTGACTTGACCACAGGCGCAAAGTTTTCCAGAACCTTGCCCTCAGGGCCGATAACACCCTTGACCACTCGAGGTTGATACACGGTTCCACCATTTGCAATTGCTGAATAGACCATTGCCATCTGCAACGGAGTAACAACCGTGTCACCTTGTCCAATAGCGGCATTCAAAGCATCTCCCTCGCGCCATCGGAATCCGTCTGCACAATTCTCTTTATCCAACGCGGTATAGAAGTTTGCCAATGTTGGGTTGGTCTTACGTGTTTCTGAATAACCGTCAAGCGCATTCGCGCACCAACTGTCTTTCTTGCTATCCCAGTTCTCTGCCTTGAACAGTCGACTCGCAACACGTCCACCTGATTCACCAGGTAAGTCAACTCCTGTCTTAGTACCAAGACCAAACGACTTCGCCATATTGGCAATCGGATCTGGTGCGGTGCGCTCAGCACTCAGACCGCCACTTTGCTTCCACATCGAGTCAGCGATGCCATAAAAGACGGTGTTACACGAAACTTCTAGAGCCCGAGCGAGGGAAATTGCTCCGTATCCGCGGGATTCATAATTTCGGAAGGTTTGATTTCCGGCCTTGTACTCATTGGGGCATTTGTACTGCCCGTAAAGATTGAATTTTTCTTTCGCAGCAGCAGCAGTACTGATAACTTTGTATGTCGAACCCGGTGCGAAGGTGCCCTGAATCGCATTCGAGGACAAGGCTTCTGAATTTTTCAGCTGCTCATACTGCTTTGTCGTCACGCCGCCAACCCAGATGGCTGGGTCATACGTGGGGTAACTCGCCATCGCCAGAACGTTGCCAGTTTTGACGTCAATGACCACGGCTGCCCCTGACTTACCTGGGTAACCCTGTGAGCGCGCACGTTGTACGGCGTTCACGAGCTGATTTTCTACTACCGCCTGCAAATGAGCATCAATCGTGCTGACCAGATAATTGCCGGGGGTTGCGGCGTTGGTACCAATCTTGTTGGTGACGCGCCCTGACGTATCAATGGAAAGAGAGGTGACCTCAGGTTGACCGCGCAGCGCGGTATCGTATTGCGCTTCCAAACCAGAACGGCCCACAACATCAGTACGACGAAGCCGATCTGCCGCATTGGCATCAACTTGTGACTGTAGTTGTGATTCAGTCACCGGCCCGAGGTAACCCAAAATATGCGCGGCGTTCACTCCAAAAGGAGCCGGGTAGATGCGATTAGCCTGCAGTTGAGCGCTCACACCAGGGAAGTCAGTTCGACGTTCCATGATGTTGATCGCTGTCTGAGTATCGATGCCATTAGCAATTGGGACTGGCTGGTAGGTCGACCCGTTCCAACACACAGGAGGTGGTTTCGCACCTTCGGTGCCACAGGTGAGGAGGCGATCAGTGATCTGTGATGTTGGAACATTGAGCAACAACGCCAAGCGATTAATGACCGCGGCGCCTTTATCCTTAGCCCGACCTAGCGTCACACGGTCAACAGTTACTTCCAAGGTCGTGCGGTTGGAGACGATTGGGCGCCCCGCTTGATCCAGAATTAAGCCTCGCACTGCTGGACGCACGATTTCTCGAACGGAGTTGTTCGCCGAGGCGTTGAGATAAAAGTCGCCGCTAATAATTTGTAGAAACATCAAGCGGGCGAAAAGTGTGACAACCAGAGACAAGACCAGTACCCCGAACACCATGAGGCGCAGCATGGAGCGATCACGCACGCTGCGCTCCCCTCAACTGGCAGTCCAGAACCTGCGACTGTGACTGATCAAATGCTCGGATAGTTCCATTAACGCACTTACCAGCCTTCACACTGCAACCTCGGGGGTGAATTTTTGCACCACCCAGCCCACCGGGACCACTACGAGGGGCGCCAGAAAAGCCGCATAGATCGCGCCGCTCAAGATGAGTCCGGCCATATTTGCCCACACCACCGTTGGTTGTCCAAGGACCGAATCGATGACCCCTCGAGCCAAAATCACTGCTCCGACCGTGCCTGAAGTCAGACCAATAAGTAAGGGAACGGTGCGATCACGTGGATCAAGGGCTCGACCGACGAAGAAAGCGGCAGCCATGAAGAGCAGCGCGTTCACTCCGATTACCCCTTCAGTGGACGGAGCCAGATCAACCAAAATTCCAGCAGCAAAGCCGTAGATCATCCCCATCGCCGAGCCGTACGCCAGCGCAACGGCAATCACCGAAACCAAGATGAGGTCAGGCGTCGAACCTGGTAATCCGAGCCGGCCTAGGAAGGAGTTCTGCGTTAAGAACGAGATCAGGAATATCACCACAAGGATAAAGACTTGGCGTAACCACATTAGGAAGCCTTCGGCGAAGGCTGTGGCGAGGGATCAGACCAACTCCCACGCGTAGCTGCACTCGGGTTTCCTGTGGTCGAAGGTACGGGTGTCGCACCCAACGAAGGGGTGACTTCCTGTGGTCGAGCAGGTAACACCGAATCCCTTGGGTCTGTCCGAGGAGGACGAACGACAACTCCAACGATGGACAGCGCTGACATCCGCGCAAACGGCTTGATAGCAGCTACCCGAGTGAGTTGACCAGCTGTACCTCGCACCTCAGTAACTTCGCCAATAGGAATTCCTGGTGCATAGGGCTTGCCATTTTTTGAACCAAAGGTCACCAACGCTGTGCCAATGTCAACATTGGCGAGTGGATTCAACATCTGGAACTCAAGGGAGTTTTGATCTCCGGTGCCAGAAAGAATACCGACTTCATCACTTCCTGCAATCCGGGCACCAACCGACATTGCCGGGTCAACAATCAGCACTACCGTTGATGTTGTGCGGTGTACTGCAGACACTCGCCCAACAAGTCCGTCAGCATTAATCACTGACATATCTCGTTCTATGCCATCTTGAGTGCCAATGTCGATCGTGATTGCCCAACTAAATTCCTGTTCAGGACCAACAGCAATAACTTCAGCGGGAGTGATGCGGTATCTGCCGGCACCCGCTACTCGCAGTAACCCATCAAGTGCATCTGCGCGAGCGCGGTCTTGTGCTGAACGGCGAACGAGATCACTTAACGCTTGATTTTCTGCTTGTAACGTATTGATTTGATCGCGTTGATCGCCCCACGTTCCCCACCAATCACCAATTGCCAGGATGGGTGAGAAAATCGTGGCACCTGCCCGTTCAACCCCGCCAAGTGCGGTTCCGACAACTGAGCGGAAGGTTGCAAACGGGCCTTTCCCACCACGCAGGTCAAGAATTGCAAACGTAAGTGACACAACAATAAGGACCGCGATAACCACTCGTGCGCGGCGCTGAAACATGGTGAAATATCGGCTGGTCTAGTGACCTGCCGTCCTAACGCCGGGGCTCGGAAACGAGTACTGCCTGGAGTGCATCGAATTCCTCGACACACTTTCCGGAACCTAGAACTACGCAATCAAGCGGGCGGTCGGCAATCAAGATTGGCATCCCAGTTTCATGGCGCAAACGCTCATCAAGGCCGCGCAGCAAGGCTCCGCCTCCAGTAAGCACGATGCCTCGATCCATGATGTCTCCGGACAGTTCAGGTGGCGTGCGATCAAGGGTTGCTTTCACTGCAGCCACGATTGCATTCACCGGCTCATCGATAGCTCGACGAATTTCTTCGGCTGACACCACGATGGTTCGAGGCAATCCGGTAACAAGGTCGCGTCCGCGGATTTCAGCATGTGGTTCATCTGGCATAGGAAATGCCGAACCGATTGCGACCTTGATTTCTTCGGCGGTGCGCTCACCAAGCATCAGCGAGTACTCGCGCTTCACATAATTGATGATCGCGTTATCAAGTTCATCGCCGCCAACTCGAACAGACAAACTGGTAACGATGCCGCCAAGCGAAATCACTGCAACTTCAGAAGTGCCACCTCCGATGTCGACAATCATGTTGCCCGTTGGCTCATGCACGGGAAGTCCAGCACCTATCGCGGCAGCCATTGGCTCTTCAATAATGAAGACCTTGCGTGCACCTGCCGCATAGCCGGCGTCCTTGACCGCACGTTGCTCAACGCCAGTGATGCCTGAAGGAACACAAATGATCAGTCGGGGCTTTGCTAGATGGCGGCGCTTGTGCACTTTTTGAATGAAGTAGCGCAGCATGCGTTCGGTGGTGTCGAAGTCTGCGATCACACCGTCTTTGAGCGGTCGAATAGCGACAATATTGCCCGGCGTGCGTCCAATCATGCGCTTGGCCTCTGAGCCAACGGCCAGGATGCCCCCGGTGTTGTTATTAATTGCCACCACTGAGGGCTCGTTGAGAACGATGCCGCGGCCGCGCACATAAACCAAAGTATTGGCCGTGCCTAGGTCGACTGCCATGTCTCGGCCGACGAACGAAGACGAACCTTTAGCCATGGTCAGGCGACCTCTCTGCAGCAGTTGAGTGCCTTATCTTACGGCCCAGCCAAGGTTAGGCGGACACCTCGATGCGCGAAGCCCGGGCAATCTCGAGTTCGCGAAGCCGCTGTTCGAGGCGTTTCGCCACCTCATGCGTAGCATTTAGGGCGAAGGCTGCGGTGACGACAGCCCCTAAATCGGCCCGATAATCATGGCCCAGGCTCTGGAATTGCCCTGGTTTCACGTTCGTCGCATAGAGCACGTCCACACACACCTGGGCCCACGTTACCCAAGGCACCCAGGCCATTGAATCGGGAATATTGCGACCACGTGGCTTAGCTGGGTCAAGCCACAAGGGGCTGCGTCGAAGTAATTCGGGTCGAAAACGGACGACGGGATCACCGTCATGCTCTAAGAACCAGACCCGAGGTCGATCGGTGAGGTCAGCTGGAATTTGCTCCGGGCGATCCACGGTGATGCTGGATTGTGCGCAGCGAGCATGGAATTCATCGGCGACCCTGCCACCCGGCGTTCCAACCCACAGGGCCTGCGCAATGCCATACGCGTTCAGATCGACAAGGCCAGCCGGTACTGCTGCTTCTTGCACCTTTGCACCAAGACTCTCGCCATAGAGCAGGAGCAACGGCTTGGCCGGACGATCTCGCAGTTCGGCGAGGATGGCGTCTAGGAGTTCACGTTGAGTTTGGGCCGCGATACCGACCTTGCCCAGCGAAAGAAATGACGGGAGTAAGCCGTAGCCAATGGCTACTGTTGCGCAGTCTCCTAATGAAAGAATTTCAAGCACATCTACAGGGGTGCTGTTCGCGTAACCGGTACCGGCGGGGGCCTGAATCAATAAATGAGCTCGATCAAATGCGCCTGTGCGATGAAGTTCTTCAATGGCTAGCTGCACTCGCTCAGAAACCGTTGCGGCTGATTCGACACCTATGAATACTCGAACCGGTTCAATGACTCGAACTTCCTGGGTGACAAAAGTGACATCTTCTGGCGTTGTGACGGTGCCAACGAACCGCGCGCCTTCGCGCCCCAAGGTGGTGTAAGGAATTGCTGAGGCATCGGAACCCGTCACGAGTGGGTCACTTGGCGGCTTCGCAAAACCGATATCAATCTCACTGCCCTTTTTAGCAATTCCAATCAGAGCGTTGCCAGCCGCATATTTACCGGCAAACCCCGCAACCGCGAAAATCCCTGCTGTTGCAAACAATGCTGCTGGTACTCGCTGTGGTCGCCGTGCAGCCGCGATCAACACATCAACGCCAACTCCCGTGAGCAATCCGGTGATTCCCCCAAGAGTGCCCGGGAATGCCCCCTGAACATTTGCCGGCCACGGCACCAATGTTTTACCGCGAGCCTTGAAACCTACGTACCCTCCAACAGCGGCGCCTAAACCAAGGCCGAGCGCGGAGGGACGCATCTTTCGCAGACCGTCTACAGCTCTGGGAAGAACAGTGCGATTTCGCGAGCTGCCGAATCAGGTGAGTCTGAACCATGAGTGACGTTCTCCTGCATCTGAGTTGCAAGATCACCACGAATGGTTCCCATTTCGGCTGCGGCTGGGTTTGTCGCACCCATCATGTTGCGCCACTGCACGATTGCTGCTTCGCCTTCGATCACTGCAGCAACAAGCGGTCCACTGGTGATGAACTCCACGAGGCTCTTGAAGAAGGGCTTACCGGCGTGCTCGGCGTAATGTGCTTCGGCGATGGCAACAGGCAAAGTGCGCATTTCCAAGGCGACGATGGTGAAGCCCTTGCGCTCGATGCGACTGAGAACTTCGCCGACAAGGCCACGGGCGACGCCGTCAGGCTTAACTAGCACGAGGGTGCGCTCAGACATGTTGCTCCTTCAAAGAAATTGATGAAGCCTATCCTACCGGTGGAATCTGGCGTGCTCGCTCGGCCTTCAAGACATCGACCTTGGTGCCTTGGTGAATGGCCGCGTACCAAAGCACGAGAAAAAGCCCACCGACAATGAACATGACCGGTACGAGCACACCAATCGCTAGGACTGGAATCTGCAATATCCAGCCTGCGGTTAAGCCCCATGGTCGGCGCAATGTGCCAACGGCTAAGAACAACACAACCATTAATACAAACCCAAGGATGAAGATCAAGGTTTTGTTTTCGTGGTCGCCATTGGTCCCTGCAACGAGAACGCCCAGGAACACCACGATCGCTTCCATGCTCAAAACGGCAGAACACAGAATCTTCACTGGAGGTGTTTCCTTCCCTTTTGCATCATTTCCTTGGCTTCGCCAACAAGCACGATCGATCCAGTGACGAGCACTCCCCCGCCCCCGTAGACCGCGTCAACTTCAGCCAGGGTGACGGCCTGATCAATGGCTTCATACAGATTCTTGGCGATGATCACTCGATCTTCGCCAAATACTTCATGTGCAATTTCGGCTAGGGCTTCAGAAGACATTGCGCGCGGTGAAGAGGGTTCAGTAAGAATCACGGTGGAAAGAATTGGCTCAAGTGGAATCAAGAAGTTCAAGGCATCTTTGTCTTCAAGAATTCCGATCACACCGATCAGAGTTGCGAATTCAAATGAATCCTCAAGAGCGGCAGCAAGAGCGACCGCACCTCCTGGATTGTGTGCGGCATCCAGCACAACAGTTGGTGTTCGTCGAACAATCTCTAATCGTCCAGGGGACGTGAGTTGGTCGAGCCCTGCCCGAATAACATCGTCATCAACTGGCGGTTTACCGGCTCCCATGAATGCTTCAACTGCACAAAGTGCTGCAGACGCATTGTGTGCTTGATGCTCGCCAAAAAGCGGTACAAAGACTTCATCAATGCGACCACCGATACCAAGGAGACTTAGCATCTGGCCGCCGACTGCAATTTGACGATCCATGAGTCCAAAGTCAGTACCTTCGCGAAATGCGATTGCGCGAACTTCAGTTATTCGTTCAGATAAAACTTCTGAAACGGCTTCATCTTGAGCTGCGATAACAACATAAGAATCCGGCTTGATAATTCCAGCTTTTTCAGCGGCAATCTGCTCGACAGTGTCGCCAAGGTAATTTTGATGGTCAAGTGAGATTGGGGTGATGACTGCAACCTGACCGTGGGCCACGTTCGTGGCATCCCATGATCCACCCATGCCCACTTCAATGATCGCGACGTCCACTGGAGCATCAGCGAACGTGGCAAAGGCTAGGGCTGTCATCACTTCAAAGAACGACAATTTTGGTCCACCATCGGCCACTGAGTTCGCATCCACCAAGTCGACATAAGGCGCCACGTCATTCCAGACATGCAAAAAACGCTCAGCATCGACCGGCTCGCCGTCTAGACAGATTCGCTCCCGTGGGTCAATGAGGTGCGGAGAGGTGAAAAGCCCAGTTCGCAGGCCATAGGACCTCAGCATGATTTCAATCATTCGTGCGGTCGAGGTCTTGCCATTGGTGCCCGTCACATGAATCACTGGATAGGCGCTCTGCGGATCCCCTAAAAGTGTGGTCAGGGAGGCAATTCGTGAGAGCGATGGCTCTAATTGGCTTTCTGGCCACCGCGCAAGCAGGTTTTGCCATACCTCGTTGAGGGCGGCGGACTCTGTTTCTTGGGAACGGCTCACTAAGCACCAGTCTAGGCAATGCAAGGCAAACAATAAGATTGCCCACCATGACCGGCACCCGCGTACCTGAAAAGCCCACCCTTGACGGACTTGAAGATCGTTGGGCTGCTGCCTGGGACCAACAAGGCAGTTACACCTTTGATCGCACGAAGACGCGCGACCAAGTGTTTTCCATCGATACGCCGCCACCAACGGTCAGCGGCTCACTGCATGTCGGACACGTTTTCTCGTACACCCACACCGACTGCATGGCTCGTTATAAGCGGATGCGCGGCTACGAAGTCTTCTACCCCATGGGTTGGGATGACAATGGTTTGCCCACTGAGCGCCGCGTACAAAACTTTTATGGCGTTCGTTGTGATCCGAGCCTGCCGTATGACCCAGACTTTTCGCCACCAGCAACGCCAGATACAAAACAGCAGGTTGCTATCAGCCGTCGCAATTTCATAGAACTGTGTGAACAACTTACTGTTGAAGATGAGGTTGTCTTCGAACAGTTGTGGCGCCGTCTTGGTTTATCCATTGACTGGTCGCAGACGTATCAAACTATTGGTGCGAATTCACAAATGGTCAGCCAACTGGCTTTTCTTCGCAACCTCAAGCGTGGCGAGGCATACCAAGCCGAAGCGCCGACACTGTGGGATGTCACATTTCGCACCGCGGTCGCACAAGCAGAACTTGAAGACCGCGAACGCCCGGGCGCTTATCACCGAATTGGATTTCCGACTACTGTCGATCCGAGCACCAAAGTCTTTATTGAAACCACTCGCCCAGAACTCCTAGCAGCATGTGTCGCCTTGGTCGCACATCCAGATGACGAGCGCTACCAACCACTTTTCGGCACGACTGTCACGTCTCCGGTCTTCGGAGTGGAAGTTCCAGTTGTGGCGCATCAACTCGCTGACCCGGAAAAGGGATCAGGCATCGCAATGATCTGTACGTTCGGTGATCTCACCGACGTCATCTGGTGGCGCGAACTACAACTGCCTACGCGCCCAATCATCGGCTGGGATGGACGTATCCTTCCTGACACTCCAGAGTGGATTACCACCTCCGAAGCCAAGGCACATTACGAGCATATTGCCGGAGCCACGAGTCGCACTGCGAAAGAACGCGTCGTAGCGCTACTGAACCAAAGCGGTGACATTGTTGGTGAGCCGCGCGAAATTATGCATCAGGTGAAGTTCTTCGAAAAGGGCGACAAGCCACTTGAAATTGTTACGACTCGACAGTGGTACATCAGCAATGGTGGGCGCGACCCAGAGCTTCGTGCAGAACTCGTCAAGCGCGGAAGTGAAATCAAATGGCATCCAGCACACATGAAAGTTCGCTACGAAAATTGGGTTGAAGGGCTGAACGGCGATTGGCTGATTTCTCGCCAACGCTTCTTCGGTGTGCCAATCCCGCTTTGGTATCGCTTAGATTCAGAGGGAAATCCGATCTATTCCGAGATCATGATGCCCGAAGAAACAGACCTTCCGATTGATCCGAGCACGGATACCCCTGCTGGCTTTGACCCGCAGTCTCGCAATCAACCCGGTGGTTTCATGGCCGATCCTGACGTAATGGACACCTGGGCCACCTCATCTCTTACCCCGCAGATTGCTGGCGGCTGGGAACGAGATCCAGATCTTTGGGCTCGTGTATCACCCGTTGACGTGCGCCCTCAAGCTCACGAAATCATTCGCACTTGGCTTTTTAGCACTGTGGTGCGCAGTCACTTAGAAGATAACCGGCTGCCTTTTCTCAACGCTGCAATCTCTGGCTGGATTTTGGATCCAGATCGCAAGAAGATGAGTAAATCTAAAGGCAATGTTGTGACCCCCATGGGCCTCCTCGATGAATACAGCGCCGATGCGGTTCGCTATTGGGCCGCATCAGGTCGCCCAGGCACCGACACTGCTTTCGATGTCGGCCAAATGAAGATTGGTCGCCGTTTGGCAATCAAGTTACTGAATGCGAGCAAGTTCGTTCTCGGTCTGGATGCAACGCAAAATGACGCAGCGATCAGTGAAGATGTCGATAAGGCACTACTTGCTCAACTTGCCAAAACTGTTGAACAAGCAACGAATGCTTTTGAAGACTTCAACTACGCCCGCGCGTTGGAAGTTGCTGAGAGTTTCTTCTGGAATTTTACCGATGACTATGTCGAACTCGTGAAGGTGCGTGCTTACAGCGACACTGATGTAGCTGGTGCTGATTCTGCGAAGGCTGCTCTTGCAACCACCTTGGATGCACTTTTGAAACTCTTCGCACCATTCCTGCCATTCGTGACCGAAGAGGTCTGGAGCTGGTGGCAAGAAGGCACGATTCATCGCAGCGAATGGCCAAGCTCAGAGGCCATCTTTACTCTTGCCGGCAATGGGGATGCTGCAATGGTTGCGGATGTCTCAGAAGCTTTGTCGCAGATTCGCAAGTCAAAATCTGACGCAAAGGTGAGCATGCGTGCCGTTATAGAGTCAGCAGTCATTAGCGCCAGCGAAGATCAGAACAAGCGACTGCAGATGGCCGCGAAGGATCTCTCATCAGCGGGTTCGATTCAATCCCTCACGTTCGCACCTGGCGCAAACATCGAAGTTTCTGTAGTGCTTGCAGCTACTGCAGAATAAAACGCCCCGATCGCGAGACCCTGGGATGCCCCCCAGCGATCCCAGAACTTCACAAACAAGGCGGCATAACCGAGGTTATCGTATTCGTTGCGTTTTCGCTATGTAAGCAGTGGATAAAACGTAGCAATTCGTGTCAAATTGGTGAGCCAAAAATTCAGAAAGTATCGGAAAGCAGTCGATCGGTGCGAGCTCAATCAGTTATGCAGACTTGTTTTGGCGCTCTTCTTCGCGCGGAACCAAGGTCGGGAGCGTGTTATTTCGCACCACTTCATCCGTGATGATCACTCTGGCTATATCAGTGCGGCTTGGTACGTCATACATAACATGAAGCAATACTTCTTCAAGAATGGCGCGAAGCCCGCGGGCACCCGTGCCACGAACCATAGCTTGGTCTGCGATCTCGTCGAGCGCTTCCGGAGTAAATTCCAACTCAACATCGTCGAGTTCAAAGAGTTTCATGTACTGCTTAACTAGCGCGTTCTTTGGCTCGCTGAGTACAGCAACCAAAGCAGATCGATCTAGTTTGTTCACTGCAGTGAACACTGGCAAGCGACCGATGAACTCAGGGATCATGCCGAACTTCAGCAAATCCTCTGGCATGACATGGCTGAAAACATCGAGTGAATTGGCATCAATCGTTGAACGCGCTTCGCCAAGGCTATCGAATGTGAAACCCAGCTTTTTCTTGCCGAGGCGCTGCTCAATTATTTGATCAAGACCCGCGAATGCTCCACCCACGATGAACAACACATTCGTGGTGTCAATCTGAATGAATTCTTGATGTGGGTGCTTGCGGCCACCCTGCGGTGGAACCGATGCAGTGGTCCCTTCAAGGATCTTCAACAAGGCTTGCTGAACACCTTCACCGGACACATCGCGCGTGATCGACGGGTTTTCGCTTTTGCGAGCAACCTTGTCGATTTCATCGATGTAGATGATGCCAGTTTCAGCCTTTTTGACGTCGTAGTCTGCGGCCTGGATGAGTTTGAGCAGGATGTTCTCAACATCTTCACCCACATATCCAGCTTCGGTGAGTGCGGTTGCATCTGCGATCGCAAAAGGCACGTTGAGCATTCTGGCTAACGTTTGCGCCAGCAATGTTTTGCCAGAGCCGGTAGGCCCAAGCAACAAGATGTTAGATTTCGCGAGCTCGATGGCATCTTCTTTGCCAGAGTCACCGGCTTGCACCCGCTTGTAGTGGTTATAGACCGCTACAGCTAACGACTTTTTCGCGGAATCTTGACCGATGACGTATTGGTTAAGGAATTCGAAAATTTCGCGCGGCTTAGGAAGTTCACCCAGACCCAGTTCAACGGCGTCGCTAAACTCTTCTTCAATGATCTCGTTACATAGGTCAATGCATTCGTCGCAGATGTAGACGCCTGGACCCGCAATGAGCTTCTTGACCTGCTTCTGGCTCTTTCCACAGAAAGAACATTTGAGCAAATCTCCGCTCTCACCAATGCGTGCCACGTCTATGCCTTCCTGGATAAATCAAACTGACGACACTGACGTTACCTTGCCGAGGCCCTTCATGCAGAAATAGGCCTCGGCGCGCCGCCGCTCGAGAGCAGGATGAGGTGATTTATGCCTTGCGTGACGCAATCACTTGATCGATGATGCCGTATTCCTTGGCGCCAGCAGCGGTAAGAATCTTGTCGCGCTCGATGTCATTGCCGATCTGCTCGTGATCCTTGCCAGTGTGATGAGCAAAGAGACCGATCATTTCTTCACGCATCCGCAGGATCTCATTGGCCTGAATCTCAATATCAGATCCTTGCCCACCGCCCTCGGTGTACGGCTGGTGAATCAAGATTCGAGCATGTGGAAGTGCAAAGCGCTTGCCTGGCGTACCAGCAGCAAGAATGACAGAAGCAGCTGAAGCAGCTTGACCAAGACAGACGGTCTGAATCTGTGGCTTCACAAATTGCATGGTGTCGTAAATCGCCGTCATTGCTGTGTAAGAACCACCTGGCGAATTGATGTAGATCTGAATGTCACGATCAGGGTCCATCGACTCAAGACAGAGCAACTGAGCCATAACATCATCTGCTGAAGCATCATCGATCTGCACACCCAAGAAAATGATGCGCTCTTCAAAGAGCTTTGTGTAAGGGTTGTGAGTGCGTTCACCGTTGGCATGCTTCTCGCGAAATTCAGGCAAGATGTAGCGGCTTTGGGGATTGAGATAGTTCACTTTGCTTCTCCCTTGGCACTCTTTTTCACGGTAGCCGGAGCATCCGCTGCGGAGGTGTACACGTGATCAATAAGACCGTAAGCCTTTGCTTCGTCTGGCATGAACCATCGATCGCGATCTGAATCAGTCTGGATCGTTTCAAGTGACTGGCCGCTGTGGTCAGCGATCAATTGAGCAAGACGCTTCTTCAGTAACAACATCTGTTCTGCTTGGATTTTGATGTCAGACGCAGTTCCGCCGATGCCGCCGAGCGGCTGATGCATCATGATGCGGGTGTTTGGAGTGGCGTAACGCTTGCCCTTGGCGCCAGCACACAACAGGAACTGCCCCATTGATGCGGCTAGTCCCATCGAGATCGTTGCTACGTCGTTCGGGATCAACTGCATGGTGTCGTAAATAACCATGCCCGCAGTGACAGAGCCGCCGGGAGAGTTGATGTAGAGCGTGATGTCCTTTTCTGGATCTTCAGCAGCAAGCACCTGCAACTGCTTAGCAATGCGGTTGGAATTTTCATCCCGCACTTCACCCTCAAGCCAGACGATTCGCTCGCGAAGGAGACGCTCGTCGAGCATGTCGCCGAAGCCAGACATGCCGCCACCTGCCATAAATGGACCGGTCGGTACAGAAAAACTGTTGCTCACGCGAACCTCCAAAAGAGAACTGTCCTGACCCTAACCTGCGCGGGGGGTCAGAACTTCCCCAGATGGGGTCGTGTTCGCCCCTAGCCAAATGAAATAAAAACGGGCACCACCCGGAGGCAGTACCCGTTTTGAGTTAGGAGGTGAGTATTACTCGGATTCAGTGACGCTCGGGTTGAGATCAGTTTCCAAGATCGCAAGATCAACCACGTTGCCATCAGCATCGACAATTGAAACCTGCTTCATCGCTGCAGCCAGCGCCTTGCCACGACGAATGTCTTGAATTGCCATCGGAACCTGGTTGGCGGACATCAAGGCCTGAGCGAACTGATCCGGAGCCATGCCGTAGCGAGGCGCGTTTTGCACCAGCCAAGCGGATAGTTCAGTTTCGCCGACTGAGATCTCTTCGATTTCGGCGATCTTGTCGAGAATGAACTGGCTCTTTAGGCCGGTGCGAGCCTGCTCTTCAACTTCGGCGCGATGGGATTCTTCGCCGGCGTGACCGTCGGAGAAGTGATCTTCCACTTCAGCCTTGATGACCCCTTCTGGCAGTGGAATATCAATGAGTGCCAAGAGGGCTTCATGGGTCTTCTCGCGAGCTTCGTCGGCCTGCTGCAGCTTCTTCATGCGAACAAGGCGCTCTTGGACGTCCGAGCGCAATTCGGCGACCGTATCGAATTCGGACGCTAACTGAGCAAAGTCATCATTGAGTTCAGGGAGCTCGCGTTCGCGCACGGACTGCACTTTGACGTGCACAACAAGGTCAACACCAGTCCAGTCACCGTTTTGTGGGGTGAATGAGAAGGTCACTTCGCCATCTTTCACAGCGCCGCGAACCGCCTCGTCAAAACCAGGCAGCATGCCTTCAGTTCCGAGTTCGTATGACAACGCATTGCCAACGAGGTCGTCAACTGAGTCGCCTTCGGGAGTTTCGCCAGCGAGATCAACGAGAAGTACGTCGCCGTCAATTGCTGCGCGATCCACATCTTTCAATGTTGCAAAGCGAGTGCGAAGTGAGGTGAGCTGGGTTTCGATGTCTTCGTCAGTTGGTGTGGCGTTAGCAACTTCAACCTTCACCGTGTCATAGGCGGGTAGTTCAAACTCTGGGCGAATGTCTACCTCAGCGGTGAAAGCCAGCAATTCGCCGTCTTTGATGTCGGTTACTTCGATGTCTGGGCGAGCAACGGGAACGATGCTGTTCTCGCGAAGTGCTTCGTCGTATGCCTTGGGCACAGCGTTATTGACAGCCTCGTCAAGAACTGCTCCCCGGCCGAAGCGCTGTTCGATGACGCGAGCTGGAACCTTGCCCTTGCGGAAGCCAGGAACGACGACCTGCTTGCCGATTGTGGCGTATGCCTCGTCAAAGGATTCCTTGAGTTCATCGAAAGGAACTTCGATGACAAGCTTGATCCGGGTAGGCGACAGGGTCTCGACAGTGCTCTTCACAGCGGTTCACTCCTGGTTGTTGGACGACCAAACCCCATGCTGACCGAACAGGGTTTTTGGTCGGGGTGACAGGAGTCGAACCTGCGATCTTCTGCTCCCAAAGCAGACGCGCTAGCCACTACGCTACACCCCGCTAATTGCGGAGATCTGAGCATAGAGGACGTGCGTTTGATCCCCTAACTCGGTATCAATTTGGTGCTAAATCGGACGAATGCTCGACTCGAGACCTCACACCGTTACACTCTGCTGCGTTGGTCTACCCAACACTGCGGGTGTAGCTCAATGGTAGAGCCCCAGCCTTCCAAGCTGGTCATGCCGGTTCGATCCCGGTCACCCGCTCCACGTTGTCCGTCTGGCTCCCAATGTCGCCCATGAGATGCACGTCCACTAAGATAGTTGCATGTTGCAACCAACTACCTCCCACCTCGAGCGAGCTCGTGCATTGCTCGCGCAGGCTGCCGGAGATTCGGCCAGCACCCAAGTTGCCGTTGGCGTGATCCAACTCCTGATGACTGCTAAACGCGTTGGCCCCGGCCAACATGAGCAAGCCACAGTCAGCGCGATGTTGAGCAAACTGGCCCTCCAAGGCCCGATGCGCTCAGCTGATCTCTCCCACTTCTTACAGTTGGATCCTTCAACCGTGAGCCGGCATATCAACTCTTTGGTTGACGGCGAATTCGTTGCAAAAACAACCGATGATCGCGACCGACGCGTTCAGTGGATCCAAGTCACCGACGCCGGCCGCGCACGGCTGCATACCCGCATGAATGAGCGCATCACTCAAATAGAAAAAGTCACAGATGGCTGGTCTGAAGCTGATCGCGCGTTATTCAGCGCGCTGCTTTCAAGATTTATTACGGACTTTGATCGCACGATTAATGAAGCTGAGCACGAAGCGGAGCAAGCATGAGCAGGACCGAACAAGATCCAAATCCAGGATTAGCTCCAGATCCTGAGGCGGCACTCATCGCAGGCGGCGCACCGGCAGAAGATCGCATCACCGGCGCTCGTCTTCGCTGGATCATGATCGCCTTGATGCTGACGATGTTCTTGGCGGCGCTTGATCAAACGATCGTCTCGGTCGCGCTGCCTCGCATCGTCAGCGATCTCAACGGTTTGAGTTCCCTAGCTTGGGTTGTCACCGCTTATCTCTTGGCATCAACTGCATCAACTCCAATCTGGGGCAAGATTTCTGACCTTTATGGCCGAAAGATCATGCTGCAGATCGCCATCGTGATGTTCTTAGCCGCATCGTTTCTTGCTGGCGCTTCTCAAACGATGGAATGGCTCATCATTTCCCGAGGCCTTCAAGGCCTTGGTGGCGGCGGCATCATGGTCTTGGCAATGGCGAGCATCGCCGACGTCATTCCACCGCGCGAGCGCGGCCGTTACACAGGCTTGTTCACCGCCACATTCGCATTCTCAAGTGTTGCAGGACCGCTCATTGGTGGCTTCTTCGTCGAATCCCTGAGCTGGCGTTGGATTTTCTACATCAACATTCCGTTCGGAATCATCGCATTCTTTGTTATTGCAGCTGTTTTCAATGTGCCAACCCAGCGAGTGCAACACAAGATTGATTACGTTGGCGCTGCACTCATGGTGGCAGGAGTGAGCACCCTCTTGCTGCTCGTTGAGTGGGGTGGAACGCGATACGCATGGGGCTCGTCAACCATTCTGACAATGACTGCTGCCTCATTTATTTTGCTTTCAACTTTCGTATGGCATGAAACCCGCACTGAAGAACCCCTCGTGCCCATGGCTTTGTTCAAGAACCAGATTTTTACTATGGCAAGCGCAATCAGCTTCGTCGTCGGCTTGGCGATGTTTGGTGCGATTATCTTTATTCCGGTTTTCATGCAGATTGTGCAAGGAAACACACCCACTGAAGCAGGAATGAAAATGTTGCCGATGATGGCAGGCATGGCGGGTACCTCCATCATCGTGGGCCGACTAACTTCCCGATTGGGTCGCTACAAGATGTTCCCCATTTTTGGCACAGCGAGCGCCGCGGTTAGCATGCTCATACTCTCCCAAATTGCTGTCGACACCCCTTACTGGTTCATAGCTATTGGTTTGTTCGTACTTGGCATGGGCATGGGCTCAACGATGCAAGTGCTGGCACTTGCAGTGCAGAACTCAGTTGCGATGAAAGACGTCGGCGTAGCAATCAGCGGCAGCACGTTCTTTCGCTCTATCGGCGCAACGCTGGGCACCGCGATCTTCGGTGCAATCATGACAACACAACTTGCCAGAAATATTGAAACTTCATTTCCTGTCGGAACTGTCACCGACATAGATGTGTCAAAATTTACGAGCGCTGTATCCACCATTAGTGCATTACCAACAAAACTGCATGAGATCGTATTAAACGCATATGCCGATTCGCTCAGCCATATATTCGTCGTTGCATTCCCAATCATGGTTCTTGGGTTCGTTCTTTCGTTGTTCTTAAAAGAAATTCGACTCTCGCCACTGATTGGCAGGGAGCATCCCGAAGAGCTTCGAAGCTTCGAATAGCACATTCTCATTTCTCGCATCTGCAAAGATCAGCACATGAACCAAGCATTGGCAGGCATAGATGGCTACGCCAAAGGGTGGGTCATTGCAGTCTTGGACGATCAACACATCACTTGGCGCACCTGCACGATTAACGAACTCAGGCACAATGTTGCTGACCTTGAACTGATCGGGATCGATATTCCGATTCATCTCGTCGATACCGGCTGGCGCACCTGCGACCAAGAAACAAAAAAGGCTCTAGGAAAATTCGGCTCGAGGTTGTTTATGACTCCCCCACGAGCAGTGCTTGAACTTGGGTTTCATGCACCAAACGAAACTGTGCAGGCGCTCAGCCTTGAACTCACTGGCCAAGGTGTGTCGCGCCAAGCGATGGCATTATCAGAGCGCATCCTTGGGGTGAACGCGATGCTGCCTGATCCCCGCCTGTATGAAGTCTTTCCTGAACTCGTGTTTGCGGCATTGGATGGCGGCGATGTGATGCCATCAAAGAAAAGCGCTGCAGGCGCAGGGGCACGCATTCGAGCTCTCGACCCTTGGCTCACCACACTTGGCACTTCATGCGCATTACTGATGAAGAACTGCCCACCAGATGTGCCAGTAGATGACGCACTGGATGCGCTCGCCACCCTTGCTGGAACTTTGCGTATCTCAAAAGGAGTCGCCCAACGCTGGCCAGCTCAAGGCGAGGTTCCAACTATCTGGACTTAATCCCGACAGTTGGAACCTTGGTCCTGATTCGTTTTAGTTGACTTCTGGTCCTGAGAGCCGAGTTCGCTTAATCTCAACAACGCCAGGAACTTGTGCGACGAGCACAAACCCATCCCAGAGCCTTCCGGCAACTTCGCCACGTGGGATTGGTGTCACGATCGGACCAAAGAAGCCAACAGGGTTGCCCTCGAGATCGTCGATAGCAATCACGGGAGTGCCGACACCTGACCCCGAAAGTGCAATGGCGTCAGCGTGACTAGCCCGAACCGAATCATCGAAATCAGT
>Ga0114974_10001439_pt1 | contig 18833 bp, 24 predicted proteins | sample S_130206_EF_Meta_FD_87318 | JGI IMG/M metagenome (GOLD analysis project Ga0114974, IMG submission 87318) | Freshwater microbial communities from Lake Simoncouche, Canada to study carbon cycling - S_130206_EF_MetaG | ecosystem: Environmental > Aquatic > Freshwater > Lake | place: Lake... | reverse complement strand
GTTATAATAAGTAAATTACGTTCTTTTTTCAAAGTGAGATCGGTTATCATAGTTGGGTTATTGATTTTACCCAGACGATTGTATTTTTCTTCATAATTTATTATATTATTCATTAAAAATGTAACTTTGGGTTTATCCATTTCACGTTTTATACTAATTATCTGTGGGCCAAGAAACCAGTAAATTACCTTGGACAACCCGTCCTTACGTTCAGGTGTTGCAGATAGTCCCAGGAGATACTTGGTCTGTACTTTGTAAAATAAACTTGAAAATGACTTAGCAGCTACATGATGGCAGTTATGAGCAATTGGTCCTATTCCACCTTTTGTACTAGTACATACAAAATTGTGATTATCTTCAACTTCTATATCATAAACTTTATTAGATTTGTTTTTTATTTTTTCAATTGATGTAATTTTTACAGTCCCATAATTTAAAAAAGAATTATTCCAAATATATAAAATTTCATTTTTTGGAGGTTCTATTTGGTTATAATTTTCTTTAATTACAGTTGGGTTAATGTTTTGTATATTAGTATATGTTGTATCATATGACCCATTAAAGAATTGATCAGTAGCTTGATCCAACAACAAATTATAAAATTTATATTTTAAACTTTCATGTAAATATGGTCTTATTTTTTTTAATAAAGTATATATTCCTTCTTTATTAAAGTATATACTATAATATCCATGGCCATCATCTCTGTATAAACATTGAATACCAATAGAGTTAAATTTTTTAATAAATCGTATATGTGTTTCTTCATCAAATGAACAAGTTGATAATACACCACATATTCCTTTTTTATTTAAATACCCATCATCCATCCACCATATAGCTATTCCCCGATCATCTAAATCATCTAATACCCATTGAGGACATGATTTTAGATTTTTGTTTAATATTTTATCTGAAGGTAAATCTATAATTTTACTACAAAAACTATAAGCAATACCTTTAGAATACCCATTGTTCTCAAGTTTTTTAATATTACAGTTAAACATAGAGGCTTTCCATTCACAATAATCTTTTTGTTTTTCAGAATGAATAATTCTTAAACGATATCTTTGACTTGGTAATATATTAATATTTCCATCACCTAAATAACTCCCCAAAAAAACCTGATATTGATCACTATTTAATGCTTGTGCTACCATAGATTCTAATAGATTTTCATTAAAATTACATTTTAAAAGATCACCTATATTTAATTTATTAGCTTCGATATAACCATCCGGTGTTAATAATTTATGATTTTCAGTACATTTTAAATTACTTTTTGAATAACTTATTTTTAAAAGATTTTCATTTTCTTTTTCCCATGCATAAGTTATACGTTTATATTCAGTTTTTCCCGTAATTTCATTATAACTTAATATAAGTGGTAATTCTTGATTTGTTTTCCATAAATTATAAAGTTTTCCTATATACATGCTACCTTCATCGGTAGCTATATTTTGTCTATATGGAAAACATTCATCAATTTGCATCATTCCGAACGTATCAAAAGTACCTTTAGGATAGTCTCTTTTTACAAGTGTTTGGATCATTGCTATAGTTATATCTACATCATTTGTTTGACAAAGATCTTGTTGTATAACACCTATTTTTGCATCAGGGAGATACTGTTTTATACGTGCTTTCCATTGTTCTAATAGAAATTCTGCATGTACTATAATAAGTGTTTTTACTTTCATCAATTCAATTAATTTCAAAGCAACAACTGTTTTCCCAAGACCAGTGTCGAGAGAAATAAGACCGCCTCCAAATTCTTCAAATGTTTTTAATGTTTCATCTATAGTAGTTTGTTGAATTTCTCGAAGTGTTCCTTCAAATTTAAGATTTACCATGGATCCATCGGTAATTGTGTTTCTTTTTGGTTGTCCATAAACTGTAATTCCATAATACCTGGGAAGATAAACTTTAGTTTTTGAAATTCTAAATACAGGGAAAGATGTATCGGCACCACCACCAAAATTAGCGTTTTCAATGGGTTTAACATAAAGATTTCTGCGTATATTTTCTAAGAAGTGATCTGGAATACTTTTTAAAAGAATAAAATAGCCTAAATTATTAATTTCAGATTCCATTGCTTTTGTTATTATATCGCACATATCCTTAAATGAATAATCTTTGTGATATTTTGTATGATAAATTTCAGGAGAATCTTGTTAATACAGCTAAATCGGTAAATAATTATATTTTATCTGAAGAACAATACGACCACCAGGTTAATTTTCTAGGTAAGAATATTAAATACATTCATAAGTATCGCCCTGAATGTTTTCAATATATATTTGAAAAATTTTATTCGGACAACAAAAGTCCATTTATAACTGCATATTCACATTTTATGAGTCACGGTCTTGATTATACCGAATTAGCTCATTGTATTTTAGAAAGATACAATACTGAACTAAATAACGACAACGAATTTATTTCTTTTTAATATGGATACTTTGGATCTCTAACATTAAATAATTTATCATTATTTTTATTTACAACACAATATAATCCATAACGATCATTTCCAATTATACATTTTTCTGTAAATAATATGTTATTTATAAAATCAGATTTAATTAAATCATACATCTGTATGGTAAATATATGATAAACTATTTTAGTTACTGGTTTAGGTGTATGGATTATTAAATTTATAAGATTTATAAAAATAGGATTATTTGCAGTTGTGGCTATAAATCCTTGGTAAATAGCTTGATAAAACAAAGTCGAAGCTTTTACTGTATAAAGTCTATGGGAAGTAAGGTTGTCGAAATTTAAAAATGAATCTAAATTTTTTGTAAGAATTGTTTTAATATCTAAATAGACACCACCGTATATATAAAGTAGGCAGTATCTTAACAAATCAGCTTTATGTGCTCCAGTTAGTTCTTTAAATTTATCAATAACTGGTTGTGTAAAGTATTTTTTTAGAAATTCTAAACCAGTGGTATCATCGTATATTTCAACTTTGTAACCACTGGCAAATTCTTTTTTATTATCGTAAATGTATTTAGGTATTTTGGAAATAGAATGGTACGTTTGAAAAATTATTTTAGGAAATTTATACGAATTGGTGTTTGTTTTATTTACCAATATATCTTCATTAAATTTATTTTTAAAAAAAAAGGAAGAAGTGTAATAATAATATGAAACAAGATAAATAAATAAAAGACTAAGTATAATTGAAATTAGTAAATTCATTATTTAACTTAATATGTTATTTTATTAAAAATCTAAAAGAAAATTTAAATTATCGACATATTCATCTATATCAAGCTTTTGACCAGCGAGTAAATCAATACAGCTTATATTTAGGGTATAAATGTAATTTTCATCGAAAAATGAATTAACGCAAGTATAATTAAAATCAGTAACTCCTATAAGACCTACATTATTTAACATACAGCGTTTTTTCATAAGATGATTTGGCTCTTCATCTACATAAAAATCTTTGTTGTAAATCTTTTTTAATAAGCAAATACAATTATCAGCAGATTCTCTTGTTAAAAAAGTATAAATGTAACGTTTATCTTCAAAATTTAAACTATAATAGTCACTATTCAACCACCAAGCATTTTTAATACCATCGTTTATTCTTATTGTTTTGATGATACTTGGCTGTTTTACTTTAGTTTGGGTAAATATACTATTCGGAAAGATAATCATAGTTACTTTTATATTATTACTTTTAAATTCTTAAATTATTTTTTTCCAACTTGTTTTAATTTTTTCTGTAGGTCCTTTATATCCGATGTTTTTACTTTAATTTTTTCCTTAATTTCTTTCTTCTTTAATGTAAGTTTTTTCGCTTCTTCTGAAGGTGAAGGCATTTTATAAATTATATTTAGTTTTTATTTTATATTTTTAACCGAAGAAATCAGTTTATTTATTTCCTTTAAACTGATCTTTTTCACTTTACCAAAATAAAGAAGTTCGGGACCAAGAACTTTTGTTTCAATTATATCTCTTCTACAAATAGGACAACTTTCTTTTTGAAGTTTTCTATAACAAAAATAATGTAAAATATGCTTACATGGACCTAACATACAAATGGGGTATCCATTTCTTAAACTTTCAAGACAAATAGCGCATTCTGGACTACTTTCAAGAATTTCTTTTACAGTGTAGTCTCTAAATGATCTTTTTTTGGGTTCCTTTTCTTCGGTTTCTTTCTCAAAAGCTTCTGAAAGATTTCTTTTACTTGGACCTGCTCCATTCTGGCAATTAACAATGATATTTTCAATTTCAGAACTTGTTAAAACTTTCTTTGTTTCTAAATAAACATCTACCATTCGATTTAAAACACATCTTCGTTCGGTAGGATTTAAACGACTTCTTACATTTTGAAAATTATCAAAAATAACGTTTAAATCAGAAACACCTCTGGGCATCAATGCATCAATATCATAAAGATCTCGGGTGTAGTCAAAGTTAGGAGATCTTATAATTTTTTTAATAAGAGTTTCCAACATTTCTCGAACAAGCTCGTTTAAATTTTGAACGGACATTTAAATATAAACTTTATTTTATTTTAAATTAAAATAATGTTCTTTTACAAAGAAGTTATGGAAAAAACGCCAGGGGATGATACAGGAATACAAACGAGGGTATGGGGTCCAGCTGGTTGGTTATTTTTACACTCGATAGCCCAAAATTATCCTTGGGAACCATCGGCTGAACAAAAGGAAAATTACTTTAATTTTTTCAAACTGACTGGTACAGTTTTCCCATGTAGATATTGTCGTGAAAGTTATCAGAAATTTATAACAGAAGAACCGACGTGTTTGGACATCAAAGTTATGAAAAATAGAAAAACATTGGTAACGTGGTTATACGATATACACAATAAAGTAAATAAAAAGCTAGGTGTTAAAAATATACCAACGCTTAAACAAGTTTGGGACCGTTATGAAAGTTACCGTAGTAAATGTACTAAAAGTCCCGAAATTGTTGAAAAGGCAAAGAAAGGATGCTTGGACCCTCTAAAGGGTTTTCGTAAAAGATGTTTGGTAAAGATAGTAAATGTAAATGAATATGGAAAACCATTTTCATTTGGTAAAAAAAAAGGTTCAATTAAACTAATAAGTATCAAAAAATCAAAAAAAAGTGGGAAAAAACTAACAGCCACTTTTGAAATAAATGGTCGTAAAAAAGTTATACACTTTGGTGCTGCAGGTATGAGTGATATGAATAAACATAAAAATATACAAAGACGTAATAGATACATAAAACGACACCTTAAGGATTTAAAAACAAATGATCCATCAAGAGCTGGTTATTTAAGTATGTTTGTTTTATGGAATAAAAGTTCTCTTCAAGCAAGTATAGCAGATTATCGTAGAAGACTTGGTGTTTATAATCGTACAGGTAAGTTTCCAACTAAAATATCAGGGTACAAGAATTAATTTAATCGTCGTAGTCTCCATAGTCATCACCTCCATCAAAATCTTCGGTGTAGTCACAGTCGTCTAGATCATTTATAATTTCTGTTTCAGTGTCTTCGTAGTCTGATTCATCTTTATCGGAATCTGGATCGGTTTCTGATTCATTCCTTTCAGATTCGGATTCTCCACCACTATCGGAATCGGATACAATTATAAAATTATTTTGTTTTGGTAAATCGAAATACTGTTTGGGTAAAGTATTTTTTGATAAATTTACCTTTTTACGAATAACCGTTTTTTTGTCAGTTCTATTAACAAAAGGATGATCGACAATTTTAATAATTGGTTCTTTTTCTTTAATGACTTGTGGTTTATAATTGGGAACTATTTTTATACTGAAAATTCTATCACGGTAGTCTTCGTAACTTTCTTTATGGGAGATCTTCATAAATAATCCAGTTGTTGGATAATAAAATGTTTTTCTAGGTTCTCTATTGAGTTCATTCTGAACAATGAGATCAATTTCCTGTATCGTAGAACTATATTTCGAAACAAATAGAAATCTAAAGAGTGCTTTAAGTCTTTCTTCTAAAGTATTAGTTGATGAATACTTTGTAACAATGGCTTTTTGAATTTCTTTAAAAACAGGTCGTGGTCCGTGATAAACATAGTAATCTCCACATGGTTGTTTTTTAGAAGCTGTCCATTTTTTAGTTTTCATATCATATTCTTCTTTAAAATTCGCACATTTCGCTATAAATGTGTTTTTAGAGCTATTGTTGAATTTAAAAAATGGTTTTCCGCATTCACACTCTTCTAGGTTCAGAAAATCGTTTCTTGTAAGGATAATCATTTTACAATTTACAATTTCAATTTTTTAAGTAAATAACATTTTGTAAAAATTTAAAGTCTGAATTTTTCGAAATCGATAATACATTTTTTATAAGGAAGATTGTCATTTCTTAGTTTATAATAAAAGAGTATCATTAAAAGTGCATCGGAAATATCGTGTTTTCTAATATTTTTATTAAAATTTGAAAAATAACAAAGATAATCATTTGCTATTTTTTCACTTTGTTTTTTACGGGATTCATAGTCATCGGACATACCGAAATAAAAATGTACTGAATTTGGACTTATCAGAAGAACTTTATTTCTAAATTTAGTAAATAAGAGATCCTGAACATTTGTTATACCTACAGGAGGCTGTCTTTCTAAAAGTAAAATATCCATATCTTTAAAATGCGGTAATTCTTGAATAAAGTGATCAAGGTAATCTGGAACACAATTATCATGATAAAGACAACAATCACAAAATTTTACAAGTTGGTGTTTGGTATGTGTGATATCAACTCTATTGCAATCTAATATATTTATATTTTCTAAAAACCCAGTGTAATGATTACATTTAGATTCTTTAAATTCAGGCAATGTTATTTCAGCATAAACATAACCTAAATTTATTATACCGATGTCTATGGACAACACTTTTAATTTTTCCATTTAATTTAAAAAAGTATAGTTCTTTAAATTAAATAAAGTTCCTTTTTAATGGAATACAATATCGCGTTAAAAATTTACAATTACTATTACCAACAAGGATTAAAAGAATTTGATGGTAATTCAGAAATAGCAAATATGCTTGCAAAAATACCAGCTGATTATGTTTATAATTCTTTAATAAATAGACCAGGGTGTTACATAAATAGCAATTGTTGTTTAGAATACTGTAATGACTTATTGGATAGTGAATATGAAAAACTTGATCCTATGACGAAACGTGCAGTTTATGAAAAAATGAAAGGCGTTAGTGCAAATGTATCAAACTTTGAAATTGACAATTCCATAAAACAAAATCGTAAAAAATTTAAAAGTCTGTGGAATAACCAAGTAAATAAAATAAAATCCGATCGTGAAAACCAGTTAAATGTGTCTATGAACCGTCTAAATATTAGTAACAATTTAAACTTTCTTGAAGAAAGAATATTTAAAAATCTTAATTTAAATTAAAAAAATAACGTTAAAAGTTACAATGAAGAAGGATCTTGAAACTTGTGGTTTTGGTAAAAAAAGAAAAACTCATTTTGGAAATACCTTTGATTCATTTTATAAAGAAAATTCCCCAAAGAATACATTTTTAACGCCCGAGATTAAAAAGTGTTTAAGTATTATTTATTCACCTGAAGACGCATCTTACAATGGATTTGGTTCTAAAAAAAATAAAAGTATTTCTCTTAAAGAAATAAATAAATACATTAAGTATATAAAATCATTAAAATGAAGGGTGTAGCTGTTTTTCAAGGTAATGTCAGGGGAACTGTTTATTTCACAGAAAATAAAAATAATGTAAAAATAGATATAAATATAACTGGTTTAAAACCAAACGCAAAACATGGATTTCATATTCATAAAGCAGGTGATCTAACAGATGGATGTACATCCATGTGTGCCCATTATAATCCATTTAATAAAAATCATGGTTGTCCAGGAGTTGATGAAAGACATGTAGGTGATCTTGGAAATATATTTACTGACCTTTTTGGAAATGCCAATTATAGTACGTATGATGAGATCATAAAACTTTCAGGTGAATATTCTATAATAGGTAGGGGGTTAATAATCCACGCAGATCCAGATGATTGTGGATTGGGTGGAAATGAAGAAAGTCTTAAAACAGGTAATGCTGGTAAAAGAATTGCATGCGCTGTGATAGGAATAGCAAAAGATTGTTAAAAATTTAAAATTAAAATAAATCTTAAATGTAATAAAGATTTATTTTAATTTATATAAAGAATGTTAAATGAAGATTCGTTTTGTTATTTAAATATAAAAATTTTAAAGCAGCTTTGTAAAAAAGTTAGTATAAAAAACTGTTCCAAATTAAAAAAGAGAGAACTTTTTGATGCTTACAATAAATACCTTGCTGCTAAAATAATACAAAATGTGTATAGATCACATTTTTATAAAAATGCAACAGATTGTATAACACTTGATAAAATTGGATATCCATGTTTCATTTATCGCACAAAATTTAGAAAACATTTTTTCTATTCTTACGAATCAATAATTAAATACATCATGAAAACAGGTGATACAAGAGACCCGATGACAAGAGAAAACTATACAGATGATGATCTAATACGACTTGACACAGAAGTGAAACATTATTTTCCAAATATAAAGTACAGTAGTACTATCAAAATAAAAAGAAATATAAACTACGCAAAACGTATTCGTAACAGAGAAAACGAAATACTTTCATTTCAAATGCGGTTGGATGAGCTGAAAAACAGTATAATCATTCTTGTGGAATCTGGAGTGTTACTGTGGAATATACCAAATGAACCAATATTGATAGAAAATATAGAATACCGGTCGCTAAATTCTTACGTAAATACTGTTTTACATGAACTAAAGATTGTATATAACAATTTAAAAAATTACGACTCTTTTAGTGCAAATTGTTTTAAGGAAAATATTTTAAGTTCTTTAAATCAGCTAAGCCATGATTCTACAAATATCATTGAATTAATTAATTTATTTTAATTTTTTACAAAAAATAATTTACTTAAAGAACAAACCGTTAAATATATAAAGAAAGATGCTTACCGAAAGTACAGTTTGTGTTATTTGCGAAAATCCTACATTCATTTGTAATTGTGACAGTTCATGGAAATACTTTGAGGATCTTAAAAATAGGGGTAAAACTGATGTTTTAAACAATGTTGTATATACCGATATAAGTATATCTACAATGACTTTTTGTTTTAACTTTAACCAATTTGTTGATCTCAAGTTATTAAATGAAAATCTACCATCCAATTTAAATATAAATTTTAATCCTGGATCTAAAAAATCAAAGGTTCCTAAAAAGAAAGGAACTGATTCATTTTATAATAGTTTCGATATAAAAATAACTATAATAGATCGCAAAAATAAAGATTACATTTATTCAAATATTTCTGTTTTTATTTTTCCCAACGGGAAAGTAAAGGCGGCTGGTGCAAAAACAATTAATACTATTTATCTTTTGATTGATGAAATGATAAATATTATTAATTATGTACCAGGTACAGTTGAAACTCCTAACACACTTCAAGCTGAAAATATAAAAATACAAATGATATGCAGTGACTTTAAAATAAAACCTATAAAAGAAGACCCCGATGGATGGTGTTTAAAACAAGAAGATCTTAAAAACATACTTGTTCAGGAATGTTCTCTAAGCGCAACATTTAGTGCCTTAAGTAGATATCCTGGTATAAATTTGAAATACCCAAGTTCAGTAGAACCAGATAAAAATGTTAGTCTTTTAATTTTTAGATCGGGGAGTATAATAATTACTGGTGCAAAAAATCCAAAAGATATTCTCAACAGTTATCTATTTATTACAGAACTAGTATCAAAAAACGCAAACTTATTATTTTATTACGATATTAATGAAGAAATTAAACAAAAAAAGAAAAAAAATAAAATAATAAATAATATTAATGATGTTGTCGTTTAAATTATTATTAGTTGTTTTGTTTTTTATAATACTATTAACTTTAATCTTAAAAAAAAATAAATTTGGAAATATTGATGAAATAGAAGACGTAATTACTAGCTACAAGCAAGATAAAATTCCTAATGAAATTATTAATAATAAATTAAGAAATGTAAAAGATCCATATAAATCAATCATTTTAGAACCATATGGGTGTTTTGCAAATTTAGAAAATAAATTTTTTATTAAAAAAATAAATAGAAATAATCGCGAAAAAACATTTGATTCGGCTATTGTGATAGAACCTGAAAAACTCGAACAAGGATTTTACGATCTTTTGAAAAAAGTAAAAGAAAATGGTTATACTCAATTTGCAAATAAAATAAACGACAAACTAAAAAAGTTAGGATGGGATGATATTACAATTCAAGAAATAGGAATACTTGCTAAATATGCTGGTTATGATTATCTTTCAATTTATAAAGCAGGACTTCATGAAAAAGGAAGAGTTTATTTGACTTATAGCCCACCTATGGATCTACATAATATAACAGGTGTTTTTTCAGAGGAAAAATACAAAAATAGTCTTTCAAGTAGCGATTTACCCGGTTATACTTTAACACCGAAATTAAATAATTATACAAATGAATCGGAAAATGATACTTCAAAGGAATTAAGTTGTGGATTTCCATGTCTTCCCAATAATAAACCTGACACTTTCGTTGATTCTAATGGAGTAACTAGACAGTATATGTGTGGATCTGTAGGATATCCTACAATAAAAACTCATAGTCGATACGCCGTTTATAAAATAAACTTAATTTAAAATACTTTCTTCATAACCTTCGGGTTTAATTGAATCAAAGCTGTATTGTCTGAAAAGATGAGCCCAGATTCTTTCTGCGAAGTGACCATTTTCAATATTGTCACCAACCGAAAGACTCTTAAGAAGATTTTCATAAATTTTTTTATCAATGTGGAGTATGTTTTCCTTACAAACTGCAAACATACCTCTCATTCCAACGTATCTCATTGGACGTGTATCAATGATTGCATTTTTCCATTCCTGGAAATCAGTGTATTCTGATTTAATAAAAGCATTTCCGTTTCTGTTACAGACTCCTTCAGCTTGGTAATTATCAATGGTGTAGTTAAATTTTGGTGATATTTTATGGAAACGTGGAGAATAAAATCCATTGTATTTTTCCTTTACAACATTAAGCTTGTTTCTAATAGCTGATAAATAAGCACCTTTTTTGTAACACATCAGAATACTTGCTGGTAAGCAAATTGTGATTTCATTGAGTGAGTCCCAGTTTTCAAGAATATGATAAGCAATTGTATGATCAATTCTTCCAATGTTTGGTAATTTAATTATTTTTAATTTTGACATAAGTTCTTCATTTGGTTTTAAATTTTTAAAAATGTTGTCATTTGGTCCTTTGTTGTATATAATAAATGAATCTACATGGGATTGGATATAGTCTAACCAATCAACATGCTCATTGTAACGAGTAATAATACAGCAAATTTTCTTATCCATAACTTTATTTATAGAAATGAAATATTTGTTTCTATAAATAAAGTTATGTTTTTTTTTAAAAAAAAGAACGTTATTTTAATTTATGGATCAAATGGATGGATTGGAAATCTTTTCAAGGAATATCTCACTTCACAAAATATAAAATTCATTGAAGGGAATGCACGTCTTGATAATTACACAGATTTATTTATTGAATTGAGGGTTGTAAAACCAACTCACGTTATTTCCTTTACTGGAAGAACACATGGAAAAATAAATGAAACTAATGTAAATACTATTGACTACCTTGAATATCCAGGTAAATTAACTGAAAACATCCGTGATAATCTGTATGGTCCAATAAATCTCGCTGATATATGTACTCGTAAAAACATTCATTATACTTATCTTGGAACTGGGTGTATTTTTAATTCAAATAAAAATGAAACATTTACAGAAGAAAATATTCCAAATTATTTCGGATCGAGTTACAGTGTCGTAAAAGGTTTTACTGACCGTTTAATGCACAACTACAACGTTCTTAATCTTAGAATCAGAATGCCTATACACTCGGTTCCAAATGATCGTAACTTCATTACAAAAATAAAAAATTATTCAAAGATCTGCAGTATTCCCAATAGTATGACCATTCTTGATGATTTCTTTCCTATTTTTCTCGATATGATGATGAAGAAGAAAATAGGGACCTACAATTGTACAAATCCAGGAATCATTTCCCACAATGAAATTCTTGAAGAATATAAAACCCATGTTCCAGATTTTACTTGGGAAAACATGACCCTCGAGGAACAATCAAAGATTCTTAAATCAGATCGAAGCAACAATCATCTTAATACATTAAAAATTCAAAGCGAATATCCCAAATTAAAAACCATCAACGAATCAATAAAAGACATCCTTTCCATTTATGTTAAGAAATCAAATTAATAATTTCAGTGTATTCCATGGATTCTTCTGTTTTTATTCCATTTATAAATGACATGTCCGGGTAACTTGAATGAACATACCAGTCTTCGTAAGGAAACCCCTGATTCTTTACATCACTAAATACCCGGACGTATCCATTTCTTTCAAAAATATTCCTCGAAATAGTTCGTGTATCGTAGAAATCACCAGTGTAAATATCATGTTCAAACGTAACTACCATAAAAGTACGATCTTTCATTATAGTTTCTTCAAGTAACATCAGTGTTTTTAAAGTTGAATGATTACTTACTTCAAGATCAATCTGAAGGTAGTCCATATTTTTGGGAAAATCTGAAAGTAAAGTGGGATAATCAACTGTTGTAGCATCTTGAATGATGTACTTACAGTTACGATGTTCTTTGTAACTAGCTTCATGGACAGGGTCGTATTCAACCATTAATCCATTCCAGTTGTATTCTTTTTCAAGAACAAATGTGTTATTTATATTTATAGGGTGGTTACTTCCTATTTCCAAAAAGTATCCATTTCTTTTAAAGTTAAGAAGTTTAGCGACAAAGAAGTCTTGAAGCGATTGTCCCAGGTAAGTGACCATTTATCTTTAACAATTAATTTATTTAAAGGTTTAATTAATTTAATTAAAAATGAAAGTTGTTGTTGTTTCAGGTTATTACAATCCAATACATGAAGGACACATTGAGTACTTCCGAATGGCAAAGGAATTTGCAGGTAAGGATGGAATTGTTTATGCTATAGTTAATTCCGATCACCAGGCAATTCTCAAGAAGGGAAGTTCTTTCATGCATGAAAATGACCGTTTAGCTGTAGTATCAGCAATTCGTTACATTGATTTAGCTATTTTAAGTATAGACAAGGACCGTACTGTTTGTGAAACACTTGATATGATGTGTAATAGTCTTAGTTATTTTAAACCAACACACTTCGCAAATGGAGGAGATGTAACAGCAAATTCAAAGTGTCCTGAAGAAATTATTTGTGAAAGAAATCAAATCAACATGGTTTATGGTTTGGGCGAGAAGATCCAATCGAGTTCATGGATTCTTGAAAAAAGTAAATCAGGTTTTTAATTTAAGTTTTCTGAGTTCCCTTTTAACTTCCTTAATTTGTTCATTAGCTTCTTTTGTAAAAGCGGGTTTATGTGCGCTTTTAAGTAACTTAATTAAATGTCTATGTTCTTTTAGATAATTTTTCAAATTCATAACAACAACCTTTTTCTTCATTCCTTTGTAAATGATTTTATTTTATTTACGTGATGAATTATAATTATTTTGAAACCATATTACTGTTTCATAAATACCTGCCCTCAACTCAGTGAATTCAAATCTACCAAATTGTCTAATTAGTTTTGAATTGTCTGCAGTTTTACGATACTGTCCATCTGAAAAACCAGAATCAAAAACAATATTATCGTAATCAAATACCTCACTAATTAACGTAGCGACGTCTTTTATAGAATGTTCTTCAGATGGAGAAAGGATAAATGATTCATTTGTTCCTGAAAGGAGTATTTTCATAATCAGTCTTGCAACATCGGTTGAGTAAATAAACTGTCTTAGTGGTGTTCCACTCCCTTTAACCACAAAGGGCATTGAATCTCTTTTAGCTAAATAGCATTTATGAATAAGTCCAGGTATAACGTGTGAATCAAAAAGGTTAAAGTTGTCATTGGGTCCATATATATTTGTTGGAATTATACAATTAAAATTAACACCACATTCAGAACTATAACATTTACACTGTGTTTCTAAAATACGTTTGGCATAAGCATAGCCTTCATTTGAATCGTGTGGGGGGCCATCATGTAACATGGTTTCATTGATAGGATAAGCTGTTTTATCTGGAAAAACACATGTACTTAAACAAGCAATAAGGTTTTCAACACCTGCAGAGTAACTTGCTTTGAGTACATTTGTATTGATAATTAAGTTGTCTTCTAACATTTTAACACGTTGGTTCATGTTTTTGTAAAGACCACCAACACATGCGGCTAAATGAACGACATAATCCGGGCTGTGTTTTTTAAATGTTGATTCAGTCTCAGAGTAATTAAGTAAATCACATATTTTTGAATCGAGAAAAATAAATTTGAAATTGTAATCATCCTTTATAGTATTTATTGCAGAACCAACTAAACCAGATCCACCTGTAACAAGAATAGTTTTCATACAGTTCGTATAATAATTATTATTAATTTATTTATATTATTTATACGAATAATGAAAGTAGCGTTAATTACTGGAATAACTGGACAAGATGGTAGTTATCTTGCAGAATTACTTTTAGAAAAGGGATACATAATTTATGGAATTATTAGAAGATGTAGTACTATCAATACATCTAGAATTGACCATATTTATCCAAAATTAAGACTTCGTTTTGGAGATCTTTCAGATTCATCAAGTATAACAAAGGTACTCAATGAAATAAAAGGAATTGAAGGACTGAGTCAATTGGAAATTTACAATCTTGGTGCAATGAGTCATGTTAAGGTCTCATTTGATACACCTGAATATACAGGTGATGTAGATGGATTAGGAGTTTTGAGAATATTGGACTGCATTATTTCTCTTGGTTTAAAAGAAATTACTAAGTTTTACCAGGCATCAAGTTCAGAGCTTTATGGTAAGGTACAAGAAATACCTCAATCAGAAACAACCCCTTTTTATCCACGTAGTCCATATGGAGTTGCAAAACTTTATGGTTTTTGGATAACAAAAAATTATCGTGAAAGTTACGGTCTTTTTGCATGTAACGGAATTCTTTTTAATCATGAAAGTCCTCGTAGAGGTGAGACATTCGTGACAAGAAAGATAACTATAGGTTTGAATAATATAATCAAGGGAAAACAACAAGAACTTATACTTGGAAACCTTGATTCCCAACGAGATTGGGGTCATGCGAGGGACTACGTTTATGGAATGTGGTTAATGATGCAACATGATTTCCCAGAAGACTACGTTCTTGCAACAAATGAAGTTCATTCGGTTAGAGAATTTGTTGAAAAGGCATTTGCAATTCATGGATACAACATTATTTGGAAAGGCAAGGGTATCAATGAAGTGGGTATGGATTCAAAAACTGGAAGAATCCTTGTTAGAGTAAGTGATAAATATTTTCGTCCAGCTGAAGTAGAATTCTTGTTGGGAGATTCGACAAAAGCACGTGAAGAATTAAACTGGGAACCTAAAACATCATTTGATCAATTAGTTGAGGAAATGGTAAATTCCGAAATTTAAATAAAATTTTTATTACAATTTGGTAGATTACCATCATTGTCATCTTCATTTAATGTTTCCAACTGAGATCTATTTTGATCAAAAAAAGTTGTTGGTGAAATACACACATTGTAATTATTATTTTTTATAAAATTATCTACATTATCATCAAAGTTATTATCCATAGGGTACATGCTTATTATTAAATCCTTTAAATATTTTACTTTATAACATATAGCGTGGCAACAAAAAAGTTTTTTATCGGGAACATCGATTAAATTATTTTTTATAAAATTTTGTTTGCAATTCATCCAACAATATCCCATATAAAAAAATACAAAATTGCTATCTTTAAAATCCGATATAGATTTTGCCAATGTAGTTATATTATTTACAACAATGTCATCTTCAAATATTATTATTGTGGAGTATCCATTTTTGATAGCATCCATAAAACACATTGTAAATGACATTTGTAAAGCTAATCTAGTTGGATGATTATATAACTTAGAACCAGATACATTTGTAGTACTTAGCTGGTTGTATTCATAACCAGTTACATTTTTTGGAGTTATAGCATTAAAAAATGTATAATTTATACCCATTTTATTAAATATATCCCTCATATAATCTTTTCTTTGTGGCATAACAACACAATAAACTTTATCGACATTATTTAAGTTGGTATATTTATTGTTTTCTTCAAAATTATTTTTAAATTTTGGATAAAGATTTTCAAGATAACTAAAATAATTTATTTTTGATGAAAAATTTACTTTATTTTTTAAAACTAAAAAAATAGCCACAGCAATAACAATAAAAAAAATTATAAGTTTCATTCTTTACTTTTAACGTTATTTTAATTTTACAGTTTTTAATAAATTTCCATATTCACCACCAGTTGTTATAAAATGTTTTACGTTACTAACTAATAAAAGATCATCATCTGGTGAATTACCTAAGCGATATTCAATACTCACATTTGTTTTATTTGTTAAAAATTCAGTACGGTCTATAATATAATCAGCTGATTCTTCTAAACAATCTTTAAAATGTGTTCCAGAAAGTATAACAACATTGTTTATATCATTTTCTTTAATGTATTTAACTACATTTTCCCACCAAATATTATTTCCTTTTTTAGAATAAAAATCAGGTCCTTCTGGGCCTTTCCATGTCTTTTTACAAAGAACGTCTCCAACGCGTATATGTAAAACCAATGTTCTATCAAATGACTTATTATCTTTTTGTTTTCTTTTGTTTATTATTTCTTGAAGTAATGGAGTATTTCTTGGAACACCTGTTATATTATTTTTCATATATTCATAGGCAATGGTATCTGGGAAATCCGTAAGATGATAAAGTAAATTTTCCCCAAAAGCTGGATTATAAAATCTACTGTTTTTTTCCATAACAAAAACATCTCCTAAACGATAACGAGCCCATTTATCTCCATTGTATAAACTTTCTTTAATTGAAAAAGTACTTTTAAATTTACTAATTGATTTAAAATTAATGAAAATTATAATTAAAACAATAACTAAAATAAAAATAATGTTCATTTTACTTTAACAATGATTTTTTTATCGACAATATTTAAGTACATTAACACTTTCATTTAATGATGGTAATTTACCAGTATCATCTGGTCTGTTAAACCTATCTGCTTGATCAAAATACGTACTTTCTTTTGGAACAGCTACTTTTATTTTATTTTTAACATAATATTCTGTAAATAGTTCATCCGAAGGTTTTGTCATTTTAAAACAATAATTAATCAATTCTGGTAATATTTTCGTTTTATAGCTTATTGCATGCCCACATATCACCGACGGATTTGATAACTCTGAAATAAAAGTACGTTCAGTTTTATCTTGCTTACAGTCTAAGAAACAATATCCCATAAAAAATACATCGTTCTGGGATTTTACAAATTCGCATAAACCATTATTTATAGTAATTTTATCTGAATTAATTACTATATCGTCTTCAAAAATAGTAATTGTACTATAACCATTTTCGATAGCATCCATAAAACACATTATAAAAGAAAGTAATACAGGTAATCTTGTTTTTTTATTGTAGATATTGCTTCCTGGTTCATTTATTGTACTAAGTGTGTTGTAGTCTAAATCAGATAAATCTACCGGTTTTACAGCGTCAAATTTTTTATATTTTATACCAAGTTCTTTCATTTTTGTAGTAATGTAATTATTTCTTTCTGGCATTACAACCACATAAACCATATCTATACAATTAAACTTATCACCAGTTAAACTAACCTCAAATCTATTTTTAAACTTAAACTTAAGATCGTTTAAATAACCAGTGTAATCAATTGATGAAAATGTACTTTGGTAGTTTCTTAAAATTAAAAGTAAAAGTAAAACTAAAATCAAAAGTAAAACCTTCATTTACTTAAATCAACTTTTTTAAATTTTCTATAAAATCCATTTTAATTTCCCATCCAAGTTCTTTTAGTTTTTGATTTGAAATGAAGTATCTATTGTCATTAAATGGACGATCTGGAACAAATTTGATGTAACTTTGGAAAGCATCAGTCTTTTTGATAAGTTTTACAAGAAGTTTAGCTATATCCATAACGGTGTATTCCGTTTCTGTACCTATATTGTAAATTTCACCAATTACACCTTTTTCAAGAATGAGTTTAAATGCCGAACAAGTATCTTCAACATGGAGAAATGATCTTCTTGCAGTTCCGTCTCCCTGTATGGTAAGTTGGATACCGTTTTTAAGTTGTTCTATAAATCGAGGAATTAATTTTTCTGGATACTGATTTGGTCCATAAACATTATTTCCCCTAGTTATTATAATTGGAAGGTTATAACTCTTGATATAACTCATAACAATCATTTCAGCAGCTGCTTTTGTTGCTGCATATGGATTAGTTGGGTAAAGAATACTTCCTTCATGCATTTGGCTATCACCTGATTCTCCATATACTTCATCGGTCGATACATGGATAAATTTTTTAATTTTTCCCCATTTTCTACAACACTCTAAAAGAGTATGTGTTCCAACAATGTTGTCTTGGGTGTATTGCATGGAATCGTCAAATGAATTTTGAACATGTGACTGAGCAGCAAAATGAATGATGTGAGTGATGTGATGTTCTTTGAGTACATAACTAACAAGATCACCTGAACATAAATTGCCTTTTACAAAGTAATACTTTAGCGAATTCTTTACAACGGGAAGCACATTATTTTCATTTGCGCAATAATGAAGTG
>Ga0114974_10001438_pt1 | contig 18850 bp, 37 predicted proteins | sample S_130206_EF_Meta_FD_87318 | JGI IMG/M metagenome (GOLD analysis project Ga0114974, IMG submission 87318) | Freshwater microbial communities from Lake Simoncouche, Canada to study carbon cycling - S_130206_EF_MetaG | ecosystem: Environmental > Aquatic > Freshwater > Lake | place: Lake... | reverse complement strand
GTATTTTAATATTGCAAAATCTATAAGGACGGTTATGTTATACACAATTGAAGTTAAAATTAATAAAAACAAAAAAAATCTATTAACAAATAAATGTTATTTTTTCTATTACGAAAAGAAAACAAATAATCTATATGTTTGGGAATACAATGTAACTCCGGCATCAAGGCGATCAATGGAGAAAAAAACCCTCGTTAATTTAATTTATTCGGAACCAAAAGGTAAGTTGACAATACCAAAAATAATTAATACATTTTCTCAATGGAGTGATGAAGTGGAAAGACCAACATTACCCGTATTTGAAATGAAGTGTAGCGATATTTTTCCAATCAATGAAACATTACTACCTTTATTTAAAAGAAAACTTATTTCATATGTTAATCAAGAAATATATGAACAAGAAAAAAAAATGTCACAAATTTAAATTAAATAAAAATGGATATCTTAAAAATTTTAGAACAGTTAGTTATTGAAACCCCAAACGATATTGAATTGGGTAAAAAGGTTAGACAAATGTATTACAACCTAAAAGACAATAAAGATGGGATTCAACAAGAGAATACTCAAAAAGGATAATATCATCAAAAATCTCAATAACTTATCAAGTTATTTATCGGCGGACGCAATCTTCACAAGCGATGACTTCTCAATGGAGGTTTTCAAAATGTTCTGCGAAGGAAAAACGGAGGATGAAATCATAAAATATGTAAACAAAAACAAATGACACAATTAGTAGAACGGTTCCCATTGATTGAACCATTAAAATGTAATCGTTGGATTATTAAATTGGATGGTATGGATATTGAACCATTCTTATTTAGGAAATACAAAATGTATAATGAAGGTGAGGAGATCATATTCCTAACCGAATATTTTGAAACAGTCCAACAATCATATAACCCAAAGGATTTATTAAATATCGTTGGTATTACGATTGAATATTTGGATCCTACAGGAGCGGTTGTTCAAACACTTAAATTTGATGTTAAAGGAACAAACTTTGAGATAAAACAATCCTATGGAAAAGATAAGTTTCAAATAGTGAAACTTCGGTTTGTGGTGAATAAAGATACAATGAATTTAGGATATCAAGACAAGAAATAATATGGAGTTACTAAAAGGAATGATTTTAGGTGGTGGAGAAGGAAACATTAGTTGGTATCCTGAAAGAATGGACACACTACAAGATTTGATATCTCAAACAAAACCAAAAAATATTATTGAGATAGGATTTAATGAAGGACATTCGGCAATGATAATCTGTAACACATTAATCAAATTAATTCAGGAGGATAGTTCGTATAATAAAAATCCAATTAGATTTTTTATTTTTGATAGTTGCAAATATGGTTGCACAACAACGAACTTTGAGATTATGAAAAACCATTTTGCGAATTGGAATATTCATTTACATTTATTTCCCGGAGATTCAGGAGATACTCTCCCAAGAGTTTTGGATACCGCAAACATAAAATTTGATTTTATTGAAATTGATGGATGTCATTTGGAGGATTGTGTGAGGGAAGATATTAATAATGTTGCCCATTTTGTTAATGATGATGGTATAATTTATTTGGACGATTATAAATCTACGAAGGATCCAACGGAAGGTGTTGATAAAGTAATTGATTCATTTGATTGGCAAGGATTTAATACCTATTATATTGATGGGGTGTTTTGGGCTCACAAGCAAAAATTAGAAATGGAAGAAGTTTATGATGTATTATTTACAAATACAATACCTAAAAAAGAACAAGTAAATCACCCAGAACATTATGGGGGTGGAAATAATGTTTATGAAACCATAAAGGTGATTGATGCTTGGGAATTGGGATTCTCGCTTGGTAATACAATAAAATACATTTCAAGGGCAGGCAAGAAGAATAAAGATAAAGAATTGGAAGATTTAAAAAAGGCAAAATTTTATTTGGATCATCACATTAAAACATTGGAGAATAAATAAAGATGAAATTAACTGAAGGACAAAAATACCACATTCTCAATTTATATGAGGGGTTAAAAAGTGATGAAAAAACACTTGGAGAAACACACGAAATAATTGTTGATTTTTGTGTTGACGAATACATCGTTGACTTATCGGATGATGAGAACGGAGATATGTATGAATCGTTTTCAAATGAGGTGTGGGATTTTTTAGAGAGTTTGTAATAGAGAAAAATAAATAAATAAAAAGTTGTGTCTTTCTACACACTAACAGATATTTATTTATATGGGAAGTAGAATTGATATTGATAATAATTTAGTCATTGAAAGGTATAATGAATTAAAAAATTTAAAAAAAGTTGCTAAAAGTTTTGGAGTTTCTTTAAGACCAATAAAAAGAATTTTTAAAGAAAACAATATTGCATTAACAAATCGTAGGTATGACGTTAATCATAATTATTTTGAAAATATTGATAATGAAGAAAAGGCTTATTGGTTAGGATTTTTATTTGCGGATGGTTGTGTAAGAAAAACTAAATCAGGTAGTCAATTAGTTTTAAAGTTGTCTGTGAAAGATGAAGAACATTTGAAACTATTTAAAGATAATATTGAATCTGAACACAAAATTGGTTACAATCAAAATATGACATTAACAAAAAAAGGAACACCCTCAACTTCAGATAATTGTCTTATTCGTATTAATAGTAATAAATTAATTAATGATTTAATTAATCAAGGATGTATTCCAAGAAAAACTTTTACAATCAATAAACCGATTATAGATGAAAAATTTTATAAAGATTTTATAAGAGGGTTTTATGATGGTGATGGGAATTTTTTTTATAGTGAAAAAACTAAAGCTTCTGTAGTGACTATAGTTTGTGCATCGGAAAAATTTAGAGAATTTTTAATTGAGGTAATGTCTAAAATACCTAATATCGGAAAAATACACGAAAACAAGGAAAAATACACCATTAAAATTGTTAATATTGTTGGTATAGTTAGTTTTTTAGATTATGTTTATAAAGAATCTAATATACATTTAAAGAGGAAAAAAGAGTATTATGAAAAATATAGAGAATATAGAAAAAATATTGAATCAGATTATAAACGGGGATTGTGTGGAAGTTATGTCAAAACTTCCTGAAAAATCAATAGATATCGTCATTACTAGCCCACCATATTCCGTAAACATTAATTATGACGTTTATGATGACAATACAACTATTGATCAATATTTAGATTTTTCTAAAAAATGGTTAGAAAATGCGTTTAGAGTGTTAAAAGATGATGGTAGAATTTGTGTAAATGTCCCATATGAGATAAATTTAAAAGATAGAGGTGGTAGAATTTTTATCGTTTCCGAGATTTGGAACATAATGAAAGAAGTTGGTTATAAATGGTTTGGACTTATTGATTTAGAAGAAGATAGTCCACATAGAAGTAAAACAACCGCTTGGGGATCTTGGATGAGTTGTAGTCAACCATATATTTATAACCCAAAGGAATGTGTTATTATTGCATATAAAAATTCGCCAAAAAAATTAACAAAAGGAGAACCACAATGGAAAGGGACACCAACTGAAATTGAACAGGAGGATGGAACCATAAAAAAGAAAGTTGTATATGAAGAGACAGATAAGAAAGAGTTTATGGAACTTGTTTTTGGCCAGTGGAATTACTTTGCAGATACTAAATCACTCACCAAGGCGACGTTCTCAATGGACATCCCAACTAAAGCGATCAAAATACTATCCTACAAAAACGATGTAGTTCTTGATCCGTTTGCTGGTAGTGGAACAACATTAGTTGCGGCAGAAATACTCGGAAGAAGATGGTTAGGTATTGAGTTATCACCAAACTATACTGAAATTGCAAAGACAAGGGTTGAATATTTTAAAACTCTTGAACAGATAAAAGAATACCAACTTTAATAGTTGGTTTTTTTGTTTTATATGGTATTTATAGTATATGAAAATTATCATCACGGAAAACCAATTTGAAAAACTAAAAAATTCTGAAGAACCAAAAGTTCTTCATATTCTATCATTTGAAATTTTTGGAAATGATTGGGGCAGGATGCAAAGATATTTAGATAGAAAAGGTAATCCGTTATATTCAGTTGGAGGTGATTTAAATTTAGAATATGCGTCAATTGAATCATTGGAAAATTTAACATCGGTTGGAGGTGATTTATATTTAGAAAATACTTCAATTGAATCATTAGGGAATCTAACATCGGTTGGGGGTAATTTAAATTTAGAATATGCGTCAATTGAATCATTGGGAAATCTAACTTCGGTTGGGGGTAGTTTATATTTAGGAAATACTTCAATTGAATCATTGGGAAATCTAACATCGGTTGGGGGTAGTTTAGATTTAGGAAATACTCAAATAGAATCATTGGGAAATCTAACATCGGTTGGAGGTTATTTAAGTTTACGAAATACACCAATTCAATCATTGGACAATCTAACATCAGTAGGGAGTCATTTAGATTTATATGGATCTTCAATTGAATCATTAGGAAATCTAAAATCGGTAGGAGGTAATTTATATTTAGGAAATACTCCGATGTCAAATAAACATACCAAACAAGAAATTAAACAGATGGTTAATATTGGGGGTGGTATATATTTATAAGATATGAGAATTATCATCACAGAAAGTCAAAAACAATCAACACAAGATAGGATAAAGACCCTTGTTAAAAAATTGGGTTGGAATCAAGCGTCCGATGTTTTAGGTGGAGTTAAAAACTTAACAAAACTTGGGTTTGATAATGATCCAATGGAGTTCTTAAATATATTTAATGATTTGGATGTTGTTCAGAGTGAAGAGGAAGAAAACTGCACTTTATTCAGATATGAAACTACCAAAAATGTATTTATTTATGATAGAGAAGTTAATGAAATTTATGTCAATGATGGTATAATTTGGGACGCTTTAGAACGAGGGTTTGGAATATCATATAATGGTGTTATATCATTCATAAGGATATGGTTGAGGGAAGTATTTGGTTTAAAAGAGTATATAAAAAATGTTGAAGAGTTTAGCCATATCCCCGATTGGTTAACAGAAATAAATTAAAAACCCCACCTCTATTAAAGATGGGGAATCCCATTAATTAAGCGACAACCACTTTGATTTATAATTTCTATTGGTTCCGCAGTATCTACCATAATCATTTACAATAGGTCTACCTGTATTGTAACAACCACAAACAACATTCCAATTACCATACTTGTTATGCAGTTTCCTCAATAACTTCATACTCGTTTCAATGTTCAATTTAATATCATTCATAATCCTATGGTTGGGATAATCAACTTTATTAATCCAATCAGATGTTGAGGGCATGATTTGCATCGGACCAAGTGCCCCAGCACAAGATATCCTTGATGGATTATACCTCCAATCAAAAGGACCTCTATATGTTGTTTCCTTGTAAGCCACATTATATGCGACATATTTTGGGATTTTGTATTTATCCGAATACTTCTCAATGTATTCATACATCTGAAGGGAAATTGGTGAGTTTGGGATACCGTATCCTTCATTCTCAAATTTAGCATTGGATTGATAATTGATGGTTGACATACCCGACAAAATCACAATGGTAATGATACAACCCATCAAGTATAACAATTTTAAAATGTTGGATACTTTCATAATGGTTTATTTTGGTGTGCTTGAAAAAATGTTTCTGGCGTATAACTTAAACACCGAAATCCCAATTGAATCTTGATATACCGTGTAGTCACCGGTTTTCTTATCAATGATGATTAGATGGTTGTGTTCATCTAACGCCAAATTAACTTGACTACGATTAACCTTAACCATATTAATGGTTGGTTTCTTTGATCCGTATTTGGAGTTATAAGCTGAACCAGCATAAAATCCCGCAAACAACGAAACCCCAATAAACACCATAAACATCACATTTTTAAATAGAGGTTTGAACCTCTTTACAAATTGATTAACTTTTTCTTTCATATTTTAAATTTTAAAGATTTAGATAAAGATAGGAATTTTTAATTATTAAAACAAACGATATTTACATTTTGAGTTTAAAAGGTATTTATGAATATGAGAAAAAATTTAATATTAGAATCGGGAATAAGGGATATTAATAAATTAGCAAAAAGATATAATAAAGCTAAAATATACTTTCATCAAGATTTAGATGGGGTTACCACGGCATTAGCGATGAAACACTATCTTGAGAATAACGGGATAAAAGTTGTTGATGCAGAAATAATACAATATGGTGATAAAGAATTTGCGGTAAAAAAAATGGATGCAAATGGGGATACTATGCCGGTTTTAGTCGATTTTGCTCACGGACGTGAGATGTTTGTTATCCACACCGATCACCACGACACACAAGTTGGGGTTGAAAAAGGAACCGCAACAAATTTTAAATCATCAAGATCTAATGTTGAAACAATTTCCCAAACAATATCCCCCAAGGATATTTTTTCACCTGAAGACATTACATTAATATCAACGGTTGATTCTGCGGATTATGTGAAACACGACATCAGTCCTGAAGAAGTGATGAACTACCTAATCAAAGTGGATAAGGATAAGACATTACAAAGAAACAAAATGTTAATGGGATTGGTTGTTAATAAATTATTATTAGCATTTAAAAACAAACCAAGTTTTCTTGAGGAAATAGTTCTAAATGCAAATCCATCCCTATTAAGTATTCTCAACAATATTAGAGGACAAATGTTGGAAAAAGGATACACCAATGTAGAAAACCTTGAAAAAAACAAGGAGAACTATGTTCAAACAATGAAGACATCACCCAATGTAAAAGTTGATGGTAATATCATCGTTCAATATGGAGGTGGTAATATGATGAAACCAGGTTCATATGATAGATATACACCATTCAGAAATAATCCTGAAGCTGACTTTATAGTTCTTGCTTGGCCTTTAGGATTGGTTCAAGCATCTTGTAATCCGTTTAAAAAAGAACGATCACTTAAAGGAGTTAATTTGGGTGAGATTAAAGATGAGGTATTGGGGAAATGGGAATCACAATTGAAAGAAAGAAATATTCCATTATCAACAATCAAATGGATATCGGAATCAGGGAAAGATTTTGGACCTGAATCGGTTGGATTTACATACAAAGATTTTAGAGCGTTATATGGAGATAAATTCAAATCAAATGATGGTGAGGATTTTATGGAACAAATTGAAACCGCAATGTCAAAACCATTTAGTGATTTAACTGATGACGAAATAAATTTACTTGATAATGTCACGGTAAATGCTTGGGATATTATTGTTTCTAATAGTGGGGGACATAAATGTATCACTAACATTTCAGGACTTAATTATATGGGTAGAAGTAAAAGACCACCCCAAGGTAAGAACAAATATGGTGGAGATAATGACGAAGCCGCTTATGTGAAATTCACCAAAATGATACAACAAGAATTTGTTAGAGTATTAAAGGAAAAAATTAAAGAGGGTTAATCAAAGTAAACTCTGTCACCTTCTTTAATATCATATTTCTTACAGGTTCCACCAAGAACTTCCAATATGGAATCTCCATTGCCTGGATACCTTTCACAAGGTTCAGAGTTACAAGGTTTGCAGTCGTGGTGAATTTTGGACACCTTATTATTACTTATATAGATAATATCCAAAGGGATTATACAATTCTTCATCCAAAATGAATGATTGTTACCATTCATCATAAATAACATACCATCAAATGTATTGTCAAATTTTTTACCCATCATACCTTGATGCGTATCTTTTGTCGTTATCATACATTTGACATTGAACAAATTATTATTTATTATTACATCCATAGACATAAATATAATGGATAATAGAAAACTAAAAAGATTTTCGGGAATACTTGTTAGATGTAAAGATAAATTTTTACTTTGTAAACGGAGTCCCGACAATTCGTTACCAAATATATGGTCAGTTCCTGGTGGTGGTGTTGAGAGTGGTGAAAAACCTAAAGAAACTGCCATTAGAGAGTTTTATGAGGAAACCAATATTGATTTAAGTGATGAGGTTAACAATGTGAACCTGATTGAGGTTGTCAATACATATAAAAAAGATGGTAAGATTAAGGGTTTAATGTATATATATCTTTATGACACAGATGTTGAGTTATATCCTGATTTGGATAACGCCAAGGATGGGGATGAACACTCCGAATGTGGATATTTCAATCTTATGGATTTACCATTTGATGATCACAAAGATCCATTATTTAAAATAATTTTGAAACTTTTTTAAAAAAAAATTGTCTTTTGGGATACTATTGGATATTTATGTGATACGAACAACATTCCCTTCTAACTTATTGTTGGTTTAACATTAATGAAATCCCAAAAAATTTCGTAGTTGATTTTTTTTTGGGATTTTTTTGTGCCTTATTGTTTTTATTTGTAAATTTGTAATTATGAATAAACAAAAAATTATATTAAAATGGTTGAACAAGGAATATGGTAATCTAACTCCGGTAGTCAGAGATGATAAAACATTTTATGTTGATAAAGATAGATTACCTTTGTTTTATTATTATCAGGATGAAAAAAATGGGTGGATTTACATTAATTACAATAGACTTTGGTTACTTTTGGAATCCATTTTTAGTATGAAGGATTTGGAAATTAAGGGGTTATTAGTGGTATGGTTGGAGGATACCTATAATTTAAGGGGATACGCACCCAAAAGCAGAAATTGGAAGCAGTAGAAAAGTTGGAGGATACCTATAATTTAAGGGGATACGCACCTTCCGAATTTATTATAAATCTATTACCTATAATTTAAAACACTATGAATAAACAAAAAATTATATTAAAATGGTTGAACAAGGAATATGGTAATCTAACTCCGGTGGTTAACGATGATAAAACATTTTATGTTGATAAAGATGGGTTACCTATATTTGTTTATTACCAAGATGAAAAAATTGGGTGGGTTTACATTGCTTACAAAAAAATTTGGTTATTTTTGGAATCTGTTTTTAGTATGGGGAAATTGGAGATCCGTGAGTTATTGGAGGCATGGTTGGAGGACACCTATAATTTAAGGGGATACACACCTACCACAGTATATTCCAAATAGTCACAAAGTTGGAAAACATCTATAATTTAAAACATTATGAATAAACAAAAAATCATATTAAAATGGTTGAATAAGGAGTTTGGGAATCTTACTTCGGTAGTCAGAGATAATAAAACATTTTATGTTGATAAAGATGGGTTACCTTTGTTTTATTATTATCAGGATCAAAAAAATGGATGGGTTTACATCAATTACGATAGAATTTGGTCACTTTTGGAATCCGTTTTTAGTATGAACGATCTGGAAATCAGTGAGTTATTAGAGGTATGGTTGGAGGATACCTATAATTTAAGGGGACTCACATCTCGTATTGAGCAAGTATTTAATAAAATAAGTTGGAGGATACCTATAATTTAAGGGGACTCACATCTAGTTACGAATGGGAGTTTCAATCTGTAAGTTGGAGGATACCTATAATTTGAGGACAGACAAAATATTCATTTGGTGGTTAAGTGAAGAAATATAACTATTCAAAGTTTGGAAATTAAAATAATTTATATATCTTTGTGGTATGAATAAGACGGCATTTAAAATTAGAATTATTAATGAATCGTTTGGTGAATTACTAAATGAAGTATTTATTGACGAGACACAATTCAACATTTTTTTGAAAATGGTTCACGGATGTTTGGAACTTAAAAATGATTTAACATTCTTCAATGGTAAATCATTCTTGATTAACATTCCATTCCGATTCTTGAAAGATTCCATTATTGTGACGGGAACAAAAGAGATTGATATGGTTGAACCGATTAAAAGTAAAATTGAAGCGTTAATAACAAAGTAATTATGAGAAAAGTATTTTTATTTATTGGGTTGAGTTTTGGTATTCTTTCCTGTCAGAAAGAGAACCCCCAGCCAAACACACCGCCACTTCCACCACAACCGATTGTAACTGACACCACGGGAATGGATACAACAATTAATATGGTTGGACAAACTTGGGTGATTACGGGGTATAGAATTGGTGGAATAGGAGGAATTACTCCCACAAATGATACACTTCATTTTAATACCATTAATCAATATACATTCAATGGTAACCCGGCAACATATTCGTTTTATACAACCGCATCGGCATATAACCTAACAATGAACTATACAAGTTGGGGTAATTTGAGTGGAACTATTTACGAGGGTAATTTAATTAATGGTGTAATAATTGGACTTAAATTTACAGATATCACATTTGGATCCTCAAATCAAACCAATTATTATTTGTGGATGAATAAGATATAGTTTCCTTGTGTCGTATAAACAAGGTGGTGGAGTCGTGATTAATTCAATCCGACCTAAATAAAAAGGAACTTTGGTTCCTTTTTTTGTTTTATATAAGTTTTTTTTATATCTTTGTGGTATGGAAAAAATACTATATATCGTGAGAGGGATCCCTGGCTCGGGTAAATCAACATTTGCAAAAACATTGGTGAAGATAGATTATTGTCATAAAGAAGCTGATATGTTCTTTATTGATAGAGATGGTAATTACAACTTTAAACCCTCACAAATAAAAGATGCTCATAAGTGGTGTCAAGAGGAAATGGATTTCTTAATGAAAATGAGTCATTCACCTGTTGCGGTATCAAACACTTTCACACAAGAATGGGAGATGGACGCATATTTTGAATTGGCGAAAAAATATGATTATAAAGTATTCAGAATCATCGTTGAAAACCATCACGGAAATACCAATGATCATAATGTTCCTGATGATAAAATAGAACAAATGCGTAGTCGTTTTGAAATAAATTTATAAAATATGTCAAGATTAGATAAACTTAAAGAACAACACCCCGACTTAAATATCAGTATAATTGATGTGATTGCGGAGGTTGATCCAAGCGATTCGTATAAATACACCGAATTTTTAATTAAATGGTTCAAAGAATGGTATGATGATAAGTTGTATTTGGGTATTGAACTAATTGGTGAGGAAAATGTTGTAATATTAAATGAATTTGAGAAACATAGTAAATGTAATAGGATTGAGAAAAAAGATATTGGACAACATAAAAGTTTCAAATCGTTAAAGATTGAAGTTGAAAAGGCGGACGAAATTGTAAAACTTAAAGAACTTGAGAAACAAACCAAAAAGATTTATGATGATGGTGATTGGTTGGCAATAATCCCGTTAAGTTTTGAAGCGTCAAAATCATATGGTTCAAATACTAAATGGTGTACAACCCAAGAAGAACATTGGGATAGGTATATTAAAAATTATAAGTTAATTTATCTCATTCAAAGATCTTCGGATGTTAAATACGCCATCTCATCTAAAAAGGATAGTGATACTGAAATACAGGCTTGGTTAAATAACGATGATGAGGTTAGCCCAATGTTATTGGATATTCCATTTGAATTATTTATGGCGTGTAATACCGAGATTAAAAAAAATGAAACCAATCTTAAATTAATGGGTGGTGATGTTGACAAAGAGATACCTAACTATTCTGCTTTGAGTGCTATGTTTAAAAATCAACTTAATATGGATTACGACAATATTCGTGAAATGTATGATAATATAGTTAAAGAACATTATCCCAGTGATATATGGGACTAAAATAAAAAATTATGAAATTTAAAAAAATAATAACAACAGGGAGAGTGTTTATTACAAGTGATACTCACTACGCACACAAAAACATATGTCGTGGTGTGACAGATTGGAGAACACAGGATGGTGAAGTACCGGTAGGTTCTACTCGTGACTTTGACACCATTGAACAAATGAATGAACGATTGGTGAATGCTATCAACAATGTTGTTGGACAGGATGACACACTAATTATGTTGGGAGATGTTTCATTTGGTGGATTTGAAAACATTGGGATATTCCTTGATAGATTGATTTGTAAAAACATTCATCTCATTCTGGGGAATCACGATCATCACATTGAGAACGACAGAGAAAACATTCAAAGTAAATTCTTAAGTGTTCAACATTACTTGGAGGTAAACATCAACGATAAAAATTTTGTATTGTGTCATTACCCACTTCAAAGTTGGAACGGACTTAACAAAGGTGTTATCCATTTACATGGTCATGTGCACCTACCTGCAAACCGTAAATTCGGTAACGGAAAACGAATGGATGTTGGTGTTGATGGAAACGATATGGTTCCATATAGTATTGATGGAATCATTAGGGTTATGAACAAAATACCGGTAGGTTCTGATATGTCGGATGATCATCATTTGGACGGATTAGTTGGGGTTGTGGGTTAAATCGCAACTCCAATATATTTATAAGATATGGAAATAATAATTACAGAAAACCAATTTGAAAAACTAAAAAATTCTGAATATCCAAAAGTTCTTCATATTTTATCATTTGAAATTTTTGGGAATGATTGGGACAGGATGCAAAGATATTTAGATAGAAAAGGTAATCCGTTATATTCAGTTGGAGGTGATTTAGATTTACGAAATACACAAATTAAATCATTGGGAAATCTAACATCGGTTGGGGGTAGTTTAGATTTACGAAATACTCAAATAGAATCATTGGGAAATCTAACATCGGTTGGGGGTAGTTTAGATTTACGAGATACACCAATTCAATCATTGGGAAATCTAACATTGGTTGGGGGTTATTTAGATTTACGAGATACACCAATTCAATCATTGGGAAATCTAACATCGGTTGGGGGTTATTTAGATTTACGAAATACTCAAATAGAATCATTGGGAAATCTAACATCGGTTGGGGGTAGTTTAGATTTACGAGATACACCAATTAAATCATTGGGGAATCTAACATCGGTTGGAGGATATGTGGATTTACGAGGCACTTCAATTAAATCATTGGATAATCTAACATCAGTTGGTGGTAGTTTAGATTTAGAAAATACTCAAATTAAATCATTGGGAAATTTAACATCGGTTGGGGGTAGTTTAGATTTAGGAAATACTCAAATATCAAAAAAATATTCCGAACAAGAAATTGAACAGATGGTTGATATTGATGGTAATCTATATTTATAAGATATGAAAAAAAATTTAATCATCACTGAAATGAACGAATCAATTATTAATTGGGATCTACACCAACAATTGATGGAAAAGAAATACGGTAGGAAAAAAATAGAAACCAAACTTAAATTTAAGAAAAAATAATCTAAACCCCCCTTGTTAAATCTTGGGGGTTTTTTGTTTATATTAAATAATTTATTATCTTTGTGGTATGGAAAAAGAATTTGTACCGGTAGAGTTGGCTTTAAGATTGAAAGCACTTGGATTTGATGAACCTTGTTTTGGTAAGTTTTATTACAATCAATTGGAAATTGGAGGAAATTGGCGTAATAATGATTTCAAAGAAGACGCTGATGTTTTTATATCCGCACCAACATTCTCACAGGTGTTCAGATGGTTTAGAGAGAAGTATAAACTTTCTTGTAGTATTGAATTAACAGATAATTCAAGACATTATTATTATGATTTTACAATTTATGATTCTAAAAATAGAGATTATAATGATGAAGATTGTTTTGATTCTTGTAAAAGAATTTATGATGATGGAAAATTTGGTACTTACGAAGAAGCAGAACTTGAATGTCTTATAAAATTAATAGAGATTGTTGAATCTAAATTAAAATAATATGGAAAAAGAATTTATACCTTATACCTTGGCTTTAAGATTGAAGCAACTTGGATTTGATGAACCTTGTTTTGCAGGATTTAATCCAACACCTTTTGATTATGATGATTTGGAAAATTTAATATACCCAACTATTCATTTAGAATTTGATGGGGAGGATATCATTTATAATGATTTTCAAACTGAAGAACCTAACATTTGGACTATTGATTCTGATGTTATTTTAGCACCAACTTGGCAATCGGCCTTTAAATGGTTTAGAGAGAAGTATAATCTTAAAACTTGTATAATGTTTAGGACTAGTATGGAAGATGATAAAGAATACTACGATTGGTTAATTAAAGGTCAAGAAGTTGTTTATAGACATTTTAATACCCCTGAAGAAGCGGAGATTGCTTGTCTTACTAAACTAATTGAAATTGTAAAATCTAAAACAAAATAAGATGAAAAAAGAATTTTTAGATTACACAGAAGCATTAGCTTTAAAAGAGTTAGGATTTGATGAACCTTGTTTTGGAAGATATTATTATAAGGAGTCATATCCTATGTTAAATCCAAATTCAGAGGAAACAGAACTTGTTTTTGAATTTGATCAATATATTAAACAAACAGAAATTACAATACTAGCACCAATATACCAACAAGCCTTCAGATGGTTTAGAGAGAAGTATGAATTACATTCCTGTATTCATTCAGACTATACTTGGAATATAAGTGGTGGTATATGGGATTTGAACGAATATAAAGGTTCAAGATATGATTGGGATTACTCAAACAACTATTCAACTTATGAAGAGGCAGAACTTAGTTGTCTTGAGAAACTAATTGAAATTGTAGAAAAGAATTAATTAAAGATGCACAATTAAAGTATTATACATATCTTTGTGGTATGGAAACAATAAACACAGAATATAAAACATTGAGTCAAGCACTTAAATGTAAATCTTACGGAGTATTTGTTAATGCCGATGGAGAATATTGCACCGTAGGTTCGTATTATATTAAAAATAATAAGAAATTTGAGATTGTTTTTTCAAAGGGACTTAATGGTGGGGTTGCAACAAGACCAGCAATAAAGTCAACATCAGAAAAAAAAATATTAAAAGTTTTAAATTCTGAAAATTTTATATTAGTTGATTAATGGAAAAACCCTGTAAAGAATGTCCCCACCTCATCCGTAATCGTCATAATGATATGATTGTGGAGTTCGGTGAGAGAACCGGTAAGAAACACAATTGTCATATGACTGAAGGGAAAAAAGATTTGTGGAATGTTAAAGATAAAAAATTAGAATGTTATGGAAGTAAAACAAACAGCAGTAGAATGGTTGGTTGAAGATTTAATTGAAAGAGATTTAATAAAAAAAGATGATTATATAAAAAGTTTTGTTAATTCATCTTTTGAAAAAGCCAAACAAATGGAGAAGCAACAGATAATTGATGCTTTTGAACAAGGAGAATATACAGGAAGAGGTTTTGAAGATTTAACATCTGAAGAATATTATAACATAAACTTTAAATCAGAATAAGATGGGAGAACAATCGGCGGTAGGTTTTTTGTTAGAATGGATGGAGTCAGAACAATTACCTTTTTTACCTTTAGAAATAACTAGTAAAGCTAAAGAAATAGAAAAACAACTTTGGTACAAAGCTTATACTGCGGGAGAAGAAGATGGAAAGGCTAAAGTAAATCAATCTTGGATAGACGTATACGCATCAAAAGATAATAAATTTAAAAGATGAGTAAACAAGCGGCGGTAGAATGGTTAGTTAGGGAAAAAAGATTTGTGGAATGTTAAAGATAAAAAATTAGAATGTTATGGAAGTAAAAACTAAATTTGGAACATATATAAAAATGGGAACAGAAAGCTCAACAAAACTAACCGGTGATAAAATCACAAGGTTTGTTGAAAGATTGAAAAAAATTGGAATTGAAGTTAAACTTGTGAGTAACTATCCCTGGGTTTATATTAATGAGATCTGTGGTGTCAGAGTAAAAGAAAAGTTTGAGGGAAATCACGGGTTTACATTAATCTTCCTACCGGTTAGAAACGATAGTCCACCATCTGAATTTACAGATATTAGTGAGATATTTAAATTAATTAGGAAATACACAAATAAAAAATAATAATTATGAGTAAACTCTTTTTAGATGACTTTCGCAACCCAAAGGACGCAATAAATTTGGTTCCGACTAAATTTAATAAATCTTATTGGGAGAATGATTGGGACATCGTTAGAAACTACGACGAGTTCGTTCAATACATAAAAGATAATGGAGTTCCGGAGTTTGTGTCGTTCGATCACGACTTGGCGGATGAGCATCACAATGATTTATTTTCCGATAAGAATTGGTTTTTGGACGATTCAAAAATTGAATTGGCATATCAGGAATATAAAGAAAAAACAGGACTTGAATGTGCAAAATTCCTTGTGGATTATTGTGAGAACAAAAATGTGAAATTACCTGATTACTTGGTTCATTCCGCTAATCCTGTTGGAAAGAAAAATATTGAAGGGTATTTGGAAAACTCAAAAAAACATTTAAACATATAATTTGGTGGTTTAGATTATTATTATTACTTTTGTATCGTTTAAAAAAATTAAGATTATGAACTTGAACAAACTAACAATGGATGAACTTATCTCATTAAGAAATGAGATTGACGGAAAAATACAATCTTTTGAGGATGGGTATCTCTATATTTGTTCAGTTCGTCAATATGGTAGTGTGTGGGAAGAAAAACCAAATAGTTTATACGCTTTGAGGGAACTTTGTGATTCATATAATGGAGACAATGGTATTGTTGATGTTTACACTAACAACCCCAATTTAGCATTTCCTGAAATGGAGTTTTACAATTATGGTGATGTTAAATTTATTAAATCCGAATACGACTATCGTGAGTGGGTTAAATACAATAAACAAAAACATTTGATTGACGATGTTACTTTACAACTTAATAATTGGGAGGAAAACAAAGAATCACCATTAAGGTATCGACCATCAAAACCGTTTTGGACAAAAGAACAGGTTGATGAATGGGTTAATGATCTTGAAGGTAAAACTTGGGATTTTGTTGAGCCAGTTACAATGGATAATATTAGACATTATTAATGAATTTATTATGAACAAGATTGATAATATAGATAACATAAAACCCCTTCTTAACTTCAGTGAGGTTGGGGATTTTTATATGTTATACATATTCAAAAGAAAAAAAGATCAACCCGAAAGTGAGAGAGATAATCATCAATCGGTAAGGACAATTAAAACATATTGTATTGAATCTTTAGATCATTTGGATCATAGGTATGATGAGATTAAACAACTATGTGAAATGTTTAAAGCAAGAGCTTACATTCACATACAAAAACAAAACCATAAAGATGTGTCTCTCAATATGCTTGCAACACTTGCAGAACGAATTAGAGATGGTGTGTCTAACCAAAAAGGATTATTTGATTCTGTGGTTGGACAGATTAAAACACGAGAGAAAAGATGGATCGTTGATATTGATACAAAGGATGAGATAGTGGTTCACCGAGCCGTCCACATAATTGAGTCGTTAAGACCCGAAGGAACTAAAGTTGAATCAGTAATTCCAACCAAAAATGGATACCATCTTATCACCGGTAGATTTGATGTTTTAGAATTTAATAAGAAGATGGGTGAGTTTGGGGATGTTCCTGATATTGTTAAAAAGAACCCGACATTATTGTATTATCCTGAAAATTTGAATTAAATTTGGTTATTAAAAAAATAAATATTAATTTTGTGAAGTTATGATAGTATATGTTGTAGGAGGAATTTGTATGGGAATTATGTTAAGACCATATGTGGATGAATTAATTAAAAAATATGTCAATGGAGAATCAAAATAGTGTATGTTATGTTGGGAGAATCGGAGAGGTTAAACCAATAGAAGGAGCTGACAATATAGAATTGGTATTAGTTGGTGGTTGGAACGCCATAACACAAAAAGGTGAATATCAGGTAGGTGATTTAGTTGTTGTTGCAACTACAGATGCGGTTATACCGCAAGCATTATCTGACTTGATGGGAGTTACTAACTACCTCCGTAAAGGACAACGAGTTAGAACCGTAAAACTTCGTGGAGTTTACTCTGAATGTTTGTTAATACCATTCAAATACTTGGAGCCGAAATCAATGGTGAATAATGTATTTGAGGGTGATGATATGATGGGAGTATTGGGTGTTACCAAATACGAACCACCAGTTAAAATGGTTACTATAGGTGATGGGGTTAAAAAAGTGAAATACCACCAAAACCCTAACTTCAAAGTTTACTACAAGTTCCCTAACCAAAAGAATGTACCTGATATGTTCAATGAGGAAGATGAGGTTGTTATAACTCGTAAGTTACACGGAACCAACGCTCGTTACGGAATAGTTAGAAAGAAAAAACTTTCTTTGTGGGATCGTGTTAGAAAGTTCTTCGGTAATGAGTGGGTTGCATTTGAGTATGTTCTGGGTAGTCATAATGTTGAAAAGGGATCTGACTCACAAGGGTTTTATGATACTAATGTTTGGGAAACCATAGCGAACAAATACGACATACGAGCAAAATTGTGGGAACACGTAAAAGATACTTACGAACCATTTAGTTTATCTGCAGGTTTTGTTATCTATGGTGAGATATATGGTGCGGGAATACAAAAAAATTACGAATATGGTTTAACCGATGTTAAGTTCGCAGGATTTGATGTTGAAGTTGATGGAGTATATCAACCATACATAAATGAAAGAGTTCACTTTGGTTCTTTGGGATTACCTAAAGTAGAATTACTTTACTCTGGTTTATGGTCTAAAGAACGACAAGACAAATATGTCTTCAACAATAACATAAAAGGAACTAAAGTTCCCCACGAAGGTATAGTTGTTAAATCTGTTACAGGTGATCGTAGAAAAGTGTCCAAGGTAATAAACCCCGAATATTTGATATTTGGCGAAAAAAATAATGTTGGTGATTCCCATTGATGGAATCACCTTTTTTTCTTAACTTTATAAAAAAATAAAATATGAGTTACATTAGTATTGAGGTTGATTTAGATGATATCTATAGTGAAATGAATCGTAGGGATAAACAAACAATGGCACAATGGTTATACGAAGATGATATCCTTGATTCACATTCAAACCCTGAAATAAGAAAAATGGTTAGAAATGATGAAG
>Ga0114974_10001437_pt1 | contig 18854 bp, 27 predicted proteins | sample S_130206_EF_Meta_FD_87318 | JGI IMG/M metagenome (GOLD analysis project Ga0114974, IMG submission 87318) | Freshwater microbial communities from Lake Simoncouche, Canada to study carbon cycling - S_130206_EF_MetaG | ecosystem: Environmental > Aquatic > Freshwater > Lake | place: Lake... | reverse complement strand
TAATAATTACCCACGAGGGTATTATCCATGTCCCAGACAAGCACAAGTCCAGACATTCTACCAAGTGTTGATGTTTAACAAAAGCAATACCACAAATTTGAATCTTATTATTTATTTATTATAAATATATAATGAGTGGCTGTCGTATTCTTGACGATAAAGAACTAGAGGAACAGCCTGTTCCTCTAAGTAGGTCTGATATGCGATTATGGCTACCTAATACAATTGGTAATACGCGTATCTTTGATAGAGGATTCATCAAGCCATTTCCAAAAGCTTTCCAAGCAAAAACTTATACCGAAGAGGTACGTACTCTCCCTGCTATTTCTAGTATTCAAATAGCCCATCCTGTTAAGAATACAACGAGCCTTCTTGATAGGGTTCGTGGAATCCTTACTGTATCAACAATCATTCTTGATAAGGGAGAAGAGGCTTCAGAACCTTATGATCATACTAAAACTTTGGAACAAGTCCAGGGTTCAGACTGATAATAACGATGATAAGCAACATCATAGAAATATAAATCAGTAACTCTACTGATTTTGATTTTTTAGATATATATTCTATGAAGATATAGACGATACCCCAAAGAGCAATCCACCAAAGCTGTAAAAAACTAACAATTAGAAAAAAATTAATTCTGTCTTCCATACTAACAAACGCACTTAAAATTATTCAGTCTGATAAACAATAAGATGATAACTGTCCGTCTACAGGGCGGTCTTGGAAACCAGATCTTCCAATATGCTGCCGCACTTGCAGTTCGGAAAGAAATGGGAGGCGGTCCAATCTCCCTTGTTGAAACTACTAACGCACACAACACACTAGGTCATGATTATGCTAGTAATTTATTTTTGGAAGGACGACGACATCATTCTATTCCATTAACAACGATGACTTCATATATACAATATAGCGCATTTGAGTCCTGGTCACCTGGACAGTTTATTAGAGGGGGTACTATCTATCTAGAGGGTTATTTCCAATCTCTTCCTGAACTCATACCTATTCTTCCAGAGCTGCGTGCTAGTTTTTTACCAGCACTTCGTAAACAGACTCAGATACATATAAGTCCCTCCCCTACAACCGCATTTGTTCATGTTCGCCGCGGCGACTATTTGCTGAATCCCACCTATCACTGGGTTCAACCTGCATCTTATTATGAAAAAGGTATGTCACTTATAAAAGCTGAACGATGGTTGGTTTTTTCAGACGATATAGACTGGTGTCGTCAACAACCGTGCTTTCAGAAGGATACTGTAGTTTTTTGCGATGAGCCTAATGAGCTAATAGCTCTCGATGTCATGACGAGCTGTCGTGCTGGGGCCGTAATCTCAAATAGTTCATTCAGTTGGTGGGCAGCTGTCTTGGGAGAAATAGATACAGTAGTGTATCCTGAACTCTGGTCTGAGCACCACAAACCTAACCTCTTTCCTGAGTCATGGCTAAGGCTCTCCTCATCATCATGATCATGATCTCCACCTCCACCACCATTCGCACCGCTGAAGCCAGAATTGAGCGGATCAATCAGTATGCTGCACTTCGTAAGTCTGTGCCCTTCTTCTCCACAAAGACTGCAGTGAGTATACATTTTTGTCTAGAAGTTCTAGAGATAAATGTAGTCTCAATTTTACCCTGGTAAGATGCATATCATATAAAATTGAACTTATACACCTCTGACCAAGAGTCAACCTATGAACCTCTTCATTCTCTCAGCAAATCCTGTGGAGGCTGCGCAAGCGCATGCTGACACACACGTTGTCAAAATGATTCTAGAGGCGTGTCAAATGCTTTACTCGGCACACTGGACGTCGGCATATCCTTCACTTCTTGAAAATAAATCGGCGATTGGCATCAGCAAGGCACAGAAGGTGCTGGATGTGCCCCCACACTTTACTGATGCGCCAATCCGCAAGAATACGAGTGAGAAAGGATATCGGCCTGTGCATCTTCACCATCCATGTACTCGCTGGATACGAGCCTCTGTTGAAAATTATATGTTTGCATGCCGTCTAGCACTTGCGATTGGAAATGAATATAAATACCGATATGGAAAGCTCCATCTATGCACTGAGCACGCGTTGTGGTTATTTGACCACGTGCCTCAACTTCCTTCCATTGGTCTACAATCATTCGCAATCGCCATGAAAGATGAGTATAAGATTAGTGATGATGCCATAGAATGTTATCGTCACTATTATAGAACATCAAAAGAAGAAAGGGGTCTTCTTCAGTATACAAGGAGAGAGCGGCCTAGTTTCCTCTAACAAAAGCGCACCAACCATTCCTATCCTCAGGATGATCCTCTATACTCTTCCATTCGCCTGATGCAAAAAGTTCTTCACGAACCTTTTTACATTTGTTAATATTCGTATCATCGCATATGATCATACGCAGGCTACGAGATTTTATAAGCTCCTTATACTCAAAATAGGTTGTATATTCGCCACCGTCTAAGAACACAACTTCAAAATCACGCTCTTCTAAAAACGAACATGTTGCTAAGTTTTCCATGTCTATCTTGTGCCAATCTTCAACGAGCTCATTAAACATGAGTTTCAGATCATCTGTAGAAGGGATATCACTTGCGCGAACAACTGTGCTATTTAGAATCTGAATAGAGGGATAATCCTGATAATGTAGTGCTGCCATTTCACACTTCTCCTTATTACACTCAAGACTCTTGAAAACGAAGGGTGCACTCCTCTCAAGAAATCCAAGATGGAAACATCGTGTTGAGCCCATACCAGACCATGTACCAATCTCTAAATACTTTGTGTAGTTTGTATCCTTTGCAACCTTCATCAGAAAATTACCAAGTAGAGTTCCTGGTGCAACTTGTCCCTCTCCCTGTTTCCACGCGTTCAAAAATGAAGCTGTCTCAGCTTCGTCCCACGCCATTATCTGAAATAGCTATTGTCTTTTATATGGTCTAAGTAGAATGGCGAAGGTGTTAGAAAAACATAAAAAATATAAGGATAAATACGGGTCAAATGAAATATACTGGGGTCTCGGCATAGAAGAAGAGACATATTTCCAGTTTACCAAACCCATCCATGTTGCCACTCCTATTCTTCGAACCTGCCATAAAGCCGAGAGATATAGCGTTGACTATTATAGTGTTTATAAACCAGGTCACATGAAAGCATTGGAGTCCATCTTTCCTGATTCGTCTGGCTGTATCCCTCTTCCGCTTTTCGTAAATAGTCATTCATTTACGAAGATGGATATGAGTGGAGCTCATGTTACGACGTATGAAAAGACACCAAAGCCTAATCCGAAGTTTTCAGGTAAAACCTTTATTGATGAGCTCCAGGCATTTTCGCCCATGTTCAAAGAGGATCACGAGATTCGCTATACCTTTGATGGAGATTCTATAGAGTTCATGACACTCGGATTTTATAAGGCAACCTCTAAAGAGGTTATCAAGGAACTTCTTGATTATAAGACTAAGTTCCTTGGAGAACTCAACCGCTTTCTCAAGGTGTCAGGTAGACACAGAGATAAGGGCCTTTTAATGTACCCTCCGCGCAATCCTGGATTTGCCGTTTTTTTCAGCAATCCAGGGAATGTTCTTATGTTTAATAACGGTACCTATCATATAAACTTAACTCTTCCCACAATACTTGGAAATGCACCCTCTGCCGATGAAGCACCTCTCTTGGCATTCCCAGAGCTTTTCAAAGAACAGCATCGCCAGTGTATTCGGATGATTCAGTGGATAGAACCCCTCTTGATTGTGATGTATGGAAGTCCCGATCCTCTATCGTCTTATTCGCGTCGCTACACAAAAGCCTCACAACGATGTTGCGTGGCTAGATATATTGGGATCGGCACATATAATACAGAGCAGATGCCAGAGGGGAAACTACTTACATTGCCTCTCACTAAAGTGAAGGGAAGCGATCTGCCTTATTGGTGGTACACAAAGTTTCATAAGATGAGCGGATATAATCCTCTTGAGCAAATCGGTATGGACATCAACTACCGAAAACATTACAATCACGGAATCGAGATGCGCTTTTTTGACTGGTTTCCTGAAAACCGTCTACAGGATCTCATTAGTTTTCTTATACACATATGTGAAGCAGCATTGGACCGTCGTGAGAGTAGTCAGGCAGTTATGTCGCAAACCTGGAATCAGTTTGTGGTTGATATTTTGAAAGATGGCGTAGATACTCCTATTTCTACAGAGGTTGCAGGTATGTATGAAAAACTTCTGGGTATCCAGATGCTTGGTAAGAAACTCACTGCAGCCTCGGCATTTGAATATATATTCAAAGAACTCAAGCGCATTTACAAGGGTGGCGAGTGTGTAAAAAGGATGTTATGAGGAGTGACATCTCAGCAATATATTTGAGCATTTTATGCTAAAATATAAGGATTTTATGAATCAGTAAAGTTTAAGAAGTTACCTCTACTTGCGACGAGTCTGACGAACCTTTTTGTTCTTGCGGCGACGACCACCGATTAGCGTGTTCTTGTTTTTGTTTTTGTTAAGATTGATATTATTCTTCTTGTTATTAAGGTTAAGAACATTCTTGTCGAGGCTGAGGATATTCTCGTCTAGATTGAGATTATCCTCATTAAACTTAGGAGCATTCATATTTCCTGTCTTTACTGTATTAAAGTTATTCATATCTCTCAATGTTAATACTGAGTTATCATTAAGATCATCAGAATCCTCTGGAAGAGAGAATGTACTATCATTCATAGAGGGTAATGAATTGAAAGAAGAAGGCATTTTGTTAATGGTGCTGATGTTGTTCATGTTGTTCATGTTATTCATGGTCTTCATGTTCCACTTGTATGAAATGTTTCCCTCTGAAACATCATATTCCTTCTTGAGGTGCTCCATTGCACGCTTGATACCTCCCTTCATAATCTCCAAGTCCCTCTTCTTGTGATCATAGCCAGGGTCTGTAATCTTCTCTTGGATTGCCTTACTAAGGTGGTTCATTCCGTTAACAACCTTACTGGCATACATGCGCCGTAAATACGCATCCTCCATGGATGCGAGGTGTCCAATAGCCTCCATCTCATGTTCATACCAGTGCTTTACGCCAAACATGGGGATATTATAACGGTGCTCTCCGTTCATTCTGTATAGATACTTTATTTTTAACGGAGGTTCCGTAGAGATTCTTACACTCTAATATTTACTACGCCCATGTATAAAAACGATTGTTAGAGAGATAAAAAGAGTAATATATAAGATTTGTTGAACAAAGAGTGATATATTTTCATTTGGTGGAGTATACAATTGAAGTGCAAAAGGATTCATCTTGTAGTAAGAGCCTTCTTTTTTTAGATGCCTATTTAGACAGAAACTCCAACTTTCAGACAATAGAATACATAATCTCTCTCATAAGGACTCGGATCTACAGACCATATTTTTGCTTGTTTCTTACTGCATTCCATCTCTTTACGTATAATGACCTGTTGGAGTTCCCTGTAAGTCCGTGTTATATATCCACTAGAGCGGGTCATGCGAATCTTCTTGCGGAGGGCTTTTCGTCGTACTTCTACTAGTGTAGAACAATAGTCACAATCCACATCGATAGTGGGGCGAGGAGTTGTTATTGCAGTATCCATAGTATTGGGTAAAAAATGGTGTGGAGCTGGGGAGGTTCAATTTTTTATTTTTTTATTTAGTCTAATAATCTTTAGTGTCATATATCTCTGTGTATTCTCGCTTGGAAGGGCGAGTCTTTTTTACATAAGCATGCTTGACTGTCTGCCAACCTTTGCTGTCATCAGTAGTGAGAGGCTCGCACAAACATGGAATGTCGCCTGCGGCTGTCCTCGCAAAGTAGACAGGTCGCAGCTTGCATTCTCTGAGGCCGGCAATATAGTCAGATCGCAACTGAAGAATCTCATTCTTAGATTGAGTTCCATTAGTAATAGGGTAGCGGGCAGCTGCAATATACTCGAATGTGTTAGACATTGTTCTAATGAAATTTGTGGAGTGAAATACATTCAATTTTGGAAGGAATGCTAAGTTTAGATTACAGAAAGAATGAATAATAGTATTAGAAATCCAAGAAGACAACATGAGACGACATCTTGATCTTGCATTTGTGTTAACTACTTAATATGGATAAGTTACTTTCAATTTTATTTTATCCCATATACACACAATCGGCGATGTTTGACTTGAAATGCTTGTTCACAACAGATTTCAATCTCATACTTCTCTCATCATCACCACCAATAGGCGCGCCCCATCGTTTACACAAACTAACGACAACATCAGTGATAAGAGTATTCATCTTCTCTTCTTGAGCTTTCTGTTGCGTGAAGAAGTCTTCCAAGCGTTTATCAACATCGTCCTGCATCCTCTTGAAAGACTTTTCTAGCGCATCCTCTTGCTCCTTCATTGCTGTGAAGAACTCCTCTTCCAACTCTACAAAGCGCGCCTTTTGAGTGTTTGGTAGAGTCTTCCTCTGTAGCATTAAGAGGATTTGGCTAATAATGAGGCAAACAAATGTGAACCAGATAGTCATTGAATCTCTGTTTAGAATGGGAGAGGACTGTGTTGTTGCGTTAAACTGTTGAATGACGTTGGAGTACATGTTAGAATACACATCAGAATACATGATACAATACTAAAGTGATAAAGTAATGAACTAAAAAACAAGACTTGGGTCGCCACATTCAATTTTAGACGGGTTTCTTGTCGATGAGGAACAAGTACTCTACGTTCTCTGTGCGAAACTTGGTGTCCTCTGGTTTGTCTTTCGTGGCATTTCCAATCTGCGACATGATATTTCGCTTATAGTCGATTGCGGTTGTAATGACGCGAGGATACTTCTTGAATAACTTCTGAAGTGAGTCTACATCCACCAGGCTCTCGTTATTATAACTGATCAGAACCCAGCGAACAGGAAGACGATCAATCACACTCTCAAATGCGGCCAGCGCCGATTTCTTGCTATTCCAAGAGGATGACATATCACTATCATAGGAGCTATCGCCTGAAACCCTATCTGCTCTGCGATTTGTATTAAGACCTACTGCAGGCTTATCCCATGCAGCAATACTGTCCCAGATATGGTAATAGGTTGCGTAGCTGTGAGAAGAGTAGGGTGGATCTAGATAGGCGAGGTCGGCCTTCTCGTATGTTATCTGGAGACAGTTGCCACTGTGATGCTTTCCAACTGGCTGCGAAAGCACAACAGGAAGCTGGAGTTTCATATCGTTGAATGAGCGTTTACACCAGTCTTTGAGATAGGCTTGCTGTACACCGACTGTATTATCAACCTTGTCTAGAGCCAGAATAAGGCTGGTGACTAGTGTGTTCTTCTCCCACGCATTGATAGCCCCTGCATCAGACCATGCCTCAATCTGGTCACGGATAGCATCTGCGCGAGCCCCATTCTTAGCCTGCCAGACACGGACAATACCGCCCTTGTTTCCCTTGACATCGCAGTAGTTCTGTGTGAGCCATCCAGCCTTCGCTGTCAAGTTATTGAGAGTCTCAACCTTTTCTGCCAAGTGCTTATTATCACCTCCATTCTCTATCCAGGTTCCAGCATAGCACTGACTTGCCCAAGAGAGGTCGCTGGTCTGAACACGCCAACCCCTCTGCTTGAAAGCCTGTGCAACACGTGTAGTTCCTGTGAAGACATCGATGACAGAGGAGATGGATCCGCTAGGAATATTGTCGTCGATACATTTGAGAATATACGGGACAAGCGATGCCTTACTACCGATGTATTTAACGCCTTCGGTACTCATTGTTATATGAGGACTAGAAAAAAAGACAATTCAATTTTGAATTGCCGGGTTCAGTTTAAGAGGGGGCGGATAGTGCGGTTGAACCACTCAATAACCACTGCACTAGCGTCATCAGTCGGTTTGATGAGTAGAACATTTTCGTCAGGAAAGGTGGCTGCGATTTCTAGAATGTATTTCTTAGAGGTAGTCATACCACCTGCGAAGATCCAGCTAACAGGATAGCCGTCTACTTTGAGGCGCTTTTGGATGGCTTTGACAATCTTTGGCATTCCATAGCGACAGGCTCGTTCGTGTGCATTGCCTGCTGCATTCTGCTTCTTGTCTTCTAGAAGATGGGCCTTACCTGTCCGAGTGTTGCGGATCATTCCATCAGGTACCATGCCGAGACGCTCATGAATCCATTTCTGGCCGTCCCATTTGAAGAAACGGTTCTTCTGTTCGTCGTAATAAGTATCGTCTTTCATAGGCATTTCTGGCTTCTTGTAGGATGAGGGGTCACGCTTGTAGTCCTCTTCAATAAAGAGGTTCTCTAGGATCTTTGGCTTTGAGATGAACTCATAGCCTGCACCAGCGGGTGTTGCGAAGTAGTCTTTGAATGCTTTTTCTACAGTGAACTCATGTGCTGCACCACCAGCGTTGGCGTCTGCTTGCCAGTTCTCACGGGCTGCTAGGGCTGCTGATGACATTTCTAAGATTGTTATAGAAGGATACATTGTTTTTCATCATGAATCGCGTTCAATTTTTATCGGCAATAAAAAAGATTTAATAAATCTTTTGGGGGAAAGACTCTATTTTGAGGCTACAATACACTCTTCTAGCAAGCATGTAATCATGCTTTTGTAATGAGAATGGATGTTTTTTGATGATAGACATGGCGTGATGATGATTCTCTCGAGACTCTTTGTTATTCGGTTGTAGTTAACAACAATGTATCTCTTATGTCTATATAAGGGAATCGTTTCTTCAAACGTTTTACTCATTGGGATGTTGCAGCATCCATCATTTACTCTTATCGTAGATAGGGTTTTGACTTGATAAACTGTGCCACAAATCTCGCACTTATGATCGTAGGCTGGATAGTTTCTCTTCTGTTGATTTAGATCCCGAAGTTCAAATCCACAGCAGACAATACTCTCAGACACAATCCTCTCTCCAGACCTACCTATATCGGTCCTTGTATCGAAAGGTCCAGGCATATGAGAGGATGTGTAGTGCAATCGAATACGTGGTCTTGAGATCTCTCGTTTTCCCAGCTTCCTAGCTGAGGCTTTATCATAGGAATGGGTCATTTTTTCTTTGCTTCATTGATGCTTACTACAGCATTGGTGAAGGCGTTCAATTTTATCGGCAATAAAAAAGATTTTTAAGCATAGTATATGCCATCTTCTATTTTTAGAAGTCAATAATAGATCGTATAGATTTGATCTTTTTCTCAAGGATCTCATTACTCTTGCTCTAACATCCCACTAAATCTTCTTAATAATGTCAACGACTGCATCGTGTGTAATCTCATCACAACCACCCGCTGTGTCCTCAAAGTTGTCGAGCCCATACTTGCTACTGCGATCGCCGAATGAGCCCTGATTTTTGAGATAAGTAATAACCTCAAGTGTAAAGCTGGCCCACTCCTTGCTATTTATAGCACCCATCTTCTTCTTAGCCTTTTCCACAAACTCCTCATTCTTATCATAGTTAATGATGTAGTAGTGGCACTCCTCCAGAATATTCTGTATATTCTTAACGAGATCTTCATCCACTATCTTCTTCCATGCCTTATTGAAAGCCGCTGTGTCATTCTTTGCAAGAGCTAGGACGTCGTCCTTGTTCACAGTGTAGATGCGGCCCTCATCAGGATACAGGATCTTCAGCTGTTGTTCAGCGGCTGCAAGCTTTATTTTATAATTAGCGATAGTGGCCTTCAGCTCATTAAGGGAGATAGTAGAGGGCTCCATAGTTGCTATTTAGAGTGATAGTGTTCTGGAGGGCTAGTGGGGGTTCAATTTTACCATTCACTAGCATCTACTGATTCGTAAAGCTTTAATATATGATAAATAGGCCAATCATCTTCACCAACAGTTTCAATCTGTTTAATGGCAGTCTTCACGTTATGAGAGAGTTTACCATCCTCTAGCTGTGTTTCAAACTCATCTACAAATACTTCTGCTTCATGATCTACCACCAGACAGAGATAGTTCTCAATAAAGAGCTTAACGCTTGATGTTAGAGACGACATCCTTACGAAAAAAAGGAGATGGTTGTTATTCAATTTTTATTTTGTTTTTGTTTTAGATCATCGTCCAAATAGGGCAGGCTGAAGTGTCCTTCTTCACAGCCTTCTTGCCAAGTAGCTTATAGAGGTTGCTGTTAACATCCTTCTTCGTGATCTCAGGGTAATCTACCTTGAGCTTCTTGAGGATATCCTTAGCACTCATTCCTTGATTTTGTGAGCCATTTTTGCAAATTTTCATATATAATTGCTATGAAAGTATACATGCTATAGACTAAATTTTCTATTCAATTTTTTATTCAAGTTGAATATAGGCCTCAAAATACGTGAAAATGACCCAAAATACCCCATTTTCTAACCTCTCATTCAACTTGAATAAAAAATTGAATGGCATTTTCTAGCCAGAGCAATCATACCTTTCATAGCTACTACATTGAAAGAACCCGAAAAATGTCCTCTATCAGCATTATTGATCTATTCGTTGCATTGGAGAACAAAGTTGGAAAGGAAGCGTTACACAGCGCTTTCGCAGCCTACAGCAAACCTGCTCCGCAAACTCCGAAGGATGCCCCTGTGGTGCCTACTGTTCCAGGAGCGCCTGTGAAGACTCGCAAGCCACAGAGCGAGGAAACTAAGGCAAAAGCCGCAGCAAAGAGGGCCGCAACCCTTGCTGCTAAGGCGATCGCTGCAGCAGCCCCTACTGATGCTGCTGTTGCCGAGCCTGTTGCCGAGCCTGTTGCACCAGCTGCCGCCTCTGAGGAAAAGCCTAAGAAAGTCCTCACAGAGGAGCAGAAGGCAAAGATGAAGGCTGGACGCGAGGCTGCTGCCGCTAAGAAGGCTGCTGCAGCCGCTGCAGTTGCTACTGGTGTTCCTGTAGCACCTGTTTCAGAGGATGATGCCGCCAGCGATTCTTCTTCGCAAAAGCGCCGAGGCCCTAAGAAGATCAGCGAGATGACCGCTGAGGAAAAGGCTGCTCACGACAAGAAGGTCGCAGAGCGCAAGGCAAAGAAGGCGCTCGCACCAGCAGCAGCTATTCCTCTGCCCGCTTCGCCAGCACCTACAAATGCTGACGAGGAGAACCACACAGTCTTCGCTCCATTCACGCACAAGTCTGTGAACTACCTGCGCAACAAGCGCGGCGATCTCTTGACAGAAGAGTATGAATGGGTCGGCCGCTACAACAGCGCAACAAAGACCATCGACACCACCTTCGCTAAGCCCTCTGACCTTGAGGATGAATAAACTATAAAAACACACAAAACCCCCAAAACAAAATAAAAACATATAAAACCCCCAAAACAAAAGAAAAACCACCCTTTTTTTGCGTAAAATTGAATCCGCTATGCCGCTACCTTAATAGTATCGTTAATCATCACATAATGGCTTCTGTTAATTCTGAACTCACTATTATTGATGAACTCGCTATTCTTCAGGATAGGATTGATAAGATTAAGAGTTCCGCTGCGGAGGAGGCTGCTATAAGAGCTAGAGATGAGAAGAGAGCAAGTGCCATGAGCCGTCTTAAGAATATTCTTAAGGATAAGATTAGTAAGCTAGAGAGCAACAGATACTCTAAGTCAGTACCTCTTGCAGCCTACTATGACCGAGAGAAGGTTGACCTCATTGATACTCTCATTGATATCATTGATGGGCTAAACGAACGAATTGCTAATCTTGAGATGGAGAAGTCTAGTCATTAGAAGGTTATAAATGATCACATAACCCTTTTTTTGCGTAAAATTGAACCCGCCATCCTCCGCCATGGATAGCATCCAAAGATAAAAGAGAGAATATCTATCAAAATGGAGTATATTATGGTATTAGAGCACAACAAAAAGGAGGATGAGACCTACATCTTCTATTGCCAATGGACAGGGAACGAACTAGAACTGGAGAAGCTCATTCATGTTATTAAAACTGCTAACCCTGAAGATTTATCTGGTGATGTTGCGATATTCGAAGTATCTCGCACTCGCATTCCAGAGTCGGCAGTAAACGTTCACATTAGCATTAAAGATTTTGGGAGTTATACCAGTATGTTCCAGAAGTGTGAAGGAACATTTACATGTCCGATCTTCAGAGAAGATCCTCATGAGAAGGCTATAGGTCTTGACGACAAGTTCTTCGGTGGTAGACTTCCTAAGTTCTTCGGTAAATGAGTTAAATCCTAACAAAACAAAAAACCACCCTTTTTTTGTAGTAAAAATTGAACCCGCCATCCTCCGCCATGGATAGCACCAATAAAGCATAGCAAAATGACTCTCTATCAGTCTGTAACAGCAAAGGAGGTAATGCTTGACCGCGAAGCTACACGTATCGCTAACGCTGTCTATGAATACAGCAGCTTGCATGGATTTATGGAAATATGCCCATGTCCTAACTGCCGCGACGAGTATGATCCAACAGGAAAGGAGTCAGCAGCCTTTCTTAACTGCGAGCCCTCTTACTTTGACAAGTTCAGCTTTATTCCAATCTTCTCTCCAGAACTATTCAAGAAGTCCTTCTATAGTTCTCGCAAGCCAGGCATCTACGTACAGGGTCCTATAGGAGGCATGATATTCCCTTCTCCTTTGAAAGCCGTTCGCAATGCTATCTTAGATGAGAAGCCCTCACCTCATATCCTACGCATCTTTCCTGATGGAGTACAGGATCATTACTACCTCAATGAATCTGGTAACTACAGTCGTTTCACCTATGTTATGGGTCTCTTGTTCTTATACAAAGACTCATCTCAGAAGGAAGTAAGTCCTGAGAACCTTCTCTGTAAAATCGCTGTCCTCAATCCAGAAGAGGAGTATGAGTGGGAGGAGACTGGGATTATTCCTATTGACAGCGGTGGCTACAACTGTGATGGCTGTGAGCATGGCTATCTTAATCAGGTAGGTCACATGGGCCCTGGTGGATGTCTGGAGGAGAAATATGAGGATTACTGTATCAACTGCGGGCACATTATTCCAGACATATCAGAGGCTGATTTCAGCTTCGATGAGAGCATCTTCGTCTGTGAAGAGTGTGAGGCTTAATAAATAAAAAATTGAAGGTAACATTTACCACCTCATTTTTTACTAATCAATAGACTACACACTATAATGGATTACCCTTTCACAAGCTGGAAAACTTACTACACGGCTCTCACACACTCTCTTAAGACAAGTACCTTTGCCTTTGCCAAAACCTACCCACAGTATGCACGATACCAAGAAGACACTCCTTATTCTGAAGTGAAGATTGTTGAGGAACTTCTAAAATCTCAACAATCTCCACAAGAAGGATTGGACGGATTTGTCCAAGCACTTCTAGAAGGAGGGCGCTTTGCATTAGAGATGAAACCCAGCATCAAAAAAATCATAAAGTTGTTTATTGAGGCAGCTGCTAAACCCAATGTAGACTGCCTCTTTGATCTAAAGTATCCTGAAGAGGATCATTTTGAAGACGAAGTCACCTCAGGATATTACAAGGTTCGTGGATTCTTGATTGATGTCTTTAGCGATTATGGTATTGATGTACACAAGTATTATGACTGGGCTGCAATCGATTATGTATATTGGGAGGACATTGATCAAAAAATAGTTGACGAAGACTACCAGAAGGCCTGCTTTATGGTTCTCAAATATTACAGTGAGTATTTAATAGCGATAGGAGAGATAGCATAGATATAAGTGATGTCCAAAAAATTGAATCCACGGTCAGTCTGAAGCAAATATCACAGCTATAAAAAGCAAGAGTAGCAAATGGATCCACCTCAGACAAAAAAGCAAAGTCACAAGAGCGCCAAGGATAAGAAGGAGGGTGCTAATCGTCTTGGTTCAAGCAAACATGTGCGCAATGCTGAAAAGATTGCCGAGAATAGGATTGCCGCGGAGAAGGAGAAAGGCAAGGGAAAGAAGTAATAAAAATTGAACTTCTTTTTTGTTTTAGCTATTTCAACCTAGCTAACACAAAGATGGAACCTATCTGTCAAGCTTTCCGTCTCTGTGATCTCAAGCCATGCGCCATGAGATGTCAGGCAAATCAGAAGACTTGTGCAGAGCATACTGATTTCTATAATATCTCCATTTGGAAACAACGATTTCTGAATGTAACGAATAAGCGCTACCTTCTTCAGGGACTTGACTATTCACCAAACAGCTCTATGGCTCGCATCCAGAATATTATTGAGTTCTCAATCAACAGCGAAAATATTGTTCTGAAAGAGGCTGACATTGTAGCTATGGAATATGTTACAAAAGTTAGTTGGAATGAGCCACACAACTCTCTAACAGATGTCTTTACAATACTCTGTGGAACAGGAAAGATCTTGCCAAAATGGAATAAAAGAAATCTCAAACATGCTGTCTATAACTATATGAAGATGTACACAAATAAGGCTCTTCAAGATTGCATGCCTCCAATGGAGAAGAGACTTGGTCGTTTACTAGAAAACCCAGCTACCTCTCCAAGACTTATCTTCCATACCACATTTGAATATTTCAATATGCTTCTTCTTTCGAAAGAGAGTGTTAATTGGAGAGTCTCTGTTAAAATGTTGCATGAGAAGTTTATTCAGGAAGCTCTCGCACTTCCTCAAATGCGTAGCCATCTTCTTCTATCAGATGAGAGGCTTGTCTCTTACTTTCTCAAACCCTCTGAAGAGTATATGATGTTGATAAGAAGAGTTTCACATATTTATAGAGATAATGAGAAGTTACGACACAAACAGCGTATGTCTAAGCATAAAGAGGGTATTGCAATGATCGTTTGGCACCCTGATAATGTAGAGCGTTGGTTTAGAATGGGGGGTCATCCTTTAATAGATATGATGTCAGGAGAACACATGTTTGTTTGAATAATAAACTAAAAAAAATTGATTGACGAATCTTGCTAACTTATTTTCATCCTTTCATATTACTAGCAAGAATGTCTGTCAACATGAAGAACATGAAGAACAAGAAGGCGGCGCAAGAGCGCAAGGAGCGAAAGAACGCTCTTGTAGAGAACGATGCTCTCAGTGATCCTGAGGTACTCTTCGGTAAGGCTATCAAGTCTATGGGTGGTGGAATGTTCCGCGTCTACATTCCTAATCCCAAGCACAGAAGTGAACTTATGGAGGTCACTGCAAAGGCAGTTGATAAGAACATGGCACGCATCTGTGTAAATGACATTGTGATTGTTGTTGAGAGTGGTTCCACATTTGAGCTAAAGGGGAATGTCAGTGCGCGAAACATTAAGAGACTTGTGGTAGATAAGCGTCTTCATCCATCTCTGGTAGAGACTGGTCAGGGCGATGAGGGTGATGGTATTGAGTTTGATGTAGAAGAGCCACACAAGACAGTGGATGATGATGAGCTTGATGTGGATGCCATCTAAAAGCTATAAAAACAAAACAAAACAAAAACAAAACAAAAGAAAAAACAATCTTTTTGTTTTGTTTTTTGATAAGAGTCTACTTTACAGTGATCTCTATCGCAGAGATTAGAGAGTGCTCCCAAGGATCATTACTATTGCGTAAATACATGAGTAAGTCAGCAACATCTTTATCAGAAACGCCCCATGTTACTGGCTGAAGCTTAGAGCGTGTACGATGTGCAATTGAAGTAGTTGCACCCTCTATATCTACTGGATACAGTGCCATCATAGTTTTATTAGAATGGGGAAATGTCTCTTTTAATGATTGTGAGCGAGTCTTCATTTTACTATATGATCTTAAGATGAAGATGAGCATAATCAATTTTATATCCACATTTCTATTGATTACCTTTTCTTAGTTAAAACACAAGTGAGACTCATAGTCTTCACACTTGACATATATGCAATATGCTCGATTTCATCAATCGGTAGACCAGGAAAGAGATCAGGATAACCATACATTGTTCCTAGGATGCGCTGATCTGTTGTTGGAGATGCATCAATATATCCTCCGTCGTGTGGAATGTGTGCATGACGACCAATGAGAAGTGGAACAGCTGTATGCATATCCTCTATAATATAGATGCCACCAGGCTTCACATACTTCCATGCAAAGCCGAGTGTCTTCACCTGTTCACTGACACGATGACTTCCATCTTCAATAATAAGATCTACAGTTCCAGGTTCAAATGAGTTCTGATTCATTGTAGATGCGAGTTGTTCTAGATTTGTAGCATCGCATACAGCGAGAGTAACCCTATTACCAAAGGTACGCTCATTGAAATAGATGGATGTAATATCCAGTCCAAGGATCTTCGCATTAGGAAAATATCGCTCCCACATCTGTACAGAAGAACCACGGAAAACACCGATTTCCAAGACCTTCTTTACTGATTCCTTCTTATCAAAGAGAAAGCGCTCATAAATAGGTGTGAAGTTGTGAAAATGCGCCTTATCTGTTGAAGTTTCTAGACCAATAGCTGTAAGTTCACCGTTAACCTGCATATATAAATAAAAAGAGGAGACTTTAAATCTCACTGAATAGAAATGAGATTATTTCCTGGAGTTCCTAAGACTGCCCATGAGCGGTATGTAGAAAAGGAGTTGATTGAGATGAAACCATCTCGTATACCCGGTGCTGGAACGGGTGTTTTTGCGAAGAAAGATATTCCTATAAATACAGAGTTAGGATTATATAGAGGTGAATATCTAACCGATAAAGAATTTGAGGAAAAATTTGCTGATGCTGGTCTAGGGACTTATGTTCTTACATTAGATGATCCAAATGAAAAGGGTAGAAATTTCTATGTCGACGGTCTAAAAAAGGGAAACTGGACAAGTCGTATTAATAGTCCTAAGGGAACACTGAACAAGGTGAATATTGTCTTCTACACTGATGGACGAGTTGTTGCTAAACGAAATATCAAGGCTGGTGATGAGCTATTTGTTGGCTATGGTCCCAAATATTGGAACAATCGGTATTGGAAGAATAACAATAATACCACGCGAAAGAATAAAAATTGAGCTGCGTAGACTCTACATTATAATCACACCTAATGGAGCAAAAAATAGTTATAGCTCCTTTACTTGGTCTCATCTACATATTTTCTTCAGCTGGTGAGACCCTAACAGTAAAAGCTCTAAACTATAACGAAGTCCCTCTTAATTTACCAACATATACAGCATTTATGAGTAATCAGATGTGGTTATTCATGATTCCTGCTTATTGGTATTTACAGAGGGGAAAGTATTTATTTGATACGAAGTACATGGTTCAATATATGGGGATGGGTGTTTTAACCTTTGCTATAACACTTCTTCGTAATATAAGTGTAAATGTAATACCAGGAAGTGTATTTCTTCTTCTTATTAGCACAAGTATCATATTCAATATGATATTGAGTAGTGTCTGCTTGAAAAAGATATTTAATAGGTGGCATATAGCAGCTGGTCTTACATGTTTATCTTCAGCATTATGTATTGCAGTTGATGTATTCTTCACAAATGAAGAATCAGGATCTCATTCTAACTTTACTCTAGGAATTCCTACAGCGATTGGGGCTGCATTCTTTATAGCTGTTATGAGTGTTTGGCAGGAACAAACACAGTCGAAGTATGATGACATTAATCTACGTGTTGTAGAAATGACAATCGTATCAAGTTTATTAGCATCTATTCTTACTGTTATCTTTAGTTTCATAATAGGTGAAATAGGAACATGGTCGTATCTCATAAGAAGAGCAGAATCTAATAATTCTAGTCTTGTTATTTGTGTAAGCATTGCACTTCCTATCTTAAAACTTCTAGTGAGAAATAGTAAATATTCTATTATTCAGACATCCAATGCGTTCTTCTTTGAGTTTATACAGTCATCTAGCGCACTCTTTGGATCTATTGCAAGTATTATCATCTTTCAAGAACCATGGGGATATGGATATGTTCTTTCTAGTATATTACTTGCTGTAAGTTTCGCTATGTATTCACATGCAAAAAAGATAGCAAAAAATACTATGATAAAACCTATCTTTAAAGATGTAGAGATTGAAAATCCTCTTAAAACTTTAAACTTCGAAACGATTGTTGTTGTGAGTGTTTGGAAGTAGTTAACGCTTATATTTTACAATACTGTTTACATCTGATCTGCATTCTGGACAGGTTCTATGATTAGACAACCATTCTTCTAGTGCTGGACAATCAAAGCAATGGAAACATGGTGTGAATCCAATCACATCAGTCTCATCAAATGACTTTGTTGTTATAGAACACATCTTTTTCTCCTGAATCAAATATTTAACGAATACTTCAGCTGCATGATGTGGGATATTGAAACTTTCTTCAGGCTTCTTATATTCTAAACATGGATGTACTCGCTGAATTGCTGGAGGTGGTGGTATAGTGCTAACAGTAGAATAGACTGTATCATCAGGCTGAGTCATTATACGATTTCTACGAGAACGAAGGATTATCTGGTGCTCAGACTTTGTAATAATAGTATCAGGTGTAACATACACTGGTGATAGACGACGTTCTCTTGGAAGGAACACTGGTACATTGAAATCAAGAACAGGTACAACTTCATTATCATCTGAGACAATATCGATACCTAGATTCCAGAATATCACTTCACTCTGTGTATCAGAGTAGTATATTTTCGTTTTATTAGCTGGCCGATCTGTATTACTCACTATAACAGTAAATGGTCTGTGGAACTTTAAATTGTGGATGACTTGAAGTGATGAGTTAGAGGCTTCGTATGTCATAAAGACGTAATAGCGAGAAGGGAGTGATGGACACGGGTCCATAACTGCAAATACATTAGGCAGCTCTTGTGATGATAGCATGGAGGGTGACATACTTAATCTTAAGTATTAAGTTCAATTTTACGAGAGTGAGAGTGAATCAAGTTTACTGGTATGCTGCGTGCTGCGTGAACTCTGTTTTATTGCTGTAAAAATGTTTAGAATGGAGCTATGAGTTTTGTATGAAATCTATAGATGTTTAT
>Ga0114974_10001436_pt1 | contig 18861 bp, 19 predicted proteins | sample S_130206_EF_Meta_FD_87318 | JGI IMG/M metagenome (GOLD analysis project Ga0114974, IMG submission 87318) | Freshwater microbial communities from Lake Simoncouche, Canada to study carbon cycling - S_130206_EF_MetaG | ecosystem: Environmental > Aquatic > Freshwater > Lake | place: Lake... | reverse complement strand
GCCGCGATGCTCGGCCAGTCCGTGCCGGGCTTTTGGCTCGGGTTGATGCTGATCCTGATTTTTTCCGTCCAACTCGGCTGGTTGCCGACCTCAGGCCGGCAAGGGCCGCAATATTTGATCCTGCCTGCAGTGAGCCTTGGGCTGGCTCTGGCCGGGCGCAATGCAAGACTTGTGCGGTCCTGTATGCTTGAGGTGCTGAATGAGGACTACATCCGTACAGCGCGCGCCAAAGGTCTTCGGGAATGGCGGGTGATTAACAAGCACGCATTGAAGAATGCGCTCCTACCCATTGTGACTGTCGTGGGGCTCGAACTGGGCTTTCTGTTGGGCGGAACGGTCGTAATCGAGACGGTGTTTTCCTGGCCAGGAGTTGGTTTGCTCGCGGTGCAAGCGATCTCAGGCCGCGACTATCCGGTGGCTCAGACTGTGATTCTCATCAGTTCAGTGGTGTTCGTCCTGATCAATCTTACCGTGGATCTTCTATACATGTGGCTTGATCCACGCATCTCCTATGCGAGGCGTTGATGGAGGGGCATAATTTTTTCAGGGAAATGTTGCGCAGTCGCAAGGCCATGTTTGGGGTCTGCGTCGTGTCGCTTATCGTTCTGAGTGCGATCTTTTCGCCATGGCTCGCTCCATACGATCCGGGTACGCAAAATCTTATCGGCCGCCTTGCGAAACCATTGGCAACCACCGCCGATGGTCGATTCCATCTGCTGGGAACGGATCAGCTTGGGCGCGATATTCTGAGCCGTCTGATCTATGGCGCCCGGGTTTCGCTGCTCGTCGGAACGGTGGCATCGCTGATTGCTGGCACGTTGGGGGTAACGCTGGGCTTGATCGCCGGATATTTCGGCGGACGCATCGACGCCATGATCATGCGCCTTTGCGACGTGCAACTGGCGCTTCCCTACATTCTCATCGCCATTTCGGTTCTGGCTTTGCTGGGAAACGGTTTGATCAACATCATCATCGTGCTGTCCCTGACCCAGTGGGTTACCTATGCCCGCGTGGTGCGGAGCGGCACGCTGTCGGTCAAGGAAAAGGAATTCGTGCTGGCTGCGAAAGCTCTTGGATTTGGCAGTCCCAAGATCATGCTGCGCTACGTCTTGCCAAATGTCTTTGCGCCCGTCATCGTAATCGCCACATTCTCGGTTGCGCAAACCATCATCGCCGAATCCGCCCTGAGCTTTCTGGGACTGAGCGTTCCGCCTTCCATTCCGTCGTGGGGCGGCATGCTGGCCGACGGCAGAACCTATCTGGTTGTAGCGTGGTGGCTGGCGACGTTACCCGGTCTGGCAATCACCTTCACGGTCATCGGGGTCAATCTTTTCGGAGACTGGCTGCGCGATCATCTCGATCCGAAACTGCAGGTTTAGGGCGGCGTTGTGATGAACATGACAGACAACATCACGTTGGAAGTCGAAGATCTCTACACTCACATCGGTGTGCAGGGTGGGGAGGTGCGCGGCGTGGACGGGGTCAGCTTCGTCATTCGGCGCGGCGAAGTGTTCGGGCTTGCAGGAGAGTCCGGGTCCGGCAAATCCATGACCGCCTTTTCGATCATGCGGCTTCTGCCATTGCGTGGCCGCGTGGTTCAGGGAAGCGTGCGATTCAAGGGCGAAGATCTCGTAACTGCATCGGCAGAGCGCATTTCGGCATTGCGTGGCGATCGAGTGGCGATGATTTTCCAGGACCCGATGACGTCTCTCAATCCGGTCTTCACAATCGGCGACCAGATCGGCGAGTCTTTGCGACAGCATCGCGGTATGAATGCGAGCGAGGCAAGGGTGAAAACTATGCAACTGCTTGAAAGCGTCGGCATTGGAGATGCCGATCGTCGTTTTGGTTCCTATCCGCACGAATTCAGCGGAGGCATGCGGCAGCGCGTGATGATCGCCATGGCGCTGGCCTGTTCGCCTGATTTGCTGATTGCGGACGAGCCAACCACGGCGCTGGACGTGACGATCGAGAAGCAGATTCTCGCGCTCATTGAGGAATTGCGCGCCGACATCGGGGCCGCAATCCTGCTGATCACGCACAATCTCGCGCTGCTGGCCGAGCACTGCGACCGTATCGCGGTGATGTATGCTGGACAGATTGTTGAAACGGCTTCGACAGAAGAGCTTCTGTCGAAGCCACTGCACCCCTATACGAAGGCGTTGCTCGGTTCCATGCCGCGATCGCATATTTCGAAAGGCCGGTTGAAGCCCGTCACGGGCTTGCCGCCGACTATTACGGGTGAACGACGTGGATGCGCGTTCGCACCGCGTTGCCCCGCACGGATGGCGCATTGCGATAGTGTTGGGCCGCTGATTCTGGAGCCTGAACCGGGGCATCAGGTGCGTTGCCTCCTCTTCGGTGAACGCCCATGACGGTGGAAAATTCGATGGATGCCTTGGCCCAGACGCCTCTGGTCGAAGTCGTCAACTTGCGGAAAAACTTTTCGAAACGCCGCGGGCTGCCGTTCTTTGGTCGTGACGATGTTGTGCGCGCGGTCGACGGCGTCAGTTTGAAGATCGGCAAGGGTCAAACGCTTGGTCTGGTCGGTGAATCCGGTTCCGGCAAATCGACGCTCGGCCGCGTGTTGCTCGATCTTGTGCCCCGAACGGCCGGATCTGTCCTGTTCGAGGGACAGGAGATCGGCGGCGCCAGTGTAGCGGCTTCGCGCGCCCTGCGACGCCGGATGCAGATCGTGTTTCAGGATCCTTACGCGTCGCTTAATCCACGCATGCTGGTCGGCGAATCCATCCGCGAAGGCTTGCGCGCGGGCGGGATGAGCGATACGGCGCAGATCGAGAGTCGTCTGGGCGAACTGGTCGCCGCAGTCGGTTTGGGGCCCGAGCACATCCATATTTATCCGCACCGACTCAGCGGCGGACAGAGGCAACGCGTGGCAATTGCTCGCGCACTTTCGGTCAATCCATCCTTCATCGTTGCCGATGAACCCGTTTCCGCGCTAGATCTTTCCATTCAGGCGCAAATTCTGAATTTGCTCGCAGACCTGCAGGCGCAGTTCGGCCTCACCTATTTGCTGATCTCCCACGATCTCAATGTTATCCGCTATCTGGCGGACTATGTGGCGGTGATGTATCGGGGTCGCATTGTAGAAGAGGCGCCGGCAGAACAATTATTCGCCGACCCCCAACATCCGTATACACAACTTCTGTTCAGCGCCTTGCCGAAGATCGATCATCGCGGCAAGCGCGTAGCGCGTGGCGTTGCGGCGAGCGAGCCTGCTCGGGGTGCGGTGCCTGAGGGGGGCTGCGCCTTTTATCCGCGTTGCGTTCGTGCTGTACCTGCCTGCCTGAATGCGGAGCCTGTATTGACTGGGAATAAGCACCGCACAGCTTGCTTCCGGGTAGGTGAACCAGAATAGAAGTCTGCAGCGGAAATGATACGTAATTCATTCTGGCGAGATCGTCCGTTTGTCGGATTTTCGGGGTAACTTATCGGAACTGGGTTGCATAAGACGCGGAGTGAAGAATGAGCAGCGCATTGGAGCCGAAGGCGTTTTATTCCTATGAAGATGTGCTTGCTACATCCGAGGCTACATGCGCGTTGCTGTAGGACCTGACGGCCGCTAGACCGGCTTCATAATAGTGTACGACGGCAGCGGCGACTTCAAGCCCATGACCAGACTGGCTCGGCTGCTGGCCGGCAAATATGGCCACAAGGTTATGGCGATGACTTTTCCCGGTCGCCACTATCTGGCCGATCCGAAGCGCGATTGGCCCGGCGACACGATTGAACCGGACGGCAGTGTTCGCACGCCGATCTGGGCTGAGGCAAGTCATTACGCGCGATCAGTATGATGTAATTCACGATATGTCGATGCGGGCACGATATGGGGCCCGTGCCCTGGCGCGCGCCAAACCCTGCACGCGGTTCTATGATTGCATGGCGGCGTGGCCGGTAGCATTTGATGAGGGCGTGATCGAGGCTTGCCGGAGACATTTTCCAGCGCCCGACTGGGCGATCTTCACGAATGGTCATTCGACCGGCGGCGCGTTTTCCGGCTATCTCACGCAACGGATTCCAAATGTGGCCGGGACCCTTGGAAGATCGCCGACGACATTCCCCAAGGCTTTCTGATGGAGGGCTATGGTCTGCTGATCGGCGTGCTATCGCCTCTGATGGGTATTGGTGGCGGTCAATTATCGAATCTCCTCATGACCTTCTATGGCCACCCAATTCACCAATCTGTGGCGACGTCGTCCGGGCTTGGCGTGCTCATCTCAATCCCCGGCGCGATCCGCTACATCTATATGGGCTGGCCCGAAGCGATGGAATTTCCGGACGTGGCAGTCCATCAGCCTCCGCTCGCGCTTGGCTTTGTGTCGTGCATCGGCCTCGTTCTCGTCGCGCCCTTGAGCCTGTAGACGGCGCCGCTGGGCGTTCGCCTTTCCTATAGCCTGTCGAAACCGTAACTGGAACTGGCATTCGGCTTATTTCAGTTGCACGTGTGCCTGAGTTTTCTGGTGAGCCTCGTCTGGTAAAACTGGTTATCGCCACAAGCGCAGAATGTCTTTGGCAGCGGCAGTTTCGATCTGCATCTCACAAAGATCGCAGCCGGGCGGCCATTTCGGGACCCATCGATGCCTCCCCATTGTCGATGCGCGCAATCATGTCGGCGAGCAACCGCAGCACGGGCGTCGATACACCCGCGTTTTGGGCCTTTGCCAGCACTGGCGCAATCTGTGCCGGAAACTCGGTCTTGCGCTTCAGCACCACTATATCGCGCCAGAAGCCGCTATACTGCTTGGGTGAGCCTTTCGAATTTTCCAGATAGCGGTCAACGACTGCCTGAATTCGCACCGGATCAGCACTGACACATGCACCAGGATCGAATCCCTCAAACGCAACAGGCTTCAAGCCGTCCGTCGCCGCCACGGCCATGATTTCGGACACCGCCCCCACCCAGGACTTGCGCAGGCTCGGGTCAGCTACAAAATCAGGCGTGGTTTCGCCCGTGACGGTCGCCGCGGCCAGCAGGCCTACAAACGACATCTTGCTCCAGAGATAATCCATGATGTGCGGCGTCACCACTATCCCAGGATCGAAAGCCCGCAGCGCTGCAGCGACGTCATCAAGCTTGCCGGTAGGCTTACCATCGAGCGTCCCGATGGCCAGATGGCCCAACCGCCCGTAAACGATGTTACCCGGCGCCACGCGATCGGACGGTAGGCTGACCATGCAACCGATGGTTTTCTGCGCGCCCAGAACCTCCGCAACGACAAGCTCGTTCAATCCGTTCTGGCAGGACACGACAACGCCGTCCGCCGCCAGATGCGGCTCGATCTGCGCCAACGCAGCGCGTGTGTGCTGCGATTTCACGGCCAGCAAAACGATGTCGAATGTGCCCTCAACCCTGTCCGGTGTAACAGCTTCGGCTCGTGCGATGAACTGCGTCACCGGTCCATCAATTTCCAGACCGGTGGTCGCAATGCGGCTGACATGCTCCGCGTCCGTATCGACGAACGTAACCGGTCGCCCAGACCGCGCAACATGTGCGCCGATTACGCCGCCGATTGCGCCTGCGCCCCAGACGAGGATCGGAGTGCTCGACATCGTCTAGCGGGACTTACTGTTCTTGAACACCCAGACCTTTTCGTCCGATCGTGGTTGCCAATTGGCGATCTTCGACGACACACCATAGACATCGCCCAACTGCACAATGTAGGCGGCGGTGGAATTGTTACGAACATAGGTCTGGATATTCTGGATGATCGCCTTGCGGGCGTCGGGATTCATCTCCGTCTCGGCGCTTTTGATCAGATTGTCGAGTTCCGGGTCGCGGGTCTGCGACCAACTCCCCTGTGATCCGATCATCAGCCGATTATGTGAATGAGGATCGGACATCACATCTCCCCATCCCATCAGCATGATCGGATTGGTCTGATGACTGAACCCGCGTTTCGTGAACACAGCCCATTCGTATGTATTCAGCTTCAGCCGGATGCCAGCCTTGGCGGCATGGCCGACAATCGCTTCGGCCATTTCCTTGTCCTTTAGATATTGGCCGTTGGGAGCATCGAAGGCGATATCGATTCCGTTGGGGTAACCCGCTTCGGCGAGCAGTTTTCTGGCACGCTCTGGATCGTATGCAACGGGTTGAAGGTTGGGGTCTGCCCCGAACGTCTTCGGATTGAACCACGATGTCGGCGCTCCCAGACCGCCCAGAATGGCGTCGTTCAATACCTTCCGATCGATCGCGTAGTTGAGCGCCTCTCGCACCAGCTTGTTGTTAGTGGGAAAGGACGGATCAACATTCGAAAACAGCAGCACCATGGCGCGCTGGCTCAGGACCGACTTGATCTTTGCATTCGGCGCACTCGCCACCCATGAGGTCAGTTCCGGCGGCACCTGAAGGGCAAGATCAATTTCACCCGCCATCAGTGCCGAAAGACGCGCCTGCGCTTCCTTGATTGGCCGGTAAATGATCGTCTTGATGTCTTGCGGTCCACCCCAATAGTCCGGGTTCGCCTCAAGCGTGATACGCGTGTCGCGCACGTGATCGACGAATTTATAGGCTCCCGTGCCGATGGGCGCCTTGCGATAGCCGTCGACGCCGACGCGTTTCACATAGTCGGGAGGCATCATGTGCACGCTCGCCATGACGTTGGGAACCAGCGGCAGGGGATCCTTGGTGATCAGCCGCGCCGTATAGTCGTCGACAACTTCTACACGGTCGATAAACGTATAATTCGGTCGCGCAACAGCCTTGGACTCGGGCGCAACGATCGTTTCGAGTGTGAATTTCACCGCATGGGCGTTGAACTTTTCCCCGTTGTGGAACTTCACATCATCGCGGAGTTTGATTTCCCAGGTCTTCGGATCAACGTTACGCACCGATGTTGCCAGCCATGGCCCCAGCTTGCCGGGTTCTACCCATTGCAGGAGCGTATCCGAAATGTGATCCATCAGGGAGCGGTCCGGAACCGTGATGTTCACATCCATCGCGTTCATGCCGACAACGTCTGTGCCGCCGGCGATCACCACGCGCGATTGTGCCTGCGCAAAAGCGGTCGACGCATATTGCATCGCGCAGATTGCCAATGCCGCAAGGCCGAGGCTCTTCAACGAGCTCATACCGGATCTCTCCCTCATTTTCGCATCACCTGTAACGGCGCTAGCGCGCTCAGCATTCTTAAAACAGGGGGTTACCCGCGCCCGAGAAGCGGCATGATCTCCCGCCCGAACTGCTTCACCCCATCAAGCATGTGCGGGAAACGCAGCATCAGGCAAGTCACGCCAGCGGCCTCATATTGCTTGATGCGCTCTGCGATCCGCTCCGGCGATCCAACCAGACCTGCACCCAGCGCACTGATCGAGGTGCCACCCTGCGAGCGATCCTTGCTGCGCTGTTCGAGTTCATCCGCAATCGCCTCTGCCTCCTTGCCGTCCGGCGAGCAGATGACGGCGGCGCTGATTCCAAAACCGAGCTTCCGGCCGAAGCCCTCTGCTCGCTGCGACATTTCCGTAATGCCGTCCGAAATCACCTTGAAATTCGCCTCGTACTCGCGAAACCATGGTTGAACCAGCGCAAACCAGCACTCGCACTTGCTGGCGATAATATTCTTGCCGGTATCGGAACGGCTCGCGGCAAAGAAAGGCGGCGTCGGCTTCCGCAAGGGTTTCGCCGGCAACACGCCGCCGTCGACCTTGAAATAAACACCATTATAATCGAGCTTTTCCTCAAGCCACAGGCCCTTCACAACGTCGATGAATTCTTCCATACGCTGATAGCGGGCGTCGTTCCGATCGAGCCATGCGCCATTCCCATACGTGTTCATTTCTTCCGGCCACCAGCCGTTGACGAGATTTATGGCGAAGCGCCCATTACTGATCTGGTCGAGCGATGCTCCCATCTTGGCCACGACTCCTGGCGTCACAATGCCCGGATGGATCGCCACCATGAGCTCGATAGATGTCGTCAGCGGCGCGAGCGCAGAGGCCAGAACCCAGCCATCGATGTCATGGCCGATATATCGTTGCGCCACCAGCGTGATGTCGAAGCCGTATTTTTCGGCTTGTTTGATCACTTCTACCGAATAGGCGAATGATGCTGTACCAGCAGGCTCTTCCTTGAACCCGCGCCCGTTCATATCCATCCGCCCGCCGCGCGGCACCCAAATGCCGATCTGCAAGATCGTTTCCCCTTCTCGTGATTGCCCTTTTAAAGGGAATTGTACACGGTCAGGGAAGCGATGCAACCGTCACATAGAAAAGGGCGGTCGCACAGGACCGCACCGAAATGTCTCACCCGAAAGATAGCGCCTTACTATTCCCGAGCGCTTCTTTCAGAAGGGCTACCGCCTTCGCCTTCTCGTTAAGGGCGGCCTGAACGGCCTTCAAAACGTCATCGCCATAGAGCGGCTCGACAGGACGTTCCAGTTTTTTCAACTCGTTCCTGGAGTTCCTTGTCTTCCATGGCTTTACGGCAAGCACCCGTAAGGGCCGCCGTCAGATCTGCCGGACTGCTGGGAGCACCTGCGGTCAGGCGAGCAATGTCGCCCTGGCTCTGCACGAGCGCAATCAGGTCCTTGCCCTTCGGGTCAGTGACGAGAGAGGAGAGCTGCGGCACGTCGGTATCCTTGCCGTCAATCTGCGCGATATAGCGGCCGAAGGCGTTCTTCACGCACTGGTCGTGAGACGAGCGTGATGCGATAGAGACGACGATTTCGTCGATGCGCATCGGCAGCTGATTGTCAGTCCCGTTATAGCCTGTCAACAGTTTGATCGGCAGCTTGAGTGCGCCCGTCAGCATGACGGTTTCGACATAAGACGCGCTGCTCACGCCAGCAGTCGCAAAATTCAACGGTGATTTATGGTCGATCAGATCTTTCCAGGTTTTGATCGGCGATTGCGTGGTGATCGCGGAGACCCGCGGATCGGACGCCGCCTTAGCAATCCCGGGTATCTTGTTCAGGTCGAACTTCCCACCGTCCTGACCGCTGATCTGATTGTAGATCAGGCCGGTATTGAAAGTACCGAACGTCACGCCGTCTGGCTTGGAAGCAGAAATCGCATTCGCGCCGATCAGATGCCCCGCGCCAGGCATGTTGCGCACGACGAATGTCGACCCGTGCAGATAGCCCTGCATGAACTCCGCCACCAGTCGCCGCCGCCGGCGCGGTCTGCCGCCCGAGATGTCGCCGATAGACGCTGGCGCTCAATTCAAGCACCCGGCATTGGGCCACGACCGGCCAGACATCGCGATGCCGCTCGACGACTCTTTCGCGAAATACGCCGTCGCTTTTATTAATATGTCGCGCTCCATGCGCGTGCGCGCCAGTTCGGCTTTCAGCCGACTGATTTCCATCTGCTCCACCCTCACCGTCTTGATCGTCCCTACGCCGAACAACCGACCCGCCGGCGCCGCCGTACGGACACCTTTGTACCGAAGCCGGGCCCAGATCTTGCGGTAGCCTTCGCCATGAAAGAAACTGGCTTCGATCTCTGCTTTGATATGAACAAGCAGATCCCGATCGGCGCAAGCGCCGACAGGCTCGCGCCGGAGGGATGGTTTGGCGACGTCTTGATCAGGCAAAGCCACAATCCCATGACGATAGACAGTGGCGCGTGAAAGTTTCTAGGTGCGGCAGACGAGCGCCGTGCCGTAGAACCCTTTTTCTGGAGGCCGAGGTTGACTGGCTCACGTCATCGACCTCCTGGCGGCCAAGGGGCGGCCCGCCTCCAGCTGGTCGATCTTGGCGTAGAGAAGTTCTTTGGCTATGGTTATGTCGCCGATCTTGGCCTTAAGTCGCGCGATCTCGTCGTCACGGGCGTCCCGCTCCTGTTCATTCAGGGCGCTCATCCCGGCCTCAGGCACACGGTCCCGCCATTGGGACAGCCGGTGCACAGGGACGTTCAATTCCCGCGACGCCATCTCATGCGCCTCGCCCCGCAAGAGACGATGCACCGCCGCCGGGGCCTCCATTGCGTCTAACTTCCCGTTGTTCTTGTCGTTCATGCTCTACCTCCGATTGTTCAGAAAATTACGCTCAACGCCGTCTCAAAAAACTGTGTCCCATCCCACTTGCAGCATCAGTTGAAAGCAGCTTAAACTCAAACCCAGATGAGCCAGAGCCCCCATTTGGAAATACCGCTATTGTCTCAGATTGTCTGATGACGGACATGGGGAGCGCCTTGAAGCACGAGAAAAACTGGTTCAGGTTAAGATAACTAGAAAAACCACATTGATCATCGAATATAAGGGAGTGAAGCAGATGAGAAATTTGATCCCAAGGGCGCTCTTCGTTTTTGCGGCGATTTTCTTGCTCGCGCCTGGCGTCCGATCACAGGAGGTCAGTGGATCTCTTGTGGCTAAGGCCAAACAAGAAGGAAAAGTGGTTTTCTATACCGATATGATCATCGATCAGATCGTCCGACCATTAGTTGCGGGTTTCGAGGCGAAATACGGAATCAAGGTCGAATACGCCCGCGCAGACAGCCAAGCAAACCTGTTAAAGATTATGGGCGAGCATAAAGCTGGAGCTGTCAAGGCTGACGTGATCGCGATGACTAGCGGGCTCAAGCCCTTGCTCGAAGCGAATGCGATCATGAGAGTGGACCTTGAGGGCGCTAAAGCGCTTGCCCCGGAATTCAGGGATCCCGAGGGATATTGGGTTTCTCCAAATTATTATGTGATGACCCCTGCGGTGAATACCGATCTCGTGGCGGAAAAAGACTATCCCAAAACCTTTGAGGATCTTCTCGACAAGAAATGGGCGGACAAGATGGTATGGAAGCAGAATGACACGTCTGGTGGACCGGGCTTCATCGGACATGTCCTTAATTTCATGGGTGAAGAAAAAGGAATGGCCTACCTTAGCAAGCTCAAGGAGCAGCGCATCAAGTCAGTTGGCGCTAGCGCCCGGGCTGTGCTCGATCAGGTCATCGCTGGAGAATACCCTCTCGTGCTTCAGATATTTAATCATCATGCCGCCTTGAGCGCCAAGAAGGGGGCACCTTCCCAATGGCTCAAGATGGAGCCCGTAATGGTGCAGAACGCACCCCATGCCGTCACCGCCGCAGCACCCCACCCAAATGCTGCGAAGCTATTTCTCGAGTATATGATTTCAACCGAAGGGCAGACGATTTTCCGTGCGGCAGATTATTTCCCCACGCGGTCCGATGTATCCGCCGCTATGCCGCAACTCGCCCCTTCAACCGGCGGCTTCAAAGCTGCAGTGATGAGCCCTGAGGCGATCGCGCGGGATTATGAAAAATGGGCGACGCTTTTTCTGCAGTTGTTCCGTTGACGATTTGTTGGGGGCCTTGGCAAGATCAGCCTGTACGGGGGTTAGAAAGTTTGGTGATTATCACCGTTGAGACGGCATCGCCCTTTTAGCTTGGGAGGTGGCGCTTTTCGAATAACGGCGTCATCCGCTAACGGTTCGAAAGTGGATGTCTGCCTCTGGTCGAGCCCTTGAATTGCTCTGCTCAGGGATGTCGCCGCAGTTTATTTGGATATGCTCACGATACCACCTTCCTAAGCTTTTTTTCATAAATGCTGTTCATTGCCTGATTTGGCGCCGATTTCTCTTTTTACATTTTCCCGATCTTTTCACTGGAACCATACTCCGGAACAAAATTCATCATGCCAATCGTGTCTTTGCTGAAATCATGATCGCTCCTGAATGCTATCAATGCATCCTTTAGCGCTCCGCCAGCATCTTTTGGCGATCCCTGTGCAAGTAAAAGTATACTTTCAAAAGCGCGGGAGAGCGTGTTCATCGTGTCGAATGCTCCCCATTGTGGCTCTCCGTCGGCCTGTCTGCCGAGATGTTGACCAGAATGGATAGCTGTTTGCTCTGGTAATAGGGAAAATTTTGCGCGACGGCATCGGGCGACATTGCGCAAGAGTTCAAGAAGGCGGCCATACTGACGATGCTTTTCATCCGTTTTTCCCTATGGATTAAGATCCATGATAAATGAAGTCGAGCTGAATGCCTTTGAACAGGAGGCTCTGGCAGTGCACCAAAGCCTCCGTCTTAATCTCAACCGTCATTATCTGCCCGAAAAGCTCTGCGGATCTTCGGTCGGCACAACATCCCCGCTCAGTTCTTCAGGGATTGAAAACCTGGACGGTATGATTTGTCATCAAGGAATTGGGACAGGCCTTTTTGCATTCCCTTGTCTTTGTCTTTGGCGACCAGTTCCGTCAATTTAGCGGCGAGAAAGTTCTGGGCCTGATCGTGGTTCATGCCACGGACCTGACGCACCGCTTCCTTTGTGGCTCGCAATGCCGCTGGGTTTTTCTCTTTCAGGACCTCAGCAATCCTTATGGTTTCTTCGCGTAACTTGTCCAGAGGGACCGAAAAATTGACCAATTTGATGTCAGCGGCCTTTTTGCCATCGAAGGGTAGTCCTGTCATCGCATAGAAAAGCGCGTCACGATGGCTCAGAACTTCCGCGATATTCCAACTGACGATCCCGCCGGGAATGACGCCCCAGTTTACTTCTGAAAGGCCAAATGTTGCTTCATCAGCGCTGATAGCGATGTCGCAAGCGCAGACCTGCGTGAATGCGCCGCCAAAACAGAAACCATTGATCATGGCGATCGTCGGTTTGGGAAACTGCACCAGCCTGTGCCAACGCCAACGATTTGACGCTGCCTGAGACCTCGCGCGCAGATCTGGATTGTTTGCGGTCTCCCGGAAATAAGTTTTCAAATCTTGGCCAGCGGAAAACGACACGCCGGAACCGGTGATGATGAGAACCTTTGTCTCGTCATCTTTCGCTAAATGTGCGAGCGCATCGTCCATGTCGAAGTGCAGCTGCGGGCTCATGGCATTGCGCTTTTCAGGACGATTGAAGATCACCCATGTGGTCCCATTGTCCTTCTCGACTCGAATTGTGTCGTATGTCAGGTTCATCTTCTTCCCCCCCTTTTTTAACCGATCCTCGGATGTTAGTACTCCCGAATAGGCTTCGCAAGTCGCTAAGACATGCCTGTCGCGAGCACATGATATGTCCGGTTTAGGTAGCATGTGGTTTTCCCGGTTTTTGGATCAGAGGGCCGCATGTTGCCGGAGGTTTGGATGGCGCGTGTTTTGGATGCGATCAGTTCGCATCGGGCGGGACGCTTGAGTTGTGTCGAAGCGGGAGGCTTCTTTGGTTCAGCGAGCGCCATTTCCGGCGCTTGCGCGACGCTTTCGAGGAGCGCGGGGAGGATGGGCTGATTGACCGTCGGCGCGGGCGGGTAAGCGCCCGCGCCGCGGACGAGGCGGAGGCCGCATGGGTGGCGGAGATGTGCCGTACCCGTTATGTCGATTTTCGGACCAAACACTTCCATGAACAGATCGTCGGTAAGCCGACGGCGAGCGGTAATTCGTGGGCTCAACGCTCCTGCAACAGCTTGGCGAAGCGCTGGCGAACCGCAGGCGGCGCCTTGGCCCCTTCCGCCAGCAAGGCATGCACCGCCTCGCCGTCGATCGGGCTGAAGATCAGACCGGCCTTGGCGACGTCGGCCAGGAACTCGGGATCTGCGGCTGTGGCCATGAACGCTGCGCGCAGGATCTTGACGCGGTCAGGCGGTAGACCGGGCGGGGCGGCGAACGGCACCGCCATGAAGAACGGAAGCTCGGCGAACTTGACGAGCTCAAGATCGTCTGGATCCGTGACCAGCTCACGCCCGATCGGCACGTTGGGATAATCGGGATGGCGGGTGGTGCGGCCAAACGCCACCAGCGACTTCAGCTGGCCGCTCTTCCACATCTCCTGCCGCGTCAACATCAGTGCGCTGATGTCCATGAACTGGCCGTCGACCTCTCCATGATCCATGCCGAGCCAGACCTCGGTGGCGCCAGGATAGCCGCCGACTACCTTGATGTTGAGATGCAGCAGATCGCGCGCCAGCGTGGCGAAGATGCCGTTGGTGGAGCCGACGCCGGTATTGCCGAGGTACAAGGGCTGGGCGTTGGGGCCCGTTAGATCTTTGATAGTCTGGACCGGTTTTTTGGCGGTGATCGCCATCATGTAGGCGTCGGTGCCGAACGACGACAGGCTGCCGATCCACGTCAAATCCAGTGGATCGATGGGCACGCTCGGATCGCCGACCAGCGCCAGCTGCGGCAGCGCCCGGTTGATCGAGGCGAAGGTCAGTCCTTGGCGCTCGATAGCTTTGTCGAGACGATTGATGAGGCTGGCGCCGGCGGCGCCCGGCTGGCTCTGCACCACCATCGACGGGCGCCCGGGGATGAAGCGGCCCATGTGCCTGCCCAGGATGCGGCTCGAGATATCGAAAATGCCGCCGGCCGAGGTGCCGACCATGATGTTGACGGTCTTGCCCTGGTAGAAGTCGGTCTGTTGGGCCGTAGCGACAGCCGGCGCCAGAGCGATGAGTATTGTCGCAGCGGCCGCAAGCAGGCGTGGTCCTACGATCATGGGTGCCTCCGTTGTCTAGCGCCTGTTCTATGTCTTGTCGCAGCGCCTGGTTCGAGTTGCGACGCTTCCCCGATCAGTTGCGCTCACACGTGGAATTGTCAATAGCCCAGCCACCGCGCGCGCATCTGTGCTGCGGTGATCGGGAACGCCGGCTCATGTCTTGAACGGCTGGCGCAACCCTATTCGCTCGAGCCGTGGCAGGAGCCCGTCCTTCAGGTGGTGGAACTCTTCAATATAGTTGACGAGGCCAAGCGCGATGCCGGTGACACCGCACTCGCTCAACGTCGCGAAGGCTTCCACCACATCGTCATAGCTGCCGACGAACGGATAGGTGCCGGCGCCGCTGATCATGCGCTCCTTCAACGCGGTCCAGTCGGTATGGCGCCCCTCGCGGTTCTTCATGCGGATCGCCGCCGCATGCTCCGCTGCCGGCCAGTCACCGGTTTCGTAGACGATGTAGTGGTAGTAATCCTGCGCCTCCTTGCGGGTTGGCCGGCACACGGTGTGGCCGCTGCAATAGACGCCGAGGTCGGGCCGGCAGCCATCGGTCGCGCGCACTGCCGCGATCTCGGCACGCATCGCCTCGCGCTCTCGGATCGAGGTGAACAGACAGTCGACGTTACGGGCGGCGAATGCGCGGCCCTCGTCGGAGGCGCCCGCGCTGATCAACAGCGGCCGACCGCCACCGTAGGGCTTGGGCTTGCCGAGCACGCCTTTGAGGTTGAAGAACCGGCCGTTGTGATCGAACGGCTCGTCGAGGGTCCAGATCTTCTCCACCACCTGCACCCATTCCTCGGTGTAGGCGTAGCGCGCGGCATGATCGTTGAAGCCGATGCCGAACATCTCGAACTCGCCGGTGTTCCAGCCCGATACGATGTTGAGCGCGAAGCGACCCTTGCCGATGTGGTCGGCGGTCGCCATCTGCTTTGCCGCGAACACCGGGTTCATGAACGCGACATGCAGCGTGCCGCAGACGGATATGCCCTCGGTCGCTCCGAGCAGGCCGGCCGCCCAGACCAATGTCTCATAGGCCGAGCCCTGAGTGTCGGTCTCGCCACGGTAGCCATGCCAGCGCCCGATCGGCAGAAGAAACTCGAGCCCCGCCGCATCCGCCAGACGGGCCGCAGCGACGTTGTTCTCCCACGATTCGACCCATCGCACGGGGGCCTTAGTCATGGTCAAGCCGCCATTGCAGTTCATGCCAAACAGGCCTAGCCTGAAGCGGTTGGGGCCATAGAGGCGGGTCGAACATCGATCCATCGAGCCATTCTCTCCCTACATAGGCCTTTCAACGGCCGCCGGCGCCGATCTCGCTCCTCACCGATGCCGCCCATGCCGGGGAACGCCTGTCATGGCTCAAGCGACGAGATGTAAGCTTCAATATCTATAATGTCATCAATATCGAGCTTTGCAACAGCTTGCGCCATGAGGGGTGACTGCGATCCCGCGCGCTCGCCGCTTTGGAACATGAATAGCTGGCGAACGATGTAATTAGCTGTACCCCCTGAGAGCGGCGGAATGTCAACAAGACCAGATCCTGTCGCGCAGCGTGGTGTAACAAGCTCGGCTTGATCACCGCCTCCACCGGTCTTGCCAGGTTGGTAAGATCGTCACGGCGGGCCGCCCTACAAAGGCAGCATCATTCAATGGAGCGATAAGTTCCAGTGTCACATAGCGCCCCCTCTGAACCTCCCATTCGTAGTTCTGTTCCAGAAAGATCGCGTCCACGAGGCGGATGACGGCGGCTCCGTTGTGACAGACACCCACCACAGCGGTAGTCAGCGCATCCACCTTTAACTCCATCAGTCGTCGAGTGGATAAGCCAATGATGTGGCTCAAAATATCTCCGTCGGGGATCATTTAGAGGCTTGTGCGCAGGTTCATCATGGGGGCGGTCATCGGCGGATCCCTGGTGGTGGTTGCGTTCACAATCTATCTTGACCCGGCGAACCGCCGATGACTGTCCCCAGCCGCCCGATCGCTACAGCGCTATGGCGCGAGCGCCTCGCCGTCGACTGGCTACGTCATGCTACACCACATGAGGGGACACGACCACGGATCTACAATTAGCTCGAACAAAAATGATTGCGGAGCAGATAACTTTCTGGACAATGAGCGACGAAACCAACTTGGGAGGGGTTACATCATGGAGATGCGACGACTTGGAAACGCAGGCCTACAGGTTTCAGTTGTCGGCCTTGGCTGCAACAATTTCGGTGACCGTTGCGACTTCGACGCGACGAAACGGGTGGTTGATCGGGCCATCGAGGGCGGCATCACGTTCTTTGATACCGCCGACACCTATGGCAAGCGTGGCGGATCGGAGACATTCCTTGGCGACATTCTTGGCGCTCGTCGCAAGGGGGTCGTGCTCGCCACCAAATTCTGCTTGCCGATGGCGGACGATATCTATTCGCGTGGCGCCTCTCGTCGCTATGTCATGCAAGCGGTCGAAGCGAGCCTGAAACGACTGAAAACCGACTGGATCGATCTTTACCAGATTCATTTTCCCGATCCGCTCACGCCGATCGAAGAGACCTTGCGTGCGCTCGATGACCTCGTCCAACATGGCAAAGTTCGCTATATCGGCTGCGGAAACTTCACCGCTTGGCAGACTGTGGAGGCGGTCTGGACATCTCGGCTCCGGAACCTTGAATCCATTGTCACCGCACAAAACCATTTCAGCATGCTCTGGCGGAAAGATGTGAAGCCAGACCTGTTGCGGGTGACTGAATCATACCAACTGGGGCTGTTACCCTACTACCCGCTCGCCGGCGGCTTCCTCACAGGCAAGTACCGGCGCGCGGAAGCCTTGCCTGTTGGCGCGCGGCTTGCTCGCGTCAAACGGCTCTCTGATCGCTATGTGACGGACGCAAACTGGAGCCTGACCGAAAAGCTGGAAGCCTGGGCCATGGCCAATGATCACTCGCTGCTCGACCTCGCATTCGCCTGGCTGCTGGCGCACCCCGTGATACCTACGGTTATCGCGGGGGCGACGCGACCAGAGCAGATCGACGCCAACATCAAGGCTGGCGAATGGGTCCTCACGCCCGCACAAAAAGCGCAACTGGACGGGATCCTAGAAACCGATTGAAATTCGCTATCGGCTGACGGATCAGTTCGGAGCAAATTCAAAGGAGGCATCGACGATGCGGACGCCCTGTCCTCGCGGAAGCACCATGACCGGGTTGAGATCGATAGCGACGACATCTTCGTTCAGCAACCGCGTAAACTCCCCAAAATCAACAATCAGTTTCGCAAGCGCAGCGCTGTCCGCCTCAGGCTGACCACGAAATCCCTTGAGCAGTCGGGAAGCGACTGCTGACGCCGACAATAAGGACTGGGCTTCGTCGATTCCAAACGGGGGCAAAAGCGCTTGTGCTTCCTTGCCAAGGAGATCGACGAAGATCCCGCCGGGACTGACGACGACAACCGGGCCGAAGATCGGATCGCGCTTCATGCCAAGCAAAAACTCGACGCCCCGAGGCGCCATTTCCTGAACCAGCATACCGTCAAGGCGGGCGATGGAGCTTGCCGAGACAATCAAAGTGAGCCTTGCCCAAGCAGCGCTTAGCGCCGCATCGTCGCCGATGTCGAGAATAAGGGCTCCAGCCTCGGTCTTGTGCATGAGATCGGGCGACTGGATTTTCAGCGCGACGGGATAGCCGATCCGGTTCGCGGCGGCGACTGCTTCCGTGAGTGTCCGCAGCAGTTCTTCCTGCGTGACCGGTAAGCCGGCGCGCGCGAGGATCTGTTTACTTTCAAACTCTGTCAGCACCGAGCGCCCGGCTCTTCGGGGAACCTCGACAACGGGACCTGCCGGTGCAGGTAGCGAGGGCGCTCGGCGCCGAAAGGAAGCGTAATCGCGCAAAGCACGCATTCCCACTAGCCCATCGAAGAGGCTCCCGGCCAGATGCGCGCCCACGTCCGGGGGCGTGTCGCGCCAGTGCATCGTTGCTTCGGGGACCAGAACGAAGGGTTTCGGCGACGTCGGGATGACCGATCTGATCTGGTTAAACAGATCCAATCGATTGCCCTTCAGATCCCGCTGCACGACCATCACACAGGCTATCATGTGGATACTGTCGTCGGCGATCAACGTTTGCAATGTCTTAGTCATATTGTCGTCCTTCGCCATCAGCGGATAGCTGCCAACGTCGAACGGATTGATGAATGGCCGTTTGGCGCCATATATCTGTTGCATACGTGCGTTTGTCTCAGGAGTCAGTTCCGGGAAACGGATGCCCAGGGATGTCGCAAGATCCGTCGCAAGCACTGTGGCTCCGCCGGAGGTTGAGAAAATCGCGATATTGTCGCCACCGGGCAGCGGCAGGCGCTCGAACATCGCAGCAGCCTCGAGCGCCTGATCAATCGTATCAACCATGATCGCGCCAGTCTGTGCGCATAGCGCCGAGAACACCTGGTCACTCCCAGCCAACGATCCGGTATGAGCCAGTGCCGCCTGTT
>Ga0114974_10001434_pt1 | contig 18876 bp, 31 predicted proteins | sample S_130206_EF_Meta_FD_87318 | JGI IMG/M metagenome (GOLD analysis project Ga0114974, IMG submission 87318) | Freshwater microbial communities from Lake Simoncouche, Canada to study carbon cycling - S_130206_EF_MetaG | ecosystem: Environmental > Aquatic > Freshwater > Lake | place: Lake... | reverse complement strand
TGATTCGATGGATTAAATGTACCACAAAAAGGGTATATTTCGCAGGGAAATTGGAAACAATAATTAGATCGTTGGTGGTAGCCTAACAATGTTAGATTGTGGACGACCTACCCATACCCGACCCCCCAAATGCACGATGGGACTCCGAGGCAACACCTCAACTTACTAATCTGCACATCCAATAGCGCGTTTTTAAATTTAGCCCCCACCCCCTTAATTTTCCTAACATTACGACCCCACCCCCATCAATATAGAAAACCCCCCCTTGACTTTTTAAAAAGGTTCCATACACCCACCCTAATATGTATAATGCGTACAACTGGAGCCACAAACAGTTCCTTACATGCCAACTGTTAACGTAGAACCTACAAAAGAACACCCCATTCCGTTTGATACGGAACCTGAGGTCGCCCCCACTTTCCTTGAAGAGATGGCGGTTGCGGGTAATACGGCAGAGCTACAGGTGGCACTCGGTGCACCGCTCGAAGTCACCGAACAAGATGCAAACAAAGAAAAGACTTTGCTTGAGCAGGCAATCAAAGCTCGCAAAGCAACCAACCTCACCAACACAAACACCGCATTCGCAGCCGCTGCATTCCTGCGTACCTACGGTCAGCAAATAGCACTTGATGTTTCTCAAGCCCGTGCTGCCATCACACATAAGTTAATGGAGCTCGCTAACTGCGGGGACCCTAAGTTTGAGCTAAAGGCGCTTGAACTGTTGGGCAAACACAGCGACATTGGTCTATTTACTGAGCGAAGCGAGATCACCATCAGCTACAAAAACCCCGAAGACTTGGAAGCTGCGATCAAGGAGCGGGTTAAACGCCTGCTTAATGCTGACGTGGTTGATGTGACGCCCATTGGCGCGGACTTAGATGATGTGCTAGGCGTTGCGGAAGAAAGCCAAGCGCCGGTTGAGGATGGTGATGAGCCAGTTACTTGAGTCAATATCTTTAAAAGATATACCTACAATCTTACCTCTGTTATCCCTAGCAGAGCAGGAGCGACTACTTGCAGAGCTAGACCACCTAGCGGGGCTTCGCACCCAAAAATTAGCGCAAGAACGCTTCCTTGCATTTGTTAATGAGGTCTGGCCTAGCTTCATTTCGGGCCGACACCATGCAAAAATGGCTGCTGCCTTCGAACGAGTGGCACGCGGTGAGTGTAAACGGCTCATTATTAACATGCCGCCACGTCATACAAAGAGTGAGTTTGCCTCTTATCTCCTTCCGGCGTGGTTTTTAGGCAAATATCCGCACAAAAAGGTCATTCAAACCTCCCACACGGCAGAGTTAGCGGTCGGGTTCGGGCGAAAAGTGCGAAATTTAGTCGATCAGGAGGTCTACACTAAGATTTTTCCGGGTGTAGGGCTCCAAGTCGACTCAAAAGCCGCCGGTCGATGGGCTACAAACAAGGGTGGTGACTACTTTGCTATCGGTGTGGGCGGTGCGGTGACCGGTAAGGGTGCTGATCTGCTCATTATTGACGACCCACACTCAGAACAAGAGGCAGCGCTCGCCGAAACTAACCCTGAAATCTACGATAAGACCTACGAGTGGTACACATCCGGTCCTCGTCAGCGTCTGCAGCCGGGCGGGGCGATTGTTATCGTGATGACACGCTGGTCAAAGAAAGATTTAACGGGTCAAGTCTTAAAATCATCCATTCAAAGGGGTGGTGAGGAGTGGGAGGTCATTGAGTTTCCCGCCATATTGCCCTCCGGTGGTCCGCTGTGGCCTGAGTTTTGGTCGATGGAGGAGCTCTCTGCGTTAAAAGAGGAACTGCCTAACTCAAAATGGATGGCGCAGTACCAGCAGAACCCGACATCAGACACAAGTGCCATCGTCAAACGCGAGTGGTGGCAGATGTGGGAGAAAGACTCACCGCCTTACTGCGAGTTCACGCTGCAGTCGTGGGATACGGCGTTCGAAAAGTCAAACCGCTCTGACTACTCAGCGTGTACGACGTGGGGGGTGTTCTATCACCCCGATGAGACGGGGCGAGACCAAGCAAACATCATATTACTAAACGCCTTCAGGGAGCGCATGGAGTTCCCGCTGCTTAAAAAACGGGCAATCGAGCAATATAAGGACTGGGAGCCTGACTCAATCATTATTGAGAAGAAAGCATCCGGTGCGCCGCTCATCTATGAGATGCGAGCGATGGGTATCCCCGTGCAAGAGTTCACTCCGACTAAAGGTAACGATAAAATCAGCCGCCTTAATGCGGTATCTGATCTATTTGCTTCGGGGCGGGTGTGGGCACCAAACACAAACTGGGCTGAAGAAGTCATTGACGAGGTTGCAAGTTTCCCCTCTGGCGAGCATGATGACTATGTAGACTCCGTATCTCTTGCATTAATGCGCTTCAGGAAGGGCGGGTATATCCGCACCCTATTAGATGAAGAAGACCCATTGAAAGAATTTAAGTCCCGCCGCACGGCTGGGTACTACTAGGAGATGTAGATGGCAATTGATAAAGCACTAAACCCCGCCCCTTCGGGCTTATCGTTGGCTGACATCATGAAGCCATCCGATCCGGATATTGAGATTGAGATCGAAAATCCTGAGCGTGTAGATATTAAAGCTGGTGGCATGGAGATCACGCTTGAACCGGGGCAAGAAATTAGTGATGAGTTCAATGCAAACCTTGCAGAAGAGATCCCTGAGCAAAAGCTAACCAGCCTTGTTACTGACTTGCTGGGTGACTTTGAAGAAGACATCTCAAGCCGCAAAGATTGGATACAGACTTATGTAGATGGCCTTGAGTTGCTTGGTATGAAAGTGGAAGACCGCACAGAGCCGTGGCCCGGTGCGTGTGGTGTGTATCACCCGCTCTTATCAGAAGCCTTGGTTAAGTTCCAAGCCGAGACAATGATGGAGACGTTCCCTGCAGCAGGCCCAGTAAAGACGCAAATCATCGGTAAAGAAACCCCCGCAAAGAAAGAATCAGCGGTGCGCGTTAAAGATGATATGAACTACCAGTTAACAGAGAAGATGCCTGAGTATCGCCCTGAACATGAGCGCATGCTCTGGGGCTTGGGTCTTGCTGGTAATGCGTTCAAAAAAGTTTATTACGACCCGAGCTTCCAGCGACAAGTATCTATCTTCGTACCGGCTGAAGACGTAGTGGTGCCTTACGGCGCGTCCAACATCCAGACTGCGGAGCGCATTACTCATGTAATGCGAAAGACTACAAATGATTTACGTAAATTACAAGTGGCGGGTTTTTACCGCGACATCGAGCTCGGAGACCCCGTCAACACTTTCGACGAAGTGGAAAAGAAAATTGCTGAAAAGATGGGGTTTCGGGCCACATCTGATGACCGCTACAAGATCTTGGAGATGCATGTCAACCTTGATCTAGAAGGCTTCGAAGATGTAGATGAAGATGGCAAACCGACGGGCATTGCCTTGCCCTACGTGGTTACCATCGAAAAGAGTACACAAAACATCTTGGCAATTCGCCGTAACTGGCACCCTGAAGATAAGCTAAAGCAAAAACGCAATCACTTCGTTCACTACGCTTACATCCCCGGCTTTGGCTTCTACGCATTCGGTCTGATCCACTTGATCGGTGCATTCGCTAAATCTGGCACGTCCATCATCCGTCAGCTTGTTGATGCCGGTACGCTGTCTAACTTGCCCGGGGGCTTCAAGACTAAAGGGCTACGTGTCAAAGGAGACGACACACCCATCGCCCCTGCTGAGTTCCGTGATGTAGATGTCACTAGCGGCACAATCAAAGACAACATCATGACGCTCCCTTACAAGGAGCCAAGCCAAGTGTTGTACTCATTACTTGGCACAATCGTTGAAGAGGGTCGGCGCTTCGCCTCGGCTGCTGATCTTAAGGTCAGCGATATGTCAGCTCAAAGTCCTGTTGGCACTACGCTAGCAATCCTTGAGCGTACGCTGAAGGTGATGAGTGCGGTGCAAGCGCGCATCCACTACTCGATGAAAGAGGAGTTCCGGCTCCTCAAAGCCATCATCCGCGACTACACACCACAAGAGTATTCGTACGAGCCTGAAGAAGGTGGACGCCGCGCCAAGCAGTCGGACTACGACACCTGTGATGTCATCCCTGTGTCCGATCCAAACGCTGCCACCATGAGCCAGAAAGTGGTGCAGTACCAAGCGGTGATGCAGTTAGCCGCGCAAGCGCCACAGTTATATGACCTGCCTTACTTGCATCGCCAGATGCTTGAAGTGTTGGGCATCAAGAACGTGCAAAAACTTGTGCCGATGGATGATGACTACAAACCGCATGACCCTGTGTCTGAGAACATGGACATGATGCGTAACAAGCCTGTGCGGGCATTCATCTACCAAGATCATCAAGCGCATATCACTGTGCATATGTCCGCTATGCAAGACCCACTCATTGCCAAGCTCATTGGTCAAAGCCCACAAGCACAAGCAATCGGTGCAGCACTCGCCGCACACGTCCAAGAACACTTAGCCTTCGAGTATCGCAAACAGATCGAAGAGGCCGCTGGTGTTCCATACCCCCCACCCGGGGCAGAGATGGACGAGACAACCGAGGTAGAAATCTCACGCCTTGCTGCAGCCGCAGCACAACAGGTCCTGCAAAAGAACCAAGCGCAAGCCGCTCAAGAGCAAGCGCAGCAGGCCGCGCAAGACCCCATCGTGCAAATGCAGATGCAAGAGTTGGAGCTTAAGAAAAAGGACACAGAGATTAAAGCCAAGAAGTTCCTAGTTGACGCTGCGGCAAAAGCAGACCAGCTACAGATTGAACGTGACCGCATCGCTGCACAAGAGCGCATCGCGGGAGTACAGGCCGGTGTTAAAGCTGCGTCTGACAAAGCATCACTAGCAGCAAAGCAGCAAACCGATGGTGTTCGTCTGGGCATCGACATCGCCCGAGAAAAACACGCGCAAAGTAGTCAAACCCCTAAAAAGGACAATAAGTGAACAATGACTTATGCAAATACTTACTAGATGAGTTGTATAAAACAGGAGAATCAATCCAGATTGAAGTAGTAATGGGCAAAGCTAAAGACTATAGCGAGTACAGATACTCGTGTGGTGTTTATCGGGGCCTCCTAACGGCGTGTAATTTAATTAAAGAAACTGCAGAAAGGATGGAACAATCAGATGAGTGAACTTTTTATCGGCACAAACCCCGATAGTCCAGAAGCCGCAACTGTACTGCCTGAAACCCCAGAGGAAAAAGCGCGTCAACTGCCTGATCCTTCTGGATATCGAATCTTGTGTGCGATCCCTGAAATCGACAACAAGTTTGATAGCGGTCTTGTCAAAGCTGACATCACTCTTCAACACGAAGAACTCCTCACTACGGTGCTCTTTGTGATCAAGCTAGGACCGGATTGCTACAAGGATGCATCACGGTTCCCATCGGGGCCTTGGTGTAAACAGGGTGATTTTATTTTGGTACGCCCACACGCTGGTACACGAGTAAAAATACACGGACGCGAGTTCCGCATTATTAACGATGATTCCGTCGAGGGTGTAGTGCAAGACCCACGCGGCATTTCCAGAGCCTAACGGAGGCACATATGGCAGAAGCACAAAAGAAGGACGACTTTGATTTTGAAATTGAAGGCTATGGTGGCAATGATGCGCCGCAGCAAGAGGATAAGGTAGAAGCCAAAAGTACACCTGAAGTAGACATTGAGGTCGAAGACGATACCCCGCCGCAGGATCGCGGGCGCGAACCAATGCCTAAGGAAGTAGTGGATGAGCTTGAGGCTGACGAGCTAGAAGAATACTCAGACAAGGTAAAAATCCGTCTCAAGCAGATGAAGAAGGTTTGGCACGACGAGCGCCGTGAGAAAGAACGGGCTCTGCGTGAGCAGCAAGAAGCCTTAGCTGTCGCCAAGAAAGCAATCGAAGAGAACCAGCGCCTTAAGTCTCGTATAACAGAGGGTGAAAAGACCCACATTGATACGGCAAAAGGCGCCGCTGAGCTTGAGGTAGAGATGGCAAAACGCGCCTATAAGGAGGCGCATGAGTCAGGTGATGCGGATCAGATTGTTGAAGCGCAGACTAAGTTTGTTGAAGCTAATTACAAACTTCAGCGAATAAAAGATTTTAAACCCCCTTTACAAGAACCTGAAATTGAGGTACATACCGAAACTAAGGAAGTCCAAGTTCCTCGTCCTGATGCTAAAACGGCTGCGTGGCAAGAGCGCAATCCGTGGTGGGGGAAGGATCCAGAAATGACTGCAGCCGCACTGGGCTTGCATCGTAAGCTGGAAGAAACACATGGAACTGGCTTCGTAGGAAGTGATGATTATTGGGGTCGTATTGATAACACGATGCGACGCCGTTTCCCCGAGTACTGGGGAGATGATGTACAAACGTCGAACGGGGGCGGCAAGCCCGTTACGCGCACAGAAGTAAAACCCGCCACTGTGGTTGCTCCGGCATCCCGTAGCACATCCTCCAAAAAGATCGTGCTAAAAACATCGCAGTTAAATATTGCGAAGCGGTTGGGATTGAGCCCCGAACAATATGCTCGGGAATTTGCTAAAACCTTGGAGAACTAACATGGCTGAAAACAGACTTGCACGCGAACTGAATGACCGAACCCAATCTGAGCGCCCAAAGACATGGTCGCAACCAGAGCTATTGCCGGAACCGGATAAACAGCCCGGATTCAAATATAGATGGATTCGTGTGGCTACTTTAAATCAGGCTGACCCCCGTAATATTTCATCGAAACTTCGTGAAGGTTGGGAGCCAGTTCGCATTGAAGAGCAGCCAAAATTTAGACTGTTAGTTGACCCAACCAGTCGTTTTAAAGACAACGTTGAGGTTGGCGGGTTGTTACTCTGTAAAACCCCGAACGAACTTGTGGAGCAGCGTAATGCACATTATGCCGCGCAAACGCAGGCTCAGACGGATGCAGTGGACAATACATTAATGCGCCAAAATGACCCGAGGATGCCGCTATTTAAAGAGCGTAAATCTTCGACGACTTTTGGTTCGGGTATTTAACTTAATTTAGGAGTTTTAAATGGCATATCCAACCGTTGACAAGCCTTACGGCTTTCGTCCGGTGAATTTGCTGGGTGGTCAGGTTTACGCTGGCTCAACCCGTCAGATTCCCATCGAAAGCGGCTGGGGCACAGCAATTTTCTATGGTGACGTTGTTCTAATGTCGGCTTCCGGCTGCGTGGTTGGCGGCGGTACGACTGTTAACACGACCACCTCCGTTCAAGTTGCTGGTGTGTTCCTTGGCTGTTCATACATCAACTCGTCTGGTCAGCGCATTTACGCGCAGTACTACCCAGCTAGCACGACTGGCACGCCTGACAGCGCCAACTCGATCCAAGCTTACGTGGCTGACGATCCTGACTTGGTGATGCGTTGTGCAATCGTGTCTGGTACTACCGTTGTGGCGCAAGCTGCTCGTTCTTCATTGGTTGGCGGGAACGCTCAGCTCGTGAACAACGTTGGTAGCACCGTGACCGGTGATTCGCAGCAAGCAATCCTGAACGCGGCTGGCACAACCAGCACCTACACGTTCAAAGTGGTAGACGTTGTGCCTGACACAGCAACTGCCGCTGGTTCCTTTGTCGAAGTCCTCGTGACTTGGACTCAGGGTGTTCATATTTATCGCGGCGCCACTGGCATCTAAGGGGATATTTAAATGGCTATTTCACGCGCACAACTACTGAAAGAGCTTCTCCCCGGTCTGAACGCATTGTTCGGCTTGGAGTATGCTCGTTACGGCGAAGAGCACAAAGAGATTTTCGAAACCGAAACCTCTGAGCGTTCGTTTGAAGAAGAAACCAAGCTGTCTGGTTTCTCTGCCGCTCCTGTTAAAAATGAAGGCAATGCGATTGCGTACGATAACGCGCAAGAAGCATGGACCGCCCGTTACCAACACGAAACCATCGCTTTGGGTTTCTCGCTGACCGAAGAGGCCATCGAGGATAACTTGTACGACAGCTTGTCGGCTCGTTACACCAAATCGTTAGCTCGTGCTATGGCGTACACCAAGCAAGTGAAAGGTGCCGCAATTCTGAACAATGCCTTTACCTCGGGTTACACCGGTGGTGACGGTAAGGTTCTTTGCGCCACGGATCACCCGCTTGTTTCGGGTGGCGTTAACAGCAACACTCCCGCAACCCAAGCTGACCTGAACGAGACTTCACTTGAAGCCGCCGTTATCCAGATCGCTGCTTGGACGGACGAGCGTGGTTTGCTGATCGCCGCTAAACCCCGTAAGTTGATTGTTCCCCCAGCGCTGCAATTCGTTGCTACTCGTTTGTTAGAAACCGAACTCCGCGTCGGTACGACTGACAACGACGTCAACGCGCTTAAGAGCAACGGCTCGGTTCCTGAAGGGTATCGTATCAACCACTTCTTGACCGACCCGAACGGCTGGTTCTTGTGCACAGACGTGCCTAACGGCTTGAAGCACTTCGTTCGTACCCCGCTGTCGAACAGCATGGACGGAGACTTCGATACCGGTAACGTCCGTTACAAGAGCCGTGAGCGTTACAGCTTCGGCTGGTCTGATCCCCTTGGAATCTTCGGTTCGCAAGGTGCGTAAGTAGTACGAAAGGGGGGCCTAAGAACCCCCCTTTTTTGTTTTTTAGTGTAGTATCTAATTAGCTAGGATTTCAGTCATACCAACCTACCTAGAGGACAGTGCACTGATGGTATGGCGACTTGTGCATAAGGAGATTTAAATGGGTTTCGCTACTCATCTTGGACCGTGGTTACTCGGTACCGTTAAAAACACGACCGGCTCGACTGCTGGAACAATTCGTAACATGGGCGCGACCATCGTGTCCCAAAGCGTTGCAATTGGAACAAGCGGCACTGCTGCAACAGCTTTTGTTCTTCCTGCTGGCGCACAAATTACTTCGATTTCTTTTAACTGCACAACGCTGTATGGCGCTGGCACGTTAAAGCTTTCGATTGGCGCAACTGACATCACGAACACCGCGACGCTTCCAACCGCCACTGCTGGTGTTGTTGCGTTTACGCTTGGTGCTGCAAGCACGACTGCTGCTGGTTTAATCAATAACGTTGGTACGACCGACGCGATTGTGACCTACACGCTTGCTTCGGCTACGACTGGTGCGGGAACGATTGTGATTGCGTACGTTGTGCGTGGCTCTGACGGTGTGGCTAACCCAGCATACAACCAGAACTAATTAATCTCTAGGGGGCTTTGTGCCCCCTTGTTTAACTTTTTAGGAGATTAATTATGCAGACAGATGTCTATTCAGGGCACCTAAACAGCTCTGGGTTTGTTGTCACCTATCGCACTCGCTTGAAAGGGCTGATGTACACGTCTTCTTCAACTGCTGGCTCGATTAATATGTGGGATGTAACTGCTGCGCCCACAGCAGCGGCTACCGGCTACACTCAATCAGGCACGACGGTTACCGTTACCAGTGCGGCTCACGGCTTAAACACGGGTGATCGTATCGGTATTACGTTCGCCGCTAATGCTGGGGTGTCAGCGACGAATGGTAACTACGTCGTTACTGTTTCAAGCTCAAGCGTGTTTACGATTACTGATATCAATAGCAGAACAATTACTTCTACCGCATGCACGTTTACCGCTGCTGGTGGGCGTTGGTTGATGTCTATTCATACTGCTGCGCTCACAACTTCAGGTGTGCCGCAGAACCAAACAATGCTGATTCCGGGTGAAGGCTTGTTAGCCTTGAACGGCATTTACGCGCAGTTAAGTAACCAAAGTGGTTTAACAATTTTCTACGGGTGATTCGTGCAAAACCAAAAAGGTTTCGATCTTGCTGGCAAAAAAATAATGATTGGTCTTCCAGCCTACGACCATAAAGTAGGTTTGAAGATGGCAGTATCGTTAATGCAGCTTGCTCAGAAAGTGTTGGAGCATGGGATTCATATTCAGGTCAGCAGCATCTGCGGCTGTTCTGTTGTATCCCGTGCGCGAAACCTTATTGCGTACGAGTTCATGCAGTCTGATTGCGATCATCTGATGTTCATTGATTCGGACATGACGTTTGATCCAGATTCAGTGATCCGTTTGCTCGCGTGGAACCAAAGCAAAGCCATTGTTGGCGGCGCTTACCAAGCCCGTAAAGAGGGCAAGGTGTACATCCTCTCGCTTGATGGCGGTGAGGGTGTAAATGGTACTGAAGGTACGGTGAGTATGGACCCGATGGGTAATGTAAAAGCTCACCGTATTGCCACTGGTTTTATGATGATTCAGCGCAAGGTGTTTGAAAAGTTGCGTGAAGACCACCCTGAGTGGGCGCACAAAGACACCAACAGCGACAAGATCCTTCATGCTTACTTTGACTTCCTGACCACGCCACAAGGCTACATCGGTGAAGACTTCTTATTCTGTGATCGCGCCCGCGCAGCTGGGTTCGACATTTGGATTGACCCGACGATCAAGCTTGGTCACATGGGAGTGCATGAATACTTGAGCGACTTTGGTAACGACATCTTGTATCCGATGCTAACCCCTGTTGAACAAACCTTGAGCGATGCGGCGTAATGGCTAAGACTCCAACATGGCAACGCAAAGAAGGCAAGAACCCCTCTGGTGGCCTGAACGCCAAGGGGCGAGCCTCGTACAATCGAGCCAATCCGGGCAAGCCCGGGTTGAAAGCACCACAACCGGAGGGAGGCCCAAGAAAGGCGTCCTTCTGTGCCCGCATGAGCGGTATGAAGAAGAAGTTGACTTCAGCAAAGACAGCGAACGACCCAAATTCTCGTATTAACAAAAGTCTTAGAGCTTGGAAATGTTGAGATGGACAACATTGAACTTACAGACCGCGAACGATTGATTGCCAAAGAAGCGGCAAGGATTGCTATCGAAGAGCTATCAGATGAGTTCTACAAAAAGGTTGGCAAAACTTTCATTGAAAAGATTTTGCTGCTTGTCGGTGCTTTAGTTGTTGGCTTTTTTGTGGGCAAAGGTTTGCCCCTAAAGTTTTAACGGGGTGGTGTGATGGCTGAGAAATGGATTCAGAAAGCTATTAAGAAGCCCGGTGCTTTGCGTTCGGCTCTTGGCGTTAAGGGCGATAAACCTATACCTGCTAAGAAATTAGCAAAAGCTGCTAAAGCCCCCGGCAAAATGGGGCAACGTGCTCGTTTAGCACAGACTCTTAAGGGGTTAAAGCGTGGCTAATTACAAAGCAAAGATGGAAGATGCGCGTAAACGCGCAGAAGAAGCGGCGAATGCGCGTAGTGACGTGATAAGCGGGATGTCTACTACGTACAAAGCCGGAGCGGACAAAGACTTTAAACGCGCGATTGCCGACTTTAAGAAAGTGCCGCAAAGCGTACGCGATCAAGAGGCATACAACCAAGCTGGGTATAAGGCTGGGGGTTCTGTGTCTTCTGCTTCAGCCCGTGCAGATGGATGTGCTGAGCGCGGAAAAACTCGCGGTAAGTTTGTATGAAATCTGTTTTTGGCACTTGGACAACAGGTGGCAAATCGGCTGATGTAGGAGGCAAAGCAATGCCTAGTACTAGTAAGAAACAACACAATTTCATGGCGGCGGTGGCATCTAACCCATCTTTCGCTAAAAAGGTTGGTGTGCCTTCCTCCGTAGGGAAGGATTTTTTGTCTGCGGATAAAGGCCGCAAATTTAATAAAGGTGGCGAAATGAAAGAATCCAAAGCAATGGTAAAGAAGGAAGTGTCCTTTATGAAAAAGAAGGGCGCACCTGCTTCTATGGTTAAACACGAAGCCGCTGAAATGGGCGCGATGAAAAAGGGCGGCATGATGCGCTCCAAGAAAGACATCGCAAAAGATCAGATGGCTATGGCCCCGTACGGTAAAGGCGGTTCTGCTGCGAAGAAATACGCTCGTGGCGGCGGTATCGAGGTCAAAGGTAAAACCAAAGGCACCATGATTAAGATGGCTGGTGGCGGTCGTACTTGCTAAAGGAGCTATAAATGGCACGTTTACGTGGTGGTGATTTAGCAGGGTTAGCCGGACTTGGCGCTGCTGCTTATTTGCTTAGCAAGAAAAAAGGTGATTCCGCAGCGATTGAACGTGAGGAAGATGTAGGTGGCCTTCGTTCTTCGGGAAAAAGTGGAAGCGACGAAGAAGAAGTTTCGGTAGCAGCACCTATGTCAGACGCGGAAATTCGTTCTAAGATTGAAGCCGCATCCCCTGCTAAATATGCAGGTGGCGAAGGCGGTCCAGCACGTCGTGCAGCTCGTGCTGCGGTGTTTGGTGGTTCTGAACACGTCGCTGACTCTCCTCAAGCTCGCGCTGAGGCTAAACAGGGCGCACTTGGACGTTATTTGCGAGGGCGCCCGTTTAATAAGGGTGGTGCGGTGAAGACTTCTAAACCTACTATGTCCTCAGCATCTAAACGTGCTGACGGTATTGCGCAACGCGGCAAAACCCGTGGAAAGATGTATTGAGGTGAATCATGCCAAAAACTACGGAACGTAAGTGGGGCGCTAAAACAACCATTGGCGATGCTGCGGCGCAAGAATCGTGGGATAAAAACTGGATGAAAAACGAGTCTAAAAAAGCTACTTTGGATCGCGTAGGGCAAGCCAGAGATGAAGCTGATGCTGAAGTAAAACGTGAAACTCGTGGCAGTGAAGCACCAATGACCGCAGGTCAGAAGCAGTCTATGGAAGAAGCAAAAGACGAAGAGATGCGCAAGAAGATGAAGGCTGCACCCACCACCAAGACGGAGATGGGTAAACCATTTGCCAAGGGTGGCTCAGCTTCCAGCCGTGCTGACGGTATTGCGCAACGCGGCAAAACCCGTGGAAAGATGATCTGATGATGGCCTCTCGCGGCATGGGGGCAATCGCCCCCTCCAAGATGCCTAAAGCCAAGACGGTTGTTCGCAAGGATGACCCGAACGATGTCACCATGTATAAAAAGGGTGGCACGGTTAGTCACGTCAATGAAGCCGGTAACTACACCAAACCGGGCATGCGCAAGAACATTTTCAATCGTATTAAAGCTGGCGGTAAGGGTGGAGCGCCGGGTCAATGGTCCGCACGTAAAGCACAGATGTTAGCTTTGAAGTACAAGAAAGCTGGCGGGGGGTATAAGTGAGTGGACTCGCAAAATCTCAAGCCAGCCTCAAAGCGTGGACAGACCAAAAGTGGCGCACGAAAAGTGGTAAACCATCTACGCAAGGCAGCAAGGCAACGGGTGAAAGATACCTCCCAGAAGCCGCCATTAAAGCGCTCTCCCCGCAAGAGTACGCAGCCAGCACCCGCGCCAAGCGAGCCGGTAAAGCCGCAGGGAAGCAGTTTGTTCCACAACCTAAAAACGTGGCTAAAAAAACTGCTGCGTATAGGAAGTAAATAAATGGCTTATAAAACCACAGACACGTATGACTTTAACCTTGACCTAAACCAACTGGTCGAGGAGGCGTTTGAACGCTGTGGTCAAGAATTGCGTTCTGGCTACGATCTTCGTACGGCGCGGCGATCCTTGAATCTTCTGACAATGGAATGGGCCAATCGCGGCATCAACATGTGGACAGTAGAACAAGGTCAAATTACTTTGGCGTATACATCGCCGACGCCTACGATCACCTACAATTTGCCTGTTGATACGGTTGATCTTTTGGATCACGTTATCCGCACGGGCACTGGGCAAAACCAGACTGACATCAATATCAGCCGGATCAGCGAATCTTCGTACGCGATGATCCCCAACAAGAACGCCGTTGGGCGACCAATTCAGGTCTGGATTCAACGCCGTTCTGGTGCTACAGATTCAACAGGGCAGACCGTCCCGCCGCGTATCCATGTGTGGCCCACGCCTGATAACAGCCAAACTTATACCTTTGTGTACTGGCGCTTGCGCCGTATGCAGGATGCTGGCAACGGTATCAATGGTCAGGATGTGCCGTTCCGCATGATGCCCGCGATGGTAGCTGGGTTGGCTTTCAATCTGTCCATGAAGTTGCCGAACGTAGACCCTACCCGAATCGCCATGCTCAAAGCTGACTACGAACAGCAATGGCAGTTGGCTGCTGACGAAGACCGTGAAAAGGCGCCGTTGCGGTTAGTCCCGAGACAGATGTTTTACTAAGGAGCGACCATGCCTAGTCAGTTTGCTTCTGGTAAATACGCAATCGCAGAATGCGACCGCTGTGGTTTTCGGTATAAGTTAAAGCAGCTAAAGACACTGGTTATTAAAACCAAGAACGTCAACATTAAGGTTTGCCCCACATGCTGGGAGCCTGATCAGCCGCAGTTATCGTTGGGTTTGTATCCAGTCAATGACCCACAGGCGGTGCGCGAACCCCGCCCCGATGTTAGCTATGTGACTTCAGGCAACAACGGATTGCAGATTGATCCGTCTGGTACAGGAGTTCTAGCTAACGGTACACCCGAGGGTGGTAGTAGAATCATACAGTGGGGCTGGGCACCGGTTGGCGGTTCCCGATTGGATGATGATGGTCTAACGCCAAACTACTTGGCGCTGGGTATTTCGATAGGAACCGTAACTGTATCCGTTACTTAAGGAGTAGCAAATGGACAAGAAAGAAGTTAAACAGATTGCTGACAAAGAAGTTAAGGCGCATGAAAAGCGCTTACACGGCATGAAAAAAGGTGGCGTGACTTCGTTAGAGATGAAGAAGTACGGGCGTAACGTTGCTCGTGCAATGAACCAAAAGTCATCCGGTCGGGGGCGCTAATGAACCCGAACGACAAGTTTGAATTTTTTTCGGTGGATACGAAAGATCCAATAAATAAGTATACGCAGCCGCACCCCAACACAAACGTGTTGCCTGAAGGTGCTGGATACCCAGACGAAGCCAAAACATCAGGCATTCAAGTGCGTGGTGGTAAGGCGCAGACTAAAGGCAAGATGGCTCGCGGGCCAATGGCGTAAGGATTCATCGTGAACTACACGACGCTGTTCAGCACGATCAAGAGTTTCCTCGAAAATGACTTCCCAACATCCACGTGGACTAACACGGCTGGAACGGGGACGACTTCGCTTACGGGTACTCAGCAGATCAATACGTTCATCACTCAAGCTGAACAGCGTATCTTTAATTCCGTGCAGTTCCCATCAATCCGCAAGAACGTTACAGGCACTGCAAGCACCGGTAATAAGTATTTATCTTGCCCAGATGATTTTTTAGCTGTGTATTCGCTAGCTGTTGTAGATAGTTTGGGTGCGTATCATTATTTGTTGAACAAAGACGTTAACTTTATACGCGAATCGTTCCCTACTACAGCAACTGCTGATCGTGATCTGCCGGGTTATTACGCACTGTTTGGTCCAACGACGACAAGTGGTGCTTCGCCTACGATCACGAATGAGTTGTCGTTTATTTTGGGGCCAACTCCTGATACCAATTACACCGTCGAGCTTCATTACTTTTATTACCCGGAGAGCATTACGACTGCTTCATCTGGACAGTCTTGGCTTGGTGATAATTTTGATTCTGTTCTTCTGTACGGCGCTTTGGTAGAGGGCTACACCTTCATGAAGGGTGATGCAGATTTAATCACGCTATACCAAGGCAAATACGCAGAAGCGATGGCACTTGCTAAACGTCTTGGCGATGGCATGGAGCGTCAGGATGCATACCGTAGTGGTCAATACCGGCAGAAAGTGACGTAATACTATGGCTTTTACCGGCAATTACGCGACGAATACGTATAAAAACGGGCTAAATACCGGCACGTTTAATTTAGGTACCGGCACTACGCAGGTATTCAAGATCGCGCTATATACCAACTCAGCCACGCTTGATTATCAAACCACCGCTTACACAGCAACGGGTGAGGTGTCGGCTACAGGTTACACAGCAGGTGGTGAGACGCTAACCATCAGCCAAGTGCCAACCACTGGTTCAAGCGGTACGGTGTCGTATTACTCTTTTAGTAACGTAACATGGACTGGAGCATTTACAGCTCGCGGTGCGTTAATATACAAATATGATGGGTCTGCTAACCCAGCGATGATTGTTTTAGATTTCGGTTCAGATAAAACTTCAACAAGTACGTTTACTGTTACATTCCCTTCTGCAACTAACACTTCTGCGATTGTGAGGATCTCTTGATTATTACGACGACTAAAGGCGACATGGACGAATCTTTGCTCGATAAGCGCGAGGGTTCAGTTGACGACGACAATGAATTGACCACTTGGGTGGAATACTGGCTTGATGGTGAGCTAGTGCATCGTTCTGCTCACGTCACGTTGAAAAAGTGGCCTGTTCTTGGTGGTGAAACATCTCTTTTCGGATAAGGAAATATCATGGCTAATACCCAAAGTATGTGTACAAGTTTTATGCAGGAGTTGATGCTGGGTCAGCATCAGTTCGGTTCGTCTACGCTTGTGTCACGCACCAGTCTGACTGCACCTACGACTGATACGTTCAAAGCAGCGCTCTACTTTGCTTCGGCTACGTTGAATGCTGGTACGACTGCGTATACCACGACTGGTGAAGTGACCAACACGTCCGGTTCTGGCTATACGGCTGGTGGCGTGACGGTGACCAATGCGAACGCTCCGTCTTCGACTAACAGTTCGACTACGGCTGGTGTTGCGTACTGGACCCCATCTGCAAGCTTCCAGTGGACCGCGATGACGGTTACCACTGCGTTCGATACGGTCTTGCTCTATAACTCGACCCAAAGCAACAAGGCGGTTAGCGTGCATACCTTCGGATCGCAAACGATTACCGCTGGTACGTTCACACTGACAATGCCAAGCAACACTACGTCTACAGCACTATTGCGCCTGTCCACAACTTAATAGGGCGCGGTATAGCCGCGTAAATTATGTTCGGGACAACCGCATTCGCGGAAGCACCTTTTGCGTCATTAGGGGGTGCGACCGCTGTTGGCATAGCGTTAACAGGAGATGCGGCTAGTGGTGCTGTAGGTACAGTCACGGGTGGAATTACCATCGCCCTGACTGGTGTAAATGCAGATGGTAATGTTGGTACTGTTAACGCATCTGTCGCTTTAACAGGCGTTGAGGCAAATGGTTCGGCAGGAACAGTATCGTCAAGCTTGTCGGTTGATCTAACCGGCGTAAATGCAAGCGGGACTGTAGGAATAGTTGCAGTAGAAGCGACAATAGAGTTAGTTGGCGTTAATGCAGCAGGGTTAGTTGGAACGGTTGTAGGCACAGGTACCGGTAGCTTAACCAGTGATGTTGCTATTGGTTTAGTTGGTACAGCGACTGCAAACCTTTCAATAGACCTGTCAGGTGTTAACGCTGTTGGAAATGTAGGAACGGTAACGGCAGCGGGAGATGTTGCTCTTACCGGGGTTGCTGCTTCAGGGTTAGTTGGAACGGTTGCATCTAGCCTGACTGTTGCCTTAACCGGTGTAGACGCGACAGGCAGTGTAGATACAGTCAGTGCGCAACTAACGCTGTTTGGCAATGAAGCAAACGGCAATGTAGGAACAGTCACATCCAGTTTGGTAGTGGCTATTTCTGGAGTAGATGGGTCAGGTGCTGTTGACTCAGTGGTTGCAAGCCCCTCGTTTGCGTTAAGTGGGGTTACTGCATCAGGTGCGGTTGGGTCGATTGTTTCACTGCGGTTCTCTGGTGATGTAGCAAGCGGTGATGTAGGAACTGTAGCGGCAACAAATGCTGTAGCTCTCACAGGCGTAGCAGCCTCTGGGTCGGTTGGTGCTGTAACACCAAGTGTGTCGGTTGCATTAACCGGTGTGCTTGGTTCAGGACTGGTAGGAACTGTTGCAGCAAACTTGTCTGTAGCCATCACCGGTGTCAGTGGGTCAGGAAATGTAGGAACGGTTGCTTACGTCCCGATGGTTTCAGGGGATGTGGCAACAGGTGACGTCGGCACGGTAACGATTAGCTCGACGGTAGCCTTGACCGGAGTAAATAGCTCTGGCTTGGCGGGGGCGGTAACACCGGAGAAGGCGTTTGCCCTAACTGGTGTGGTAGCAAACGGAGCGGTTGGCTCAGTATTCACCACGTTAGGTGGAGTCACAGCCTCTGGTGAAGTAGGCACGGTAACATCTGCTGTATCAATCGCACTCAGTGGCGTAAGTGCAACAGGGCAAGTTGGTTCGGTAAATGCGCAGCGTAGTATTAGTGGTGATGTCGCAACAGGCAGTGTCGGAACGGTAACAAACTCAGTCACTGTTAGCCTGAGCGGAGTGGCGGCAAGTGGTGCGGTAGGAATAGTAGTACCAATTTATTGGAAGTTGATTGACGATTCTCAGGTTGCTAACTGGTTGTTGATCGACAATATGCAGAGTTCAGGATGGGTATTGATAGACAACTCAGAGACACCCGGCTGGACATTGATTGATACGGTGAACTAATGGCTCTCGTTCTAGCAGATCGCGTAAAGGACACGACGACTACCTCAAGTACGGGTACTGTCACGTTAAGCGGAACGCCGCCAACCGGATATCAGGGCTTCACAGCCATCGGCAACGGCAACACCACGTACTACACCATCGCGCATCAGACAGCCAACGAATGGGAAGTTGGCATCGGCACGTACACATCTAGCGGTACGACGCTTTCCCGCGACACGGTGTTGGCTTCTAGCAACAGCGGAAGCCTTGTTAACTTTAGCGCTGGCACAAAGGACGTGTTTGTCACGTACCCAGCCGAGCGCACAATCATGGGTGGCGGTGGCGGGCAAGGTGCCATCGTTGTTAATCAGTCAAATGTTACTTCTAGTTATACAATCGCATCTGGTACGAACGGCTTTTCAGTTGGACCGATCACAGTGAACAGCGGCGTAGCCGTAACCGTATCTTCAGGACAAAGGTGGGTGGTCATATGAGCACTATTACAGCAGGTACAGCAACTACAACCCCGTTAACCCTGACCGGTGATACAACCGGCGCGCTCGTTGTTAAGGTCAACGATACAGGTTCAGGCGGTACGACTGCCATGACCATCACTACTGCGGGTGGTGTG
>Ga0114974_10001433_pt1 | contig 18888 bp, 17 predicted proteins | sample S_130206_EF_Meta_FD_87318 | JGI IMG/M metagenome (GOLD analysis project Ga0114974, IMG submission 87318) | Freshwater microbial communities from Lake Simoncouche, Canada to study carbon cycling - S_130206_EF_MetaG | ecosystem: Environmental > Aquatic > Freshwater > Lake | place: Lake... | reverse complement strand
TGCGTGACGCCCGAATCAGCATCATCGACAGCATTGCAGAAGAAGAACGCCGGACTGCCATCGGCGCGGCGCAGCACAAAATCACCCAGCTCGGTTACCGGCACATTGCGCGGTCCATGCACCAGGTCATCAAACTGAACGCTGCCCTGCTGCGGCACTGCAAAGCGCACGGTGGCCGGCTCGCCCGCCGCCAACTGCGTTGCGCGCTGCTCGGCCGACAGATGACGGCAAGTTCCCGAATAACGCGGCGGCAGCCCGGCGGCCAACTGCGCGCGACGGCCGGCTTCGAGTTGTTCGGTCGTGCAAAAGCACGGATAGGCGCTGTTGCTGCCGAGCAGCTCGCCCAGCAGCTGGTTGTAGCGATCGTAGCGCTGCGACTGGCGCAGTGGCTGCTCATCCCAGCTCAGACCCAGCCAGTGCAGGTCGGCCACCAAGGCCGCCACATGCGCCTCTTGGCTGCGTGCGGCATCACTGTCTTCGATGCGCAGCAGGAAGCGTCCGCCGTGGTGACGGGCCCACAGGGCATTGAACAGCGCAGTGCGCACATTGCCCAGGTGCAGCTCACCGGAGGGGCTGGGCGCGAAACGGGTGACGACGATCGGGTCTGACATCCCTACAATGTTACTCGAACCATGCCCACCTCCCCCTGCCTGTTCGTGTCGGACCTGCACCTGGATGCCGCCCTGCCGGCCGCCGTATCGCAGTTCATTGCCTTTTTGCAGGGCCCGGCGCGCAAAGCGGCCGCGCTGTACATCGTCGGCGACCTGTTCGAATCCTGGGTCGGTGATGACGATCTGGATTTCACACGCGAACGGGTGTGCGTGGCCCTGCGCGACTTAACCAGTGCAGGTGTGCCGTGTTTTGTGGTGCGCGGCAACCGGGACTTTCTGCTGGGCGATGCCTTTGCGCGCCGCACCAACATCCATTTGTTGCCCGATCCGGTGCTGGTGGAATTCGGTGCTGTAAAGCTGTGTCTGCTGCACGGCGATCTGCTGTGCACCGATGATCACAACTATCAGTCGCTGCGCACCGTGGTGCGCGATCCGCAGTGGCAGAAGCACTTCCTGGCGCTGGATCTGCCCACGCGGCGCGCGCTGGCCGGTGCGGCACGACGCGGTAGCCAAGCGCACATGGATCGCTCCCAGTATCAGATCATGGATGTAAACCCTGCGGCCGTGATCACCGCCTTTCGCGCCACTGGCACCAAATTGATGGTGCACGGGCACACGCACCGACCCGCCACGCATACGCACATCGTCGATGGCGATGCGGCCATCCGCATTGTGCTGGGCGATTGGTACACGCAGGGCAGTTGCCTGCGCGTGGAAGCGGACGGGCGTTACGAGCTGATGTCGCTGCCGCGCAGCTGAAGCGCCGGTTCTCCGGCACGGTGACAGGCCACCTGCACCTCTCCTACTTGTCGCAGCAGCGGCGTCTGCGCGCACTGCGGCTGCACAAACGCACAGCGCGCTGCAAACACACAGCCGCCCTCTGACGGCAGTGACACCGGCGCGGCCACGGCCAACTGGCGGCGACGCGCACGCGATGCGGCCGCCGCACGCGGATCTGCCGGTAGCGAAGCGGCCAACAAAGTCTGGGTATAGGGATGCAGTGGTGCCTTGAACAGCGCTGCGGTGGGGCCCTGCTCCATGACCTGGCCGCGATACAACACCAAGGTGCGTTCGCAAAGAAAACGCACGGCCGCCAGATCGTGTGCGATGAACAGCAAGGCCACACCGGCCTGCTCGCGTTGCTGCGCCAGCAGCTGCAGCACCTGCAGCCTTATGGGCAGATCCAGCGCCGACACCGGCTCGTCGCACACCAGCAGCGCCGGCTGCGCCAACAAGGCACGGGCGATGCCGATGCGTTGTGCTTGGCCACCGGAGAACTGATGCGGCCAGCGCTGCAGCGCGCTGGCATCCAAACCCACCTGCTGCAAGGCCTGCAACGCACGCGCGTTGCGCGCCGCTGCAGTTAGCTGCGGCTCAAACACCCGCAGCGGCTGCGAGAGGATCTGCTCAATGCGCATGCGCGGATCAAGACTGGCCAGTGGATCTTGGAAAATCATCTGCAGGTCACGCCGTTTTGCGCGCAGCTCTTCGTTGCTGAGAATGGCCAGGTCTTCACCGCGCAGCAGCACCTGCCCTGCACTGATCGACTCCAGTCGCAACAGCGCCCGCGCCAGTGTCGACTTGCCACTGCCAGACTCGCCCACCACCGCCAAGGCCTCGCCTCGATCCAACTGCAGGCTCACACCTTGCAGCGCTGCCTGCGGCGGGCCCGGCCGCAGCAGTCCGGGGCTGCGGTAGTGCACCGCAAGATCTCGCGCTTCTAATAACAACGGCCCGCTCATATCAAACTCTGCGCAGTGGGCGACAACTGCCGCGCTGCGGCCAACAGCGACTGCGTGGCACTGGATTGCGGCGCATCAAACAGCTGCTGCACCGGCCCCTGCTCCACTAGCACTCCGGCATGCATCACGGCGACATCATCGGCCACTTGTGCCAACACGCCCATATCGTGCGTGACCAACACCACTGCCATGCCAAGGCGCTCGCGCAGATCCAGCAGCAGATCCAGGATCTGGGCCTGCACCGTGACATCCAGCGCTGTAGTGGGCTCATCGGCCAACAGCACATCGGGTTCACACAACAGCGCCATGGCCAGCAGCACGCGTTGCCGCATACCACCGGAGAGCTCATGCGGGTGCTGGCGCAAGCGCCGCGCCGGCGCATCAATGCCCACTGCCTCGAGCATGTGCTGCGAGTGGAGCAGCGCTTGTGACTTGGACAGTCCGCGATGCACTTGCAGCACTTCGGCCAACTGCGTGCCAATAGTCAGATAAGGGTTCAGTGCAGTCATGGGGTCTTGGAAGACCATCGCAATGCGATTGCCACGCAGGCTGCGCAGCACCCGGCGATCAGCGCCCACCAACTGCCGACCCGAGAGCAGCGCACTACCGCTGACCTGTGCGCCGGGTGGCGACAAACCCAGCAGTGCCAGCAGCAGCTGCGTCTTGCCGCAACCGGACTCGCCAGCAATACCCAGGATACGGCCGCGCGCCAACTCAAAACTAACGCCACTGACTACCGTACGCGCACCATCGGCGGCGGCATGGGTCACGCTGAGGCCGTCGACCTGTAAGGCAAGCATCGCGCTCATGCGCCACCGCCGGAGGCCGGATCAAAGTGATCCCGCAACGCATCGCCCAGACGATTGCAGCACAGCACCAGCAGCGCCAACAGCAAGGCCGGACAGATCAACAGACGCGGCCTTGATCGCAACTGTGCGGCACCGTCGGCAATCATCACACCCAGTGAAGTCAACGGCGCCTGCGCACCCAATCCCAGATACCCCAAAAACGCCTCAACCAAAATGACCGTGGGAATGGTGAGCGTGAGATAGACCGCAACAATGCCGGCAAGGTTGGGCAACACATGCCGACGCACGATCTGCGCAGGGCTCATGCCCCCGACGCGTGCCGCCGTGATGAACTCACGTTGGCGCAGTGCCAGCGTCTGACCGCGCACGATGCGCGCAGTGTCGAGCCAAGAGACCGCGCCGATAGCCACGAACAACAACACAATGTTGCGACCAAACAGCACCGTGAGCACGATGACAAACGGAATAAACGGCACTGCATACAACACATCGACAGTACGCATCAGCCACGCATCGACACGACCCCCTGCATAGCCGGCTGTCGCACCCCACAGCACGCCAATGAACAAACTGGTCAAGCTGGCGGCCACTGCCACCAGTAGCGAGATGCGACAACCCCACATCAAGCGCACCAGCAGATCACGACCTAAATCGTCGGTGCCCAGCCAGTGACCATTGGCAAATGTGGGCTCAAGATCCAATTCATCCCAGGACGGCGTGTAATAGGTCCACGGCGAAATCCATGGCACCACTACGGCAAGCACCACGATCGTCAGCAGCAGCAGCAGACTCCAACGCGGCAACGGTGGAGTGCTATTCATGGCCGCATCCGTGGGTCGAGCAGCGCCTGCACTACATCTGCCAGCAGATTGGCCAGCACGATCAGCACGCCATAGAGAATGGTCACGCCCATCACCACGGTGTAATCGCGATTAAAGGCCCCATCGACAAAGAACCGGCCGATGCCCGGCAAACCAAACACAGTTTCGATGGCGATGGAGCCGGTGATCACACCCACCGTAGCGGGCCCCAGAAACGCCACCAGCGGCAACAACGCCGGTCGTAAGGCGTGGCGCAACAAGACTGTGCGCCAAGGCATACCTTTGGCGCGTGCTGTGCGCACCCAAGGGGTGTGCAACACGTCGAGCAAACTGGCGCGCAGCAATCGGGCGATATAGGCCACATAAGGCAGCGACAGCGCCACCACCGGCAGCACCAGATTGCGCAGCGCGCCCTCACCCCAATCCCCTGCTGGCAGCCAGCGCAGACTCACGGCAAACAGCAGTACCAACAAGGGAGCCGTGACATAGGTGGGCACCGAGATGCCCAGCAAAGCAATGGCGCTGGCAGCCCGATCCCACACCGTGTTGCGACGCAGCGCTGCTAAAACGCCCAGCGGCACGCCGATCAACAGCGCCAATCCCATGGCCAGCAGACCAATGGTCAGATCGATGGGCAGACCCTGCGCGATCAAGTCATTGACGCTGCTGTCTTGATATTGGAATGACGGGCCAAAATCACCGCGGACCACGCCACCCAAGTAGCGCAGGTACTGCATGGGCACTGATTCATCGAGGTGATAGCGCGCCTCGATGGCGGCACGAATCTCGGGCACCAACACCTTATCGCTATCAAACGGTCCGCCCGGTGCAGCGTGCAACAACGCAAAGGCCAGCGTGATGATCACCAGCAAGGTGGGAATGGCCACCAACAAGCGTTTGCCAATAAAGCCCAGCATTACTGCGACACCTGCGTCGACAACCACAGATCACGCGACAAGTGCCGGTCGGTGATGTTGCCTTGCCAGCCTTGCACCCAAGGCCGGATCAAATGCCGACTCTGGTAGTAATACACCGGGATGAACGCCGCATCGGCATTGAGCTGCGACTCGGCCTGTTGCCAGGCCTGCGTGCGCTGTTGTGCATCACCCGTGGCGCTGCCAAAGGCAATCAATCGCTCGTAGTTGGCGTTGTTGTACTTGCCATGATTTTGCGGGCTGCCCACCCGATACAAATCCAAAAATGTTTGTGGATCTGGGTAATCGCCGATCCATGCATTCCAGAACAGCGCATGGACCGACAACAGGCGGTTCTGCTGATGCACGCGCCATTCTTCATTGGCCAGTCGGACCTCGGCGCCCAAGTTGACCTGCCACATCGCGGTCAAGGCTTCGAGCACGCGACGCGTATCAGGCCCACTGGTGGGATACGACAAATCCACCTGCAACGGATGAGCAGCCGAATAGCCCGCTTGGGCATACAGCTGCCGCGCCCGCGCATGGCGTTGATCTGCAGTCCACTGCACCCACTCGGGCAAGGGTGGCTCATAGCCGCCATTAGCCGGCACCAAGGTATAGGCCGGCAGATACAAGTCGTGCAGCAGCTTAGTGGTGAGCACATCCCGGTCGATAGCCAGTGTCAGTGCCATGCGCAGCGCGGCCGAGTTGAACGGCGGTCGCGTCTGATTCATGCCAAACATTACCGTGCCCAGATACGGGGCCAGCTTGAGCTGCGAGCCCAGCTGCTGCGACAACAGCTCAATATCCTCGATGGGAAACCCATCGGTGACATCCACATCACCGGCCAGATAGCGTGATGCGGCAGCGGCTCGGTCGCTCACGGGGTAATAGGTCACGCGTTGCAGCTTTACTGCTGCAGCGTCGCGGTAGCGCGTATTGCGCACCAAATGAATGGCGCCGTTGATACGCGCTTCCTCCAGCACGAATGCGCCATTGGACACCATGACGCCAGGCTTTACCCACCCTGCACCGTGTTGGCGAACAACATGCTCGGGCACGGGGTACAAACTGTTATTGGTGAGCTGATAGGCAAACCAACCGGTAGGCGCCACCAGTTGCACCACCACCGTGTGCGCATCAGTGGCCTGCACACCCAGCTGATCGGGTGGCAGCCTGCCACCGGCAATTTGCAGCGCATTGCGTACCGGTGCCAGCATCTGCGCAGCCTGCGAGGCAGTGGCCGGATCGACCACCCGTCGCCAGGCAAACACCACATCGTGCGCGGTGATTGGCGAATCATCAGACCAGCGCGCGTCTGTTCGCAGCTGGAACGTCCACTGCAGTTGATCGGCGCTGATTTCCCAACGACTCGCCAGCGCGGGAATCAACTGCCCTGCAGGATCCAGCCGCACCAACCCTTCGAACAAATCATCGATGACACGCTGGGCAGGCACTTCAACGCTAAGACCCGGATCCAGCGTACGCGGGGCCTGATCGATCTGTCGCCGCAGATGAGCCTCTGCCACGTTGGGGCCCGGCGCTTCAACGACATTTAGCGCAGCCGGTGCGCTGCTGTGACTGCAACCGGACAGCGCCAAGGCCGACAGGACCAGTGCAGAACACAGCACACGCACCGCGGGAATCACGGCGGCGGACCGCTATGAAACCGAAACTGTGTATCGGGACGGGTGATCAATTCGGCCTCGATCTGGGCAAGCGCTTGCAAGCGCTGCTGCAACTGATCTGCCACCACTTCAGGTTGCTCGCCCGGCTGCGCTTCAACTGCGGCAGTCTGTGCCAATTGCAGATACAGGCCCTCGTGACGCCGCTCGGATAGCGCCAGATCAGCATAGAAGGTGCCCAAGGCCTGCGGCAGCAGCGGGGCCAGCAGCTCAAAGCGTTCGCAGGAGCGCGCTTCAATCAGGGCCCCCACCAGCATGAGATCGAGCTTGCGTTGTGGCTCATGATTGCGCAGCGCACGGCGCAGCTCGGCGGCATAGCGGCCCGGTGCCATACGCTGCGGCGCTACGGCGCGCTGCTGCAGCACCTTATCCACTTGCTCAAAGTGACGCAGCTCTTCACGCGCCAGACGTGCCAATCGAGAGCTGAGCACGCGATCCTCTGGATACGCAAACATCAGTGCCAGTGCCGTCGAGGCCGCCTTTTTTTCGCAATTGGCGTGATCCAGCAGCAGTTCATCCTGACGCTGCACTGCGGTTTCCAACCACGCAACGGGGGTGGCTGCGGCCAGCATCAGGCAGCTATTCCCTTGAGTTGCAGCAGTGCGGCATACAGCTGCTGTTCGACTTGCTGCGCTGTGGCAGGACGGTCTGCAGGCAATTTGGCCAACAGCGTATCGATAAGCGGCTGCAGCAAGCGCAGCGCATCGGGCAGGCGCGGAATCGGCGCATGCCGATGTTTGTAGAGGATGGCCATGGAGTTCTTGTCTGTGTAAGGCTTCTCGCTCACCAACATCTCATAAAGGATCACACCCAAACTATAAAAATCGGTGCGCAGGTCTACATCCTCGCCATGGCCCTGCTCCGGGCTCATGTAGTGCGGCGTGCCGAAAATCAGCCCGGGATCGGTGATATCGGCGTCCAGCGCCAGCTGCTTGGCCAAACCAAAGTCGGTCAGCGCCAACTGGTTCATGCCGCGCATCAGCACGTTGCCGGGCTTCAAGTCTCGGTGCAATGCACCCGAGTCATGCAGCACCCGCAGCGCGCGGGCGATTTGGATGGACAGCGCTAAGGCTTCTTCGGGTGACAAGCCCATCTTCAAGCGCCGACGCAGATCACCATCGGGGAAGTAATCCATCGACAGATACGCGTGATCATCGGCCACGCCCAACTCATGGCAGCGCACGATGTTGGAGTGCTGCAGCGGACGGGCGATTTCGTATTCCTGCAAAAAGCGCTCGAAGCTCTGATCGATGCCAGCCGGATCGCGCAGCGACGGGGTGACCTTGACCACCACTAGCGAGCCGATGCGCTCGTGCTCAGCCAAAAACAGCTGCGAGAACGAGCCTCCGGCCAGACGACGAATGCAGCGATAGCCTGGTATGCGCACGCTGCCAAAGCGGCGCGACTGTTCGGCTTCGGGCGAACCGCGCCACTGTGACAGTTGACGTTGTTGAGTGCGCGAGGCCTCACGCAGCAGCTCGATGAACGGCTCGCCGCCTACGCTGCGCCGGTCTATCACGCCAAAGGCGCCGAAGATGCGCGCACGGCGGGCATCATCGCCTGCCGCATCGGTCGCCAGATAGATAACCGGTGCAAAGCCACGCCGCGCTGCCAAGTCCTGCAACCACGCCAAGCCCTCGCCGCCGGGCCAGGCTGCGCCGAGCAGCACAGCGTCGTAGCCCTGTGCCAGAAACTCAGCGGGCAATGCGCCACGCGTGTCGGGCTGGTGGACCTCTATGCGCGCATCGGGCCAGACGCGCGCCACACCATGACGAATTGCCGATCGCAGCCGTGCGTCATCCTCGATGAGGAGCAGGCGCATGCGGGACTGTCAGCTGACGACTTTGAGCTGTGGGTCGCGGCGCGCCGTGCGCGTGCGGTCGTTACGCTCCTGCTGCAGGCGAGCAAGATACTCGGGCGTGACATCACCGGTGACGTATTGACCCGAGAAACAGGACGTGTCGAAAGCGGTGATGGTTGCGTTGTCGTGACGACAAGCAGTGACCAAGTCTTCCAGATCCTGATAGATGAGCCAATCAGCACCAATGGCCGCAGCGATCTCTTCGACGTTGCGCCCTGCTGCCACCAATTCGCTGGCTGCAGGCATATCGATGCCATAGACATAGGGATAGCGCACCGGCGGTGCAGCCGAGGCGAAGTACACCTTGCGCGCACCGGCCTCACGCGCCAGCTCGATGATCTGCGCTGAGGTTGTGCCACGCACGATCGAGTCATCCACCAGCAGCACGTTCTTGCCGCGAAACTCCAGATCGATGGCGTTGAGCTTGCGACGCACCGACTTCTGGCGCTGCTCCTGCCCCGGCATGATGAAGGTGCGGCCGATATAGCGGTTCTTGTTAAAGCCCTCGCGATACTTGATGCCCAGCTTCTGCGCCAACTGCAGCGCACAGGTGCGGCTGGTATCGGGTATGGGGATGACCACATCGATGTCGTGATTGGGACGCTCGCGCTTGAGCTTATCGGCCAGCTTTTCGCCCATACGCATGCGCGCGCGATACACCGAGATGTTGTCGATGATCGAATCCGGACGCGCAAAATAAACGTATTCAAAAATGCAGGGCGTGTGAGCCACAGCCGTGACGCATTGGTTGGAGTGCAGACGGCCTTGCTCGTCGATGAGGATGGCCTCACCCGGCGCCACATCGCGCACTACGTCGAAGGCCAGCATGGTCAATGCCACACTCTCTGAGGCCAGCATGTACTCCATGCCCTTGGCACTGCGGCGCTGACCCAGCACCAGCGGACGGATGCCGTTGGGATCACGAAAACCCAGCACGCCATGGCCGATGATCATGGCCACCACTGCATAAGCACCGCGGCAACGGCGATAGACCGCATTGGCAGCGGCAAACAGATCGCCTGGTGTGACGCGTGAGGTGCCCACGCGCTGCAACTCCGAGGCAAACACATTGAGCAGCACTTCAGAATCTGAATTGGTATTGAGGTGACGGCGATCTTCGCGCACCAGCACCGCACCTAATTCAGCGGCGTTGGTGAGATTGCCGTTGTGGGCCAAGCAAATGCCATAGGGCGCGTTGACATAGAACGGCTGCACTTCCGACAGGCTGTCACCACCGGCGGTGGGATAGCGCACGTGACCGATGCCGATGTTGCCGCGCAGCGCTTCCATGTCGTCTTGATCGAACAGTTCGCGCACCAGGCCGCGGCCTTTGCTGGCAAACAGTTCGCCGTTCTCACTGGTCATGATGCCGGCGGCATCTTGGCCGCGATGCTGCAAGCCAGTCAGGGCGTCATACAGCTGCGAATTAACCGGACTGCGACCCACGATACCGACGATGCCGCACATGCTGAACTCCGTTACTTGTGGTCGAGAGAAAAACTGCCCCGCGGCACCGGATCACCCGCCAACACTCGCAGGCCGGAGACCACCTTCTCGACTATCGGAATGAAACGCGCGTGTTGCCACCAGGGCTGCGAATCCAAGCGCACTGACTGACAGGCTATGGCCAGCACGCCCACGATGACCACGCCGCGCGCCAACCCAAACAAAAAACCCAGAAAGCGATCCATGCCGCGAAGCATGGAAACTCGCAGCAACCAGCCCAAGATTGCATTGATGACGCCGCCGACACACAGCACCAACAAGAAGATGACGGTGGCACCGGCCCAAGTGCTAAACGGCGGATCGGCCAGATCACCGCCCAGATAGGGCTCGATCAGATACCCGAAATGCCAGGCCAGCAGCAGCGCAGTCAGCCAGGTGACCAGCGAGACGACGCCGCGCAGAAAGCCGCTGAGTATGCCGGCGACCGCAGAGCCAGCCAGAATGGCGAGGATGGTGTAATCGAGTACCGTCATGACACGCCACCAAAGGCCGCAACTAACCGCGCAAAGTCTACCGGATTAGGCACCGTTACAAACGCGTGACTCAAGGTGCCTGCACGCTTGCGCGATAACCGCCGCCCATCAACTTAGCCTGCAGTGCTTGAGCGGCCTTGCGATCTTTGACAGGCCCCACTCTCACCTTGAACTGGCTCTTGCCCGCATCACGCACCTGCGCGCTGTAGCCCTTGGCAACCAGATCGCGCACGAGCCGCTGCGCATTGTCGCGCTGCGAGAAGCTGCCAACCTGTACCCACCAATCGCCACTATCGGCTTTGGCTTTGGCTTTGGGATCTGCCTTGGCTTTGAGATCTGCCTTGGCTTTGGCGTCTGCCTTGGCTTTGACATTCGAAGCCTCAGCGGCAGCAGCCACCGGCGGCGTGGCCGGCTTGGCCACCTCGGGTTTGGGCTTGGCAGGACGCACGCCCGGCACAGGTTGCGGCGCAGGCTCGGCAGGCGCTGCCACGACCGGAGCAGGCGGCACAGGCTCTTCAACCGGCGGCAACTCGGGCGCAGTCTCTGGCGCCGGCAACACCGGCTGCGTCTCGTCAGTGGGACGGGCGGTCAATGCCGACTGGTCCGCTGCAGCCGCCAGCGGATCGGTGTTGGAGGGCAAGGTGTAGGTGACCGTGGGCTTGGTGGTTTCTTCGCCTTCGGCCGTCACAGGCTTGCTACCGCGCCCGGAGAGCATCTCGGGGACCAGCAACACCAGGATGGCGACCAGAATCAGGGCGCCGGTGAGTCGTTCTTTGCTACGGGTTTCCACGCGACGCAGTATACCCGCGCCTCAGCGGGCTAAGGCCTGCAACGCGGGTGCCACGGCCAGGAATGAACCACAGACCACCACGCGATCACCCGGCACAGCCTGTGCCTGCGCTCGTGCCACCCCTGCCGCAATGTCTTGTGCCAGCTGCGCACCGGCAAACTGCGGTGCGCGCTGCGACAATTCGGCCGCAGTCAAACCTCGCGGCTGATCGATTCCGCACAGAATCCACTGGTCGGTCACCGGACCCAGCTCGCGGGCAATGGCGCCGATGTCTTTGTCGCCCAGAATGCCTGCCACCAGCCAAGTGTGCCCGGCACAAGGCCGCGCTCGCAGGTTGGCCGCCAGCACCGCAGCAGCCGGCTCGTTATGCGCCACATCCAAAATCCATTCGACAGCACCCGGCAGCACCTGAAATCGGCCCGGCAGGCTGACGCTGCCCAGCGCTCGGGCCGCCTGCGCTGCCGTGGGCAACACGGGTTCGGGCAATTGCGCCAGGGCCACCAGTGCGGCACCCGCATTGAGGTATTGCACCGCACCTTGCAGCGCCGGAGCGGGCAAGTCTTGCCAAGACACGCCGCCACCTTGCACGCCCCAACGAGCACCGGGCGTCGCCGACTGCGCCTGCACTTTAAAGTCACGACCCGACCACAGTAGCTGCGCACCGATGCGCAACGCTTCTTCTGCGACCGCAGCGGTCATAGCTGGATCAGACAACACAGCTGGCCGACCTGCCCGCATCACACCGGCCTTCTCGCGACCGATGCCCTCGAGGCTGTCGCCCAACCAATCACGATGGTCCATGCCGATGGAACACACGATGGCGACATCCGCATCAACAATGTTGACGGCATCAAGGCGCCCGCCCAAGCCCACCTCAAGCACCGCATGAGTGACCTCACGGGCACGAAAAACCCATAACGCCGCCAGCAGATTGAACTCGAAGAACGTGAGTGTGATATCGGCGCGCGCAGCGTCGATGTGTTCAAACGCGCTGACCAGCTCTGCATCGCTGGCCTCAGCCCCGTCGATGCGGATGCGCTCGTTATAGCGCAGCAAATGCGGCGAGGTGAATGTGCCCACCCGCCGACCCGACTCACGCAGCAGCGCCGTCAAGTACTCGACTGTAGAGCCTTTGCCGTTGGTGTCTGCGACGGTCAGGCTGCGGTGTTTGGGCTGCAGCAGCTGCAGCCGCTGCGCCACTTCACGCACACGCTCGAGGGTCAGGTCGATACCGGTGGAATGCACCGACTGCTGCAACTGCAGCCAATCGTCCAGGCTGCGTGGGCCGGCCGTCATGAAGTGCTATAGCTCAGGACGCGACAGGCAGTCGCATCATCATGCCCAGCAGCGAGGCCAGGCGGTCGCGCTGTTCGCGCCGGTCAATGATCAAGTCCAGCGCGCCCTTCTCGACCAGGAACTCACTGCGCTGAAAGCCTTCCGGAAGGGTTTCGCGCACGGTCTGTGCAATGACGCGCGGACCAGCAAAACCGATCAGGGCGCGCGGTTCGCCGATGTTGAGATCACCCAACATGGCCAGACTGGCCGACACACCACCGGTGGTCGGATCAGTGCACACCGAGATATAGGGCAAGCCGGCCTGCGCCAACCGCGCCAGCGCAGCGCTGCACTTGGCCATTTGCATCAGCGACAGCAAGGCCTCTTGCATGCGTGCGCCGCCGGTAGCGGAGAAACACACCAAGCCAGCCCTGCGGGCAATGCACTGCTCCACTGCGCGGTGAAAGCGTTCGCCCACCACCGAGCCCATGGAGCCACCCAGAAAGCCAAACTCGAAGGCACAGGCCACCACCGGCAGGCCCTTGAGGGTACCGCCCATAGCCACCAGGGCATCTTTCTCGCCGGTGGCTTTTTGGGCAGCAACCAAGCGGTCTTTATAGCGCTTGGTGTCTTTAAACTTGAGCGGATCTTCGGGGGTGATCTTGGCGCCGATCTCGGTGCCGGTGCCCGGATCCAGAAAGCGGGTCAGCCGGTCACGGGCGCCAATGCGCATGTGATGGCTGCACTTGGGGCAGACCTGCAGGTTGCGCTCGACCTCGGCGCGGTACAGCACCGCATCACAGGCCGGGCACTTGCTCCACAGGCCCTCGGGCACCGACCGCACGCGACGGGCGGTCTTGATCCGGGACGGGACGATTTTTTCAAACCATGACATGTGCCAAATCCACCTGGTCAAAAAGGTCGGCGGGACACCCCACCGGGCCTTGCATGATAGCCGAATCGTCCGGCATGCCGAACCCGACCGGGTAATCGACCTTCCAGAGGTACAGACCCGCGGCGGGCGCCGTGGCGGCATTGAGTTTACGGTCGCGGCCCTGCAGCACCTGGGTGACCCACTCGGGCGACTGTTCGTGGCGTCCCACAGCCATCAATGCGCCAACCAGATTACGCACCATGTGGTGCAAAAACGCATTGGCCCGCACTTGGACGACGATGAAATCGCCCTGCCGCACCAGATCCAGCGCGTACAGATTGCGCACCGGCGATTTGGCTTGGCATTCGGCAGCACGAAACGCGCTGAAATCGTGGGTGCCCAGCAGCAAGGGGGCGGCCTGTTGCATGGGCTCAATGTCGAGCGCGCGGTGTACAAAGCTGGCGCGCGACGCAGCCAGCGCCGTGCGTCGGTAGCGGTTGAAGATGCAGTAGCGATAGGTGCGCGACAGCGCCGAATAGCGCGCATGAAAATGATCGGGTACTTCCCGCGCCCAGCGCAGTGCAATGGACGCTGGCAGATGGGTGTTGGCCCCCAGCACCCAGCCACGTTCAGTGCGCAATGCGTCTGTATCGAAGTGGGCCACCTGGCCACGCGAATGCACGCCGGCATCGGTGCGTCCGGCACCGACAACCTGCACCGGCGCCCCTGCAACCTGGGTCAGCGCCTGTTCGAGATGGGATTGGACGCTGGGTTGGTCAAGTTGCGACTGCCAACCCGCCAAGGCTGAGCCGTCGTACTCCACGCCCACCGCTATACGCGGCATGCGGTGGTATCAGCCGGGGATAGAGCCGAGCATGCGCTTGGCTTCCTGACACTGTGCCGCGGAGCCTTCTTGCAACACTTCATCGAGAATGCTGCGGGCACCGGACGGATCGCCCATGTCGATATAGGCACGCGCCAGATCCAGCTTGGTGCCCACTTCGCTCAGCGTCGCGGCATCGAGGTTGCGGCCATCGGTGATCTGCACGAGCTCCTCTTCAGCAACCGCCGCCACCGGTGCTGCCAGCGCATCGATCACATCTGCCTTGAGTGCGCGCAACACTCGCGAATCATCAAGCGCTCCGCCGGCCACATCAAAGTCAACACTGGCCAGATCCAAATCATCCAAGCTGATCTCGGTGGTGCGATCCACCAGCGGAATCTCCGCGTCGAGATCCGGACGCGCCTTGAGGCTGGCCTTCAAATCGGCCGACAGCGTATCGGTGCTCTCTAAGGGATCATCGAGGGACAGGTCCAGTTCGTTGGGCAATTGGGCTGCGGCGACAACCACCGACGCAGACGCCTCGCTCAGGGGCTCGGAGAACACATCGAAATCGATGAGGTTGTGCCCGCCTTCAAGGTTTAAATCCATGCCACCGGCATCGCTGGGTGCCGAAGGCTTTTCTTGGAACAACGGATCATCGGGCAGCAACTGGCGGCCCATGATGAGCACCTTGTCCCAGTCGCTGGCAGGACCCTCGGCACGCTGCGGAGCCAGAGTCTGAGCGGCCTTGAGAAAGGCGTCCTTGTTGCCCCACATGAAGCAGACATCAATCAGCTTGATCAGCAAGTCGCGACGCTGTGGCTCGCGCTTGAGGCCTGCTTCAAGCAATGCAGCCGCTTGATCGAACAGACCATAGGCCATGTACAGCTCGGCTTCCTGCAGTGCATCGTTGTCAGGCTGCGCGGCCTGCGTTGATGCCTGCGCCTTGTCGGTGCGTTGCGCACTGCTCGGTGCGACGGCCGGAGATGGCGCACGCGACTCTTCGACAATGAAGGCGTGCTCGGTGACGTCAGTGGCTTCGAACTGGGAGCCCGCAGATGTGGCAGAGATGATCGGCTCGCGACGCCCGCCAAAACTCTCTTCACCCGGCAAGGCGGCGTCTTTGCGACGACGCACCACCAGCACCAGCAGACCCAACAAGGCCGCGCCCAAGCCGGCCAGCACGCGCCAGTCCGACAACAGTGCGCTGATCAAACTTTCGGTAGGCACCGGGTTTGCGACAGGCGGTGCTGAGGCAACCTGTACCGGCGCACTGGACGGCGCAGCAGCCTGGCCGGCCTTGGCGGCCGCCAGAGCAGCCTTGGTATCGGTCAGTTCGGTGTTGCGCGCATCGAGTTGACGGCGCACGTCAGCAAGTTCGGTTTCGAGTGTGGCGACCCGAGTTTCCAGCGCCGGCGACCCTACGCCTGCCGCTGCGGGCGCTGCAGGCATGCTCGGGGCAGTCGGCGGCACCAGCTTGAGCTGCGGGTCGGCAGCAACGGTGCTGGCAGGCGCTGCAGTCGCAGACTCGCCGCGCCACAGTGCATTCTGGCGGCTTAATTCAAGCTGCGCAGCGGCAGGATTGATGGCCGAAATGGTCTGCTCGCTGGGCAACTGCAAGATGGCGCCACTGCGCAGCAGATTGGCGTTGCCGTCGAAAGCCTCGGCGTTGCCCTGAAAGATGGCCACCATGGCCTGACGGTGGCGCGGCACACCAGTCTCACCGACCACTGAGCCGGCAATACGCGAGAGCGTATCGCCGCGACGCACGGTGTAGCGCTCGGCGGCACCCGCTTCGCCAGCAGGGGGCGCAGGAGCTTGAGCAGGCGCAGCAGGACGCACTACCGGTGCAGCCACCGGCGCGGCGGTGGTGGCTTGGTTGGCAAACACCTGCGGATCGAGCAACACGGAATATTCGCGCACCAACCGACCGCGCGGATAGACCGCCTCGACCAGCAAGGTGGCAAACGGCTCGGTGATCGGACCAGGGGACGTGAGCTGAATGACATCACGGCCCTCAGCCGACTTGCCCTTGCGCAGCACAAGGGTCGTCAGGTAGCTGGGGTAGTCGATGCCGTAACGCTTGAATGTGTCGCGCGAGGCCAGCTGCGGTTGCAGCCCGGCCAGCTCTTCGGGCGTCGCATCGACCAGCTCGATTTCGACATTGAGTGGCGTGTTGAGCGTGGATTTGACATGGATGTTGCCCAGTCCGAGCGCGAGGCCCAAACCGGGAAACAGCGCAAGCAGCGCAGCAGAGGCCTTGGCGAGCTTAAGACGCACGCACACCTCGTCTCAGAACTACCTTGCAGGTTGCTCTGCCATCAACACCGATGTTTGAGCCAGTGATCTGAGCCTGCTTCATGCCATTCACATTAAAAATTACAGATATTCGCGCACCAAAATTTCGGCGATTTGAACACTGTTGGTCGCGGCGCCCTTGCGCACGTTGTCGGACACAACCCACAGATCCAGACCCCTTTCGTGGCTGATATCCTCTCTAATTCGTCCGACATAAACTGTGTCGTGGTTCGCTGCCTCGGTAGCTGCTGTCGGGTATCCACCCGGCGCATGCTCATCCATAACTGTGATGCCGGGCGCATTTTCGAGCAGCGTGCGCGCCTCGGCCGCAGTCAGCTTGCGGCGGGTCTCTATATGAAGGGCCTCAGAGTGGCCAAAGAACACCGGCACCCGCACCGCTGTTGCATTCACCAAGATGCTTTTGTCTTCCATGATCTTCTGGGTTTCCCAGAACATCTTCATCTCTTCCTTGGTGTAGCCGTTGTCCATGAACTTGTCGATTTGCGGCACGCAGTTGAAGGCGATCTGCTTGGCAATGACCTTGGCCTCAACCGGCCGGCCGTTGAGCAGCTCAACCGACTGATGCGCCAGTTCGTCGACGGCTTCTTTGCCGGCACCGGACACAGACTGATAGGTGCAGACGTTGATGCGCTCGATGCCGGCGGCATCGTGCAACGGCTTGAGCGCCACCAGCATTTGGATGGTGGAGCAGTTGGGATTGGCGATGATGCCGTGCTTGCGATAGGCCGCAATGGCGTGCGGATTGACCTCGGGCACTACCAGCGGAATGTCGTCCTGATAGCGAAACTGCGAGGTGTTGTCGATGACCACACAACCGGCCGCAGCGGCCTTGGGTGCGTACACAGCCGACACTTCGGCACCGGCAGAGAACAGACCGATATCGGCCGTGCCGAAGTCGAAGGTTTCGACGTCGATGACCGGATAGGACTTGCCCTTGAAGGTGATGCTTTTGCCCAGCGAGCGCGCGCTGGCCAAGGGATAGAGCTCGCTGACCGGGAAATCCCGCTCTTCTAGGACGGTCAACATGGTGTCGCCCACGAGGCCAGTGGCCCCAAGGACCGCAACTCTCCAACCCTTACTCATCTGAACCCTCGTCTTTGCTTGAAACAGGAAGTGAATGCGCGCTGCCCGCAGGCCAGCATCAAATCACGGGCGTAGATGATCTCACATCCGCGTTTTGAGCCCGATTGCGCAGGAAGTGATCTGCCAGCACCAGCGCCAGCATGGCCTCGCAGATCGGCGTGGCACGCAAGCCCACGCACGGGTCGTGGCGCCCGGTGGTGATGACATCGACGGGCTGACCGTCGACATTGATGGTGCGACCGGGCACCTGGATGCTGGAAGTAGGCTTGAAGGTGACATGCGCCACCACCGGCTGACCGGTCGAGATACCACCGAGGATGCCGCCGGAGTGATTGCTGGCAAAGCCTGCGGGCGTGAGCTCGTCGCGATGCTCGCTGCCGCGCTGCGCTGCAGTGGCCACACCATCGCCAATCTCTACTGCCTTGACGGCATTGATACCCATCATGGCGTGCGCGATGTCCGCATCGAGTCGATCAAACACCGGCTCACCCAGACCAGGCGGCAGGCCGGTGGCGCTGACGGTGATCTTGGCACCGACCGAATCACCCGCGCTGCGCAGCTTCCAGATGTAATCCTCAAGCTCTGCAAGGCGAGACGGATCGGCGCAGAAAAATGGATTGTCGTAGGCGGCTTCAGGCTGCGGCGCAGCCAGCAGCAACTGCCCTACCTGTGACACATGACCGAAGATGCTCACGCCCAGACGCGTGGCCAAGTACTTGCGGGCGATGGCACCGGCAGCCACACGCATGACTGTTTCACGGGCTGAGGAGCGACCACCACCACGGTAGTCACGCAGGCCATACTTTTGCTGATAGGTGTAATCGGCGTGGCCGGGACGAAAGCGATCTTTGATCTTGTCGTAATCGCGCGAACGTTGATCAGTGTTCTCGATGACTAGGCCAATGGGCGTACCAGTGGTAACGCCCTCGAACACACCCGACATGATGCGCACCGCATCGGACTCTTTGCGCTGACTGACAAACTGTGAGGTGCCCGTGCGGCGCCGATCGATGTCGGCCTGCAGATCGGCCTCGCTGATCGGCAGACCCGGCGGGCAGCCGTCGATGATGCAGCCCAAACCAGGCCCATGGCTCTCGCCAAAGGTGGTGACGACGAAAGACTTGCCGAAGCTGTTGCCGGACACGTTCTACAGATCCTTTTCGAAGGCCTCAAGTTGGGCCGCTTGCAGTACGAATACACCACCACCGCCACGCTGAAACTCCAGCCAGACAAACGGCCGGTCGCGCCAGCGGCGACGCACGGTGGCTTCGGTGTTGCCCACTTCCACCACCAAGATGCCGC
>Ga0114974_10001429_pt1 | contig 18910 bp, 17 predicted proteins | sample S_130206_EF_Meta_FD_87318 | JGI IMG/M metagenome (GOLD analysis project Ga0114974, IMG submission 87318) | Freshwater microbial communities from Lake Simoncouche, Canada to study carbon cycling - S_130206_EF_MetaG | ecosystem: Environmental > Aquatic > Freshwater > Lake | place: Lake... | reverse complement strand
GCGCAATTGCTCTGCCCGATTTGGGCAACAGCAGCGGCGTCGATTGGGATGGACGCACGCTCAGAATTTTGCGACGCAACAGTGCTGTGCAAGACAACCGCGCAGACGCGGGTTTGATTGTGGTTGCATGGACGTTGCGTGATGGGTTTTGGTGGAGATGGCAATCAACGCCCACGCTCACACAACAAGCTTTACTCGCTCAGTGGACGGCGGCGGCTGTATGGGGGCAAAACGCATCTTCAGATTTGATACAACAACAAAATCAATTGATTGCAGTGCAATCGTGGCAATTGTTTTATTACCGCGGCAATGCATGGAGCAATCCATTGTCGAGTTCGGGCGCAACAAGCCCCAACGATTCAGCCAACAATGACGCGATTCCTGACGGCATTAGGTTGGAATTGAAATTGCCAGCTTACTCCAACGGTGCTTGGGTGCGCGACTGGGTGCGTCCCAATTTTTGGCGAAATCGCGCATGACCACCCCCTATTTTTTAACTCGCTCAATCAAACAAAAGGGTGCGGCCATGTTGATGGCCTTACTCACTGTTGCTTTGGTTGCTGTGTTGTCGAGTTGGGCGATGTGGCAGTTGTGGCGTACCACCGAAGTCGAAACCACAGAGCGTAGCTTTCAACAATCGCGGTGGTTATTAAATGGCGCGCTCGACTGGGCCCGCGTTGTTTTGCGAGAGGACAAAAGAGCTTCTGAGCTCGACCATTTGGGCGAGCCTTGGGCCGTACCGCTCAAAGAGTCTCGTTTGTCTGCGTTTTTAGCCTCCGATAGTTCGGGGGGTGTTGAAGACGAGCAAGGTCTTTTGAACCAAGTTTTTTTATCGGGTCGCATCTCCGACTTGCAATCGCGGATCAATGTCAACAATTTGCTTGATGGTGGACGCTTATCGCCCACATATACACGCGCTTTTATTAAATTATTTTCTGTGTTGGGTTTGCCAATGAGCGAGCTCGATTTATTTTTGCAAAATTTTTTAGCCTCGCACAATAAATCGTCTAAGGAAGGCAACACGCCAATCATGCCTCAACGATTGGAGCAATTAACGTGGCTGGGGCTTTCGCCCCAAACCGTGGCGCAATTGGCGCCTCACGTCACGGTATTACCCGCATTCACGCCCCTTAACCTCAATACTGCAAGCGCAGAGGCCATTTTTGCGAGCATCCCACTACTAGAGATGTCGACCGCGCGTAGCTGGGTGCGCAAACGACAGGCCAAGCATTGGACTTCGTTGGACGCCATGCGCTCGGAATTAGGGGTTGGCGGGGCCAATATCAACGAAAGAGAGCATCAATTGTCGACCAAGTATTTTGAAGTGATCGGACAGGTGAGATATAACCAATTGGTGCTCATTGAAAGGTCGGTTGTGCTGCGTGACGGGGCCGATTTAAAAATACTTTGGCGAGAAAGACGCCCGCCAGGTGCGCAGCCCGGATGTCTACTTACAATCGATCCGCCATGCTAATAGTTTCCATTCCACTCCAACGCCCAGCGGCTTACGATTTTGTTCTAAGCCCTGACGGCTTGAGCATGGGCGCAACGGGTCAGGCACCTGCGGCCACGCTCTCGCGAACGGCTGGTGAAATCGTCGCAGTCATTCCTTGGCAGGCCTTGTCTTGGTTTCAAGTGACACTGCCCAAGGGTTCGCACACTCGCTTACAAGCTGTCGTCACGAGTCTTCTTGAAGAGCGCCTTTTAGAAGACGTGTCGCAACTGCACTGGGTCTTGGCACCCTACAACAAAGATGTTGCACGCACCGGTGGTCAAACACTTGTTGGCGTTTGTAACAAATCATGGTTGCGCGACGCTTTGCAACCGCTACAAGCGGCAGGCCTGTTGGTGCAACGCATTGTTCCCGAACTTTCACCATCGATGGCGTCCGCTCCTTTGCTGCACATGATACAAACCAATCGATCCGATCAAGCGCTGCTATGCACATCCAACGCTGTGCTTGCACTCCCCCTTCAAAATCGATCGCTCAATGCTTTTGAAGAACTCAAACAATCGGAGCTCAAACTTCGCGCTGAGCCTGCAATGGCCGAAAAACTTCAATCTTTGTTTTCTCGCGAAGTACAAATTCAAACTTCTTCACAACGCTATTTGCAAGCTACTCGCAGTGGGTGGGATTTTGCGCAAGGTGAATGGCAACAAACGCAAGGCGTGCGCATCATTCGATCTTTCAACGACGCATGGAATACATTCTTTCGTGCGCCGCATTGGACAGTTGCCAGATATGGCTTATTCGCACTACTCGTCATTCACTTGATCGGACTCAATGCTTGGGCCTTGCGTCTCAATCAGCAAATGCAAGATCAACAAACGGCAATGAAACAATTGCTTCAAAAGAGTTTTCCAAAAGTTCAGCTCGTTATTGATGCGCCCATTCAAATGCAAAAAGCATTGCAATTACTCAGACAAACCAAAGGGGCGGCCTCTGAAGGCGATCTTGACGTAATGCTCAAAGCTTGGTCGACACAAATGCCCAGCGCTGCCGCTTTAAGTTCCATCCAATTTAAAAATAACGAACTCAAAATCAATGACTTGTCTTCGCAAACGCTCGCTCAAGCATCTGGCATTTCTTGGCAAACACAAGGTTTGGCTTGGAAGACAGAAGGCTCGGCAGGCATATTAAAACTGGCGGGGCAACCATGAGTTCTATTTTTCAAACCGTTCAAAGCAGCTTGCATCAAAAAAGCGCGCGCGAACAAATACTCATTCAAATTGCTGTGTTGCTGATTGCCATTTACGCGGTTTGGCAAATTGCTGTTTCTCCTGCGCTTGGCATCATGGAGCGCAGTGCTACTCAATTGCCGCTTCAACAGGCACAAATCAGTCGCATGCAAAGCATGCAACAAGAAGCAATTCAACTCCAAGCCAAAAATAGTTTGAGTGAGACCGATTCGGTTCGTGCTTTGCAAACTCTTGCTCAAACTTTAGGACCCCAAGCGCGCTTGGTTCCGCAAGGAACGCAGGCCACGCTTGAAATTAAAAGCATGAGGCCCGATGTATTGGCGCAATTTTTAATGGACGCGCGTGCAGTGGCACAGGCCACGGTAACTGACGCCAAACTAGCACGTAATAATAACGAGTGGGAGGGCAGTCTCATATTACGCCTCCCATCACGAACGACGAGCAATTGATATGTTGAACGTCAATTCATCCAACACAATGCCCAAACATTGGGCATGGGTGGGTTCAATTGTTGGCTTGCTACTCGGCCTTTTGGTTTTTGCGCCCGCACAATGGCTTGCACATTCGATCGCTTTCATTTCAAAACATCAGTTGACGTTTCAAAATGTAGAGGGCACGGTCTGGAATGGCTCTGCACAAACGGTGATGTCAACAGGCGTTGGCGCCACGCAAGAAATGGTGTTGCCCGAGCGACTTCATTGGCGCTTGGTTCCGCAATGGAACGCCTCCATTCAACTTTTTTTAAAACACGACTGCTGCATGAGTCAGCCAATGTTGTTAACAATCAAACCACTGTTGCAAAGCGTGCAATTTGCGATAGACGATCATCAATCCAGATGGCCCGCCACTTGGCTACAAGCCTTGGGCGCACCATGGAACACCGTTGCACCCTCGGGCTGGTTGGCTGTCAACACCAAGCAATTGCAATTTTCTGTGTCTTCGCAAAGTTTTAACATGACGGGTGACGCCACCATTGATTTGCAATCTTTGGGTTCGCGCTTAACTACCATCAATCCTTTGGGCAGTTATCAATTGCAAGTACATGGGGGACACACTCCCACCGTTCAACTCAGCACCCTAGAAGGCGTGTTGCAACTTGAAGGTCAAGGCGAATGGTTGGGGCAACGCTTGCGTTTTAATGGAGAAGCCAAAGCATCTGCAGGTAACGAAGATGCTTTGTTCAATTTGTTGGGTGTGTTGGGTCAACGCCGAGGCTCAACTTCAATTTTAAAATTAGGATAAGTATGAAACGATTTCATCGCTTTCAAATCAAAGTTTTAGCAAGCGCCTGTTTGCTGGCTGGCTCAGTCGTGTGGGCACAGGCCCCTAAGCCCTCCGATCCTGTCACGCTCAATTTTGTGAATGCAGAAATTGAAGCGGTTGCGCGCACTCTCTCCAGTTTAAGTGGTCGCAATTTGGTGGTTGATCCACGCGTCAAAGGGACCATCAATCTCAGCACGGAAAAACCTGTGTCCCCCAATGCAGCGTGGAATCAATTTTTAGCCGTTTTGCGTTTGCAAGGTTTTGCGGTGATAGAAACCAACGGTCTTTACAAAGTGGTTCCTGAGGCTGATGCTAAATTGCAAGGCGGCTCTGTTGCTGTTGTACCAAACAATGTTGCGCCCAGTAGCGGTCAAGTGATGACGCAGTTGTTTCGCCTTAATCACGAAAACGCCAATAATTTAGTGGCAGTACTCAGACCCCTCATCAGTCCAAACAACACCATCAACGTCAATCCTGGCACCAACACTTTGGTGATCACCGACTACGCCGATAATTTGCAGCGCATGGGTCGCATCATTGAAGCACTAGATGTTTCTAACGCCAGCGACGTCGAAGTCATTCCACTTAAATTTGCAATTGCCAGCGATTTAGTTCCTTTGCTTACACGGTTGGTAGAAGCTTCAGGGGGAGCAGGAGCAACGGCCGCACAAGGTCAAACCGACACCAGCTACAAAACAACGATTCTTGCTGAATCGCGAAGCAATGCGGTCATTATTCGCGCTGCCAATGCCGCCAAACTATCGCAAGCGCGTGCATTGGTTGAAAAATTAGACAAGCCCAACAGTGCATCGGCCAGTGGCAATATCCATGTGGTTTATCTTAAAAATGCAGACGCCACCAAATTAGCCGTTACATTGCGCGCGGCCATGGCAAGTTCGGGCAACACCAGTGGACTTACAGGCACAATCAATGCACCCAATGCAACGCCAAGCGCACCTGGAGCTCCTGGCACCTCAACCAGCACCACAACCAACGCATCAACAACAGGCGGACAAATACAAGCCGATGCCGCGACCAACTCTCTCATCATCACTGCTTCGCTGCCACAGTATCAACAGTTGCGTGAGGTGATTGACCGCTTGGATCAACGACGCGCGCAAGTGTTAGTCGAGAGTTTGATTGCCGAAGTCAATGCCAGCAAAGCCGCACAACTCGGTATTCAATGGCAAAACATCACAGGGCAACGAGGCGGCACTGTTGGCGTGTTAGGAACCAATTTTGGAAGCGGTGGCAATAATATTTTGTCGCTGTCTACACAAGGCGCCTCAGGCGGTGTTGTACCTGGTACTGGACTCAATATTGCAACTGCTAAATATGTAGATGGCAAATATGTTTTGGCATCGCTTGCTAATTTTTTAGAAACCAATGTGGATGGTAATGTTTTGTCAACACCCACATTGATGACATTGGATAACGAAGAAGCAAAAATCGTTGTCGGTCAAAACGTTCCTTTTGCAACGGGTCAATACACCAACAACAACGCCGCACTCGGTTCGGTCAATCCATTTCAAACCTACGAGCGTAAAGATGTGGGTCTCACATTGCGCATCAAGCCACAAATTAGCGAAACTGGAACGGTCAAGCTCACCGTGTTTCAAGAAGTTTCCAATGTTGTCAAAACGGCTTCTGACACCGCACAAGATCGCGTGCTCAGCAGTGTCAACAAACGCTCCATTGAATCCAACGTGTTGGTTGAAGATGGTGGCGTGGTTGTTCTAGGTGGACTGCTGTCCGACGAATACACCGACGACCGCAATCAGGTTCCTGGTTTGGGTAACGTTCCGTTTTTGGGATGGTTGTTTAAAAATGAAAATCGAGCACGCAAAAAAACCAATCTCATGATTTTCTTAAGACCTGTTGTTGTGCGTGACGCCGCATCGAGCGAAGCGCTTACCAATTTGCGCTATCAACAAATGTTAAACATTCAACAATCGATTCAACCAACCAATAATCCTGTTTTAGATGTTGGTGCCTCACCCACTTTGCCGCCCGCACCCACTTCCACACCTGCACCTGCCAAATAAAAAACATGCGTCATCCACTGCCCTACGCATTTGCTCGCACTTACCAACTGTTGTTGGAGGAGGATGGTCGCAGTCTCACTTTGTGGCACAGCAACAATCCCGATGGTGGCGCGTGGAGCGAAATCACACGCATGCATGCGGTGCAAGATTTTCAATACTTAGATCCCAACGTTTTAGCGCAACGTATCAGTGCGAGTTATGCGGGTGCTGAGTCGAGTGCAGCAACGGTGATGAGCGAAGTAGAAGGCGTTGCCGATTTGGCTCGCATGATGCAAGAATTGCCCGCAGTAGAAGATTTATTGGAGTCAGCTGCCGACGCACCAATTATTCGCATGCTCAATGCATTGCTCACGCAAGCCGCGCGCGATGGCGCAAGCGATATTCACATCGAAGCCTATGAGCGTAACTCCAGCGTTCGTTTTCGCATCGATGGCACTTTGCGAGAAGTAGTACAACCGCATCGCGCATTACACGCAGCACTCATCTCGCGTTTAAAAATTATGGCCGAACTCGACATTGCAGAAAAACGTTTGCCACAAGATGGACGAATTTCTTTGCGATTAGGTCAACGCGCCATTGATGTTCGTGTTTCTACTTTGCCAGGCGCGCATGGTGAGCGCGCCGTATTGCGTTTATTAGATAAAAGCGAAAGTCGCTTGAGCTTGCAACATTTGGGCATGCAAGGTCATACGCTTGAGCGGTTCAATCAATTGATTGCGCAACCGCACGGCATCTTATTAGTCACAGGACCTACAGGATCGGGAAAAACAACGACGCTTTATGCAGCGCTTCAACAATTGGATTCCAGCAGGTTCAACATCATGACCGTTGAAGATCCGATTGAATATGAGTTACCAGGCATTGGTCAAACACAAATCAACACAAAAATTGATCTCACATTTGCCAAAGCCTTGCGCGCGATTTTGCGACAAGACCCCGACGTCATCATGATTGGTGAAATTCGTGATTTTGAAACCGCACAAATTGCAGTGCAAGCCTCTCTCACAGGTCATTTGGTGCTAGCCACCTTGCACACCAACGATTCTCTCAGCGCCATCACGCGCTTGACCGATATGGGTATCGAGCCATTTTTACTCAGCTCCTCTTTGTTAGGTGTTCTTGCGCAACGCTTGGTTCGCAAAACATGCACCGCTTGCAAAGGCAAAGGATGCGATGCATGCGGACAAACGGGCTACCAAGGTCGTACTGGCATTTACGAATTGGTTGCAATCGACGAAGAATTGCGCACACTCATTCATCAACGCGCACCCGAATCACAATTGCGCACACAAGCGCAACGCAGTGGTTGGGTCTCTATGCGCGACGACGGCGCACGTTTGGTTCAAATGGGCGTTACGTCCCCCGAAGAATTATTGCGGGTCACCCGCGATTGATGCCCCGTGCCAGCCTATTCATTTGAAGCACTCACACCACAAGGCGAGACACGCACGGGCGTGATTGACGCCGATTCACCGCGCTCTGCACGTTCCATCTTAAGAACTCAATCCTTGGTTCCACTTCATGTGAATGTGGTCGGACAAAAAAATACGTCGCCACTCAATCGCGTCATTTGGGGAAAAAGAGTTTTTAGTCAAACCGATTTGGTGGTGTGGACGCGCCAACTCGCATCATTGGTGGGCGCAGGCCTTCCTTTAGAGAGAAGTCTCACCGCACTGAGTGAAGAGTCTTCCAGCACACAACAACGCGATTTAGTGGCGGGGCTTCGCGCCGAAGTCAACGCGGGATCGCCCTTGGCACAAGCGCTGGCACAGCATCCCCAAGAATTTGACGAGTTATATGTATCGGTGATTGCATCGGGCGAACAAAGCGGTCGCATTGCACAAGTGCTGGATCAATTAGCCGATGATTTGGAAGCACAACACCAAATGCGCAACAAACTCACGGCTGCGATGCTCTACCCCGCTATTGTGAGCGCTGTTGCTTTTTTAATTGTGATGTTTTTACTCACCTATGTGGTACCGCAAGTTGCAAGTGTATTTACATCGGGCAACCGAAGCTTGCCTCTCTTAACCATTGTGATGTTGGCGATCAGTCGCTTTGTTCAAAACACGTGGATGTATGGATTGCTCATTGCGATTATTGGCGCATGGGTCTTGCGTATGGCCTTGCAACAAGAATCGTTTCGCGAGCGCTTCGACGCTGCTTGGTTACAACTCCCCCTTTTAGGAAAACTCTCGTTGGGTTACAACGCCGCACGTTTTGCAAGCACACTGGCTTTGTTGGTTGGCGCTGGCGTGCCTATGCTTCGCGCATTGCAATCGGCCGCACAAACGCTCAGCAACCGCGCATTGCGCGCCGACGCCATGCTCGCCATCGACTTGGTTCGTGAAGGCGCGCCGTTAGCATCGGCCTTGTCACAAAACAAACGATTGCCCAGTTTGCTTTCGATGTTTGCACGATTAGGTGAACAAACAGGTCGCCTGCCAGAAATGCTGCGTCATGCGGCCAATCATTTAAGCAATGAAGTGCAACGACGGGCCATGCAGTTGGCCACATGGCTAGAGCCTTTACTCATTGTGGCGATGGGCGCGGTTGTTTTACTCATCGTGTTGGCCGTCATGATGCCCATCATCGATTTAAATCAAATGGTGAGATAACCCATCATGGCTGTCACACTCCTTGGTCAACTCGTCGTCGCCATTTCATCGCGCGCATTGTTTGATTTTGAAGAAGAAAACCAAGTCTTTGAAGATACCGATGATCGCGCTTACATGGATTTGCAATTGTCGCGCCTTGAAGAACCAGCCAAGCCAGGCGTTGCATTTTCATTGGTCAAAAAATTATTAAGCTTCAACGACAGCGAGCATCAACGCGTTGAAGTCGTGATTTTGTCTCGCAACGACCCCGTCAGTGGCATGCGTGTGTTTCGTTCTGCACAACACTACGGCCTCAACATTCAACGCGGCAGTTTTACACGCGGTCAACCGCCTTGGCGTTATTTAAAACCACTCAACGCCAATTTATTTTTATCTACGCACTTAAGTGATGTGCGTGCGGCTCTCAACACGGGCGTGCCCGCCGCTCAGGTGTATCCCAACTCTGCGCATGCGTCACAAGCGCATCCACACGAAGTGCGCATTGCATTCGATGGCGATGCAGTTTTGTTTTCTGATGAAGCCGAGCGCGTTTTTCAATCGCAAGGTTTACACGCGTTTCAACAACACGAAAAAGACAAAGCCACACAACCGTTGTCTGCAGGCCCTTTCAAACCCTTGCTAATGGCCTTGCATCGATTACAAAATGAAGGCACGCCCACCATTCGCATCCGTACCGCATTGGTCACAGCGCGCAGCGCACCTGCTCACGAGCGCGCGATTCGCACATTGATGCAATGGAATATTCAAGTGGATGAGGCCATGTTTTTAGGCGGCTTGCCCAAAGGTGAATTTTTAAAAGAGTTTGAGCCCGATTTCTTTTTTGACGATCAAACAGGTCATATCGAATCAGCTTCTCGACATGTGCCATCGGGTCATGTGGCACAAGGCATCGCCAACGATCACTTACGCGATTGATTGCGCCGTCGTGCGTTCACGACGCGCTATCCAGATCGTTGAGCACAAAATCACAATCGCACCCAACACTGTGGTTTTACTGGGAATATCTGCGAACACCAACCATCCCACCAACGACGCCCATATCAAATCCAAAAAACGCAAAGATTGCGTTGCCGATACATCGGTCACTCGAATACCTCTTGCCACCATGTAATGGCCGACCGAACCCAACACACCACTGAGTAAAAATCCAAGCCACTGATACCAAGTAGGGTTACTCCAATTGAGGAGCCCCATAGGCAAACTAAACAATGCAATGGCAATCGATTGCCACAACACAATCACGCTCGATCGCTCAGAGCGCGTGAGTGTTTTTGTAATTAAAAAAGAAACTGCAAACATCGGAGCCGATGCCAACATCAACAACGTGTACAAACCACCACCGCCTTGCAGATGCGGCGCCACCACCACCACGACACCCGAAAAACCAACCAACGCTGCAATCCATCGATCCAGTCTCATTTTTTCACCCAAGAACCAAGCCGCGCCGATCATAATAAAAATAGGCCCCGTAAAACTAATCGCAGTTAAATCAGCCATCGTTACATGCGGCAATGCGGTAAACCAAACGATGAGTGCAAGCGTGTGAACGGCACCTCGCCAAAATTGCCCCTTGATGTCTTGCGGTATGTAGGCGCGCCAACCTGCACGAAATAAAAAAGGCAACATCACCACAATACCCAAGCTGTAACGCAGAAATTGTGTTTGATACACATCGAGATTCATGCTGAGCCAGCGCAGCACCGAATTTAAAAAACTAAAAATAATACCGCTGGCCACCATCCACAACATACCGCGCCAAACAGCAGGCAAGCGATGTGCGCGCTGACGCGTACGCTTGTGCGCCAACACCATGCGACGTTGAATGAATTGTGAAAACGTTACTGGAGGTTTCAAAATAATTTATAAAAGACTTCTGCCACCCCTTGAGTGTAGACGCAAGAGCTGCGATTGTCTGTCACTGATCGATTACTTTTATGCCCTTGCCAATGGCAACGCATCCCACGACGTGGTGTAGTCGGGGGTTCGTCTGCCCTGCTTCATTGCCCATGGTTTTGTCGCCGCTTGCTCACCCGCACTTGCAATTTGTAAAGTCCCTCGCCCATAACGCGTATTGAGTTGATCCATCGCCAACATCAGCGGTTGTTTTTTAACTGCGTCAGAGTTGCTATCAACCAACATTGAATCGATCCACTGCAATTCATGTTGGTGCCAATGTGAGGGCTGTAAGTCCAGCAGCATCACACCTGCTTTGGCATATTTAAAGCCCGCTTGGTAAATGTGAGACAAGCCCGCAAGTGCCGCTTGCACAATAGCGTGACTGTCGTCAGTTGCACGCATCAACGGCATCACCACCGATCGCGAATACTGCGCGTCCTTGACTCGAAATGGACTCGTTCGAATAAAACACAGCACTCGCAATGCACAACTTTTTTGTCTTCGGATTTTTTCTGCGGCGCGACTTGCAAACTCTGTGACTGCTTGTTGAAGATGTGACAGCGCCACAATCGGCTCACCAAAACTTCTCGTGCAGGCAATTTCTTTTTTATTAGGTGCTGCATCGTCTAAATCAATACACGGCGTGCCTTGTAACTCACGCACTGTGCGCTCAAGCACTACGGACCACCGCGTGCGCGCTAGCGTGAGATCCATGTGCATCAAATCCCACGCCGTATGAATACCCGCCTCGCGCAATTGCGCGCTGATGCGTCTACCCACACCCCACACCTCGCTCACATCGGTGGCTTGCAACAACAAACGTTTTTGTTCGGGTGTACATGCAGACAAATGACACACCTGCGCATAACAATCGGGATACACGCCTGGTTTTCGTTCTGCTGTTTTGGCAATGTGATTGGCCAACTTCGCCAATGTTTTGGTGTCTCCAATGCCCACGCAACACGGAATGCCCACCCACTGCAACACACGCGCACGAATTTTGAATGCGCGCTGCGTGATGTCACCACGAATACCGCTCACATCCACAAAACTTTCATCGATGGAATAAATTTCTTGTCGATGACCCAAGCCCGCTACCAAACTCATCATGCGATCGCTCAAATCACCATACAACGCAAAGTTGGCAGACAAACTCACCAAACCCTGCGTCTCTTCTAATTCTTTGATCTTGAACCAAGGCGCGCCCATTGCAATACCCAATGATTTGGCTTCGTTGCTCCGTGAAATTGCACAACCATCGTTGTTAGACAACACAACAACGGGTGCATTGTGCAAACTTGGACGAAAGACACGCTCGCACGACACATAAAAATTATTTCCATCCACCAATGCGTACACCACACACCCCTTAATTTTTAAATTGCTTAATCGCCGCAGTAACAACGCCCCATATCTCCAGGGTCTGACCCTCTTTGGGAACAATATCTGCAAATGTAGGATTGGCCGCTTTGAGTCGCACACGATCGGCGCGAATCGCCAAAGTTTTGCAAACAAATTCACCATCAACCACCGCAATCACCACATGACCCGAACGCGGTCGAATGGCGCGATCAACCAACACCACATCGCCATCAAAAATTCCCACTCCGCGCATCGAGTCACCGCGCACACGCAACAAAAATGTAGCTTGTGGATGACGAATGAGTTGCTCCATCAAATCAATTCGCTTCAGCAAATGGTCTTCGGCGGGCGATGGAAATCCTGCCTTCACGGCGGCAACCGAGGCTTGCACCCACAAGGGCAAATCTGCCAAAGGCAGGGGCTGAGAAATCGGGAGTTTTTTTAACTGGCTCATAAAAATACTGTTTATTTATACAGTATGCCATGATTGCGGCAGCATCTTCCTACAATGCCCCCATGCCCCCCGCCATCGACCCCTTATTGCTCGACGCCCTACCCCGATCTTCTGGGGTTTATATCTTATTGGGTGAGGGCACACTCCCGTTATACATCGGTAAAAGTATAGATATCCGATCTCGCGTCCTCTCCCACCTTCGCAATCATGACGAAGCGCGAATAGTGGCTCAAATCCGAAAGATCGAGTACATCGAAACCGCTGGCGAAATTGGCGCATTGCTGCTGGAGTCGCAAATGATCAAGGTACACAACCCCTTGTTTAATATCCGATTAAGGCGCGTGCGAAGTCTGTGTACCTGGCAACTAATCGCCGATCATAAGGGACGCACACCTCACTTAATCAGCGGACAAGACACGCAACTCGGTATCACGCCCCATTTGTACGGCGTTTATTCATCGCGCCAAGCAGCCACCCAACAATTGCGCGAACTCGCCCAACAACACCAACTGTGTTTGGGTTTATTGGGTCTTGAAAAAATCAATACGCGCGGCTGCTTTGGTTTGCAAATACGCCAATGCATGGGTGCATGCGTCGGCAAAGAAGATAGAAGTCAACACGACGCACGACTTCAACAAGCACTCGAAGATGTACAAATCCATGCTTGGCCGCATGCGGGCATTCATGAATTAGTAGAGCAACAAAATGATTGGGTTCAAAAACATCACATCCACAACTGGCAGTACTTGGGCACACATTGCAGCCGATCGGGTGAAATCAAGCCATTACTTAAAAACAAGGGATTTGATTTTGATGTTTACAAAATTTTATATCGCACAATCATGAAAAACATTCATTAACTATTCGATGGATCTTCTAGAGAATCAATGATCCACGAATACTTTTCAGCCTTAACTTCGACACGTTTTCTTTCGTGTACTTTGATACCTAAGCGTTTTTCTGCATCTTTGGCTTGCTGCGCTTGCTCAAAAAAATGGGCTTTGCCCTCGTCTACTTTATCAATTAACTTAAACTCTTTAGAACGCCATAATTTAACCATATTCATACTTGAAACCTCAGTCATTTGAGCGGCTATGAGCCTTTCTATTAACCGTTATTGGCTTTTAATTGATGCTCCTTGTAGTGAATTTTTTTTCATAAATTGTTCCATCTTTTTCAAAATATTTATTCAACCGTTACGCTTTTTGCTAAATTTCTTGGTTTATCAACATCCGTGCCTCTTGCCAGTGCGGTGTGATACGCCAAAAGTTGCAACGGAACTACATGCAACAAGGCTGAAAGTTGTCCGTAGTGCTCTGGCATTCTGATCACATGTATACCTTCACTAGAGGTAATTTGACTGTCTGCATCTGCTAATACATATAAAACTCCGCCTCTTGCTCTCACTTCTTGCATATTACTTTTGAGTTTTTCGAGCATGGCGTCGTTGGGCGCAACAGTCACAACCGGCATCGCGTCGGTTACCAATGCCAAAGGGCCGTGTTTGAGTTCGCCTGCTGGATAGGCTTCTGCGTGGATGTAGCTGATTTCTTTGAGTTTGAGCGCACCTTCTAATGCAATGGGATAGTGCAACCCTCTTCCTAAAAACAATGCGTTTTCTTTTTGTGCAAATTCTTGTGCCCAAGCTATGATTTGCGGCTCTAGAGCCAAGACACTTTGTATGGCCACTGGCAAGTGACGCATCGCCTTGAGATGAACGACTTCTTGACCTGGACTCAAACGACTTTTAGCTTGCGCCAGCGCCAGTGTTAATAAAAATAATCCAGCCAATTGCGTGGTGAATGCTTTGGTAGATGCAACACCGATTTCTACGCCTGCTCGCGTGATGTATGCCAATTGACATTCGCGAACCATGGCTGAGGTGGACACATTGCATATGGTTAGCGTGTGTTTCATGCCCAATGACTGCGCGTGCCTGAGTGCTGCTAATGTGTCTGCAGTTTCTCCTGATTGTGTGATGGTCACTACCAAGGTGTTTGGATTGGGGACCGATTGTCGATAGCGATATTCGCTGGCAATTTCGACTTGCGTGGGTATTTTTGCAATATCTTCTAACCAATATTTGGCTGTGCACCCACTGTAATAACTCGTTCCACATGCAAGTATCAATACTTGATTTATTTTTTGAAAAACATGATGGGCATTGTGTCCTGGTTGATGTTGCATCAATCCATCGAACAATTCGGGGACGATGGCTTCAACGCCTTCGAGTGTGTCTGCAATAGCACGCGGTTGTTCAAATATTTCTTTTTGCATGTAATGGCGATAAGGGCCGAGTTCGGCAGCACCACTATGCGCATGCACTGTTTGTACTTTTCTTTGAACGGGTTTGTGTTGTGCGTTGATAATCCAGTATTGTGATAACTGAACATCGACCATATCGCCTTCTTCTAGATAAACAATTTGATCGGTAACGCCTGCGAGCGCCATTGCGTCGCTGGCCAAAAAGTTTTCTCCCTGTCCAACACCCAATATAAGCGGTGATCCTGCCCGAGCACCAATCACGCGATGGGGCTCATTACTTGAAATCACTGCAATCGCATAAGCACCATGCAATTGTTGAGTGGCTGTTTGCACGGCCTCTAATAAATCACCTTGATAAAACGAGTCAATCAGATGCGAAATGACTTCTGTATCGGTTTGACTGTTAAATACATAGCCTTTGCTTTGTAACAACGCGCGCAACTCTTCATGATTTTCTATGATGCCGTTATGAACCAATGCGATTTTTGCGTTTTGTTTGTCTTTGCCTTTTCCAAAGCTAATATGCGGATGCGCGTTATGTACAGCGGGTGCTCCATGTGTGGCCCACCTGGTGTGTGCAATGCCTGTTACGCCTTGCATTCCTTGCTTTGCATCGTTAACTTGCTCTTTGAGTTCTGAAACGCGCGATGTGCTTCTTGCACGTTGAATACCTGGCGCTTGTCCCATTTGGGCAAGTGACGCATGCACCGCGATTCCGCAAGAGTCATATCCTCTGTATTCGAGTCTTTGTAAACCTTCGACCAATATTGGCACGATATTTCGAGTAGAAACTGCACTAACGATGCCACACATAGGTATCTCCATTTATGGAATAAAGCTAATATAGATACTTTTATATGAAATAAGTAATTATATTTATTTAAAAAATGGAATTTAATTTCATTTTATGTTAAATTTTAATTTTTATTTCATTAAGTATAAATTTATGAAAGAAATTGGCATCGATTCTATTGATCTCCAACTCTTGAATCAACTCCAAAAGGATGCTTCACTGAGCAATCAAGCCTTGGCCCAAAAACTTCATGTGTCTGCGCCAACTTGCATGCGGCGGGTTGCTCGACTTCGCAGTTTGGGATTGATTGAACGCCAAGTGGCTTTGCTTCAACCCGAAAAAATCGCTCAATTATTGGGGCGTGGCTTACAAGCGATTGTCGAAGTGAGTTTGGATCATCAAAGCTCGGAATTAATGGACGCGTTTGAAAAACGCGCTGTCGCCGATAATCAGGTTGCAATGTGTTGGCGTGTGTCTTCGGGGCCCGATTTTGTGTTGATGATTCAAGTGTCCGATATGCCAGACTATTTATTGCTGGTCAAACGGATGTTTAGTTCAGATGCCAATGTGCGCAATTTAAAAGTTTTTTTTAGCACCAAGCAGTGCAAGTTGGTTCCCAGTATTCCATTGCCGTCATCGATTTAATTTTTTTTAGGTCGCTGCCAGTTTGGAATACTGACTTGTTTGCCTCTTGCAACAGTTAATTGATCAGGAAGTGTGTCTTTGGTGATGGTGGAGCCACCGCCGACCGTGCCGCCTTTGCCGATGGTAACGGGTGCTACTAAAACGCAGTTGCTACCGATGTGTACATCTTCTTCGATTCGTGTGGTGTGTTTATTGGCGCCATCGTAGTTGGCAGTGATACTGCCCGCGCCAAAGTTGACGCGCGCTCCAACAATTGAATCACCCACATATGCCAAATGATTGGCCTTGGCACCTTTGGCGAGACTTGAATTTTTAATCTCTACAAAGTTACCGATGTGTACATCGTCTGCGAGCTGTGCGCCAGGGCGCAAGCGTGCAAATGGACCTATCGACACATGAGATCCAATCTGAACGCCTTTTGATTCTCCATCGATGTGCGTAAAGGCTTGAATGACGGTGCCCGCGCCAATCACAGCGTTGGCAATCCAACAGTTGGCACCAATGCGCACGCCCTGACCGAGCGTGACGCTTCCTTCAAAAACACAGTTGACATCGATTTCAACATCGCTTTCGCAATGCAGTTGTCCGCGTATATCTAATCGCGCTGGATCTATCAAACAAACACCTTGCTCCATCAATGATTGTGCTTGTCGCCATTGAAACGCACGCTCTAGTTGAGCGAGTTGTGCGGGCGAATTAACGCCTGCCACTTGCGCTTCGTCATCGATGGTATGCGCTACAACAACGCAGTTTTGCGCTACAGCAAGCTTCACGACGTCTGTGAGGTAGTATTCTTTTTGTGCATTGTTGTTGTCTAACTGATTCAACCAATGACGCAACAAGTGGGTAGGCGCCACCATGATGCCCGTATATATTTCTTGAACGAGGCGTTGATCTGGGGTGGCATCTTTTTCTTCGATGATGGCCTCGACCACACCCTTGGCATCGCGAATGATGCGTCCGTATCCAGTGGGCTGTTTTAAGTTCAAACTAAGCAATGCTAGATCTTTGCCATCGCAAACTTCAATGAGTTTTTGGAGTGTTGCTGATTGAATGAGTGGTACATCGCCAGATAAAATCAGCGTGCATCCATCGTCGGCAAGCAAGGGCATGGCTTGCTGCGCCGCATGACCCGTCCCTAATTGAGGCATTTGGCGGGCAAATTGCAAGTTGGCGTGCGACTGCAAGGCTGCTTCTACCGTTTCAGCTTCGTGGCCCGTGATAACGACGGTTTTTCGAGGTTTGAATGTCACCTGTGCATCCATTACATGCTCAATTAAAGCCTTGCCTCCCAATCGGTGCAAAACTTTTGGCATACTGCTCTTCATGCGGGTGCCTTTGCCCGCGGCCATTATCACCACATCAATTGCCATCATGTTGATCTTCCCCTTGATAGGTCGAATTATCAGTCAGCTCAGCCCCTTGCGTTTTGGGACTGTATTTTCGTGCTTCAAACGGTTATGGATCGTTTTTGCAGCGTGTTTGATTCTCCACGCATGTACGCTTTTGCAAGTCACCTATAACCAAAGTCCCGAATTGATTTATTGGTGGCTCGATGATCATGTGGATTTTGAAAGCGCACAAAGCGAGCAAATTCGAACAGATTTAAAAAGTTTGCAAATATGGCATCGACAAACTCAATTAAATACATTTGCCAATTTATTGCAACGCATGTCTGTGATGGCTCAAGACAACATCACGGGCGATCAAGTGTGCGCCGTTGTGGATGAGGCGCGCAACACATTGCCTGCATTGATTTCACAGATAGAGCCCATTGCCACGCGTTTGGCTCAAACCGTCAAGGTGCGTCAATTGCGTCAAATGGAAAGAAAATACAGACGAAGCAACAAAACATGGCGTGCCGAATGGATGGATGGAACACCTGAAGAACGACTGTCATTGCGAGTTGATAAAGGGCTTGAGCAAAGTCAGCGTTTTTATGGCCGTTTAGATAGCACTCAGCGTGCATTGCTTGCTCAAATGGCAACAGAGTCACCTTTTAACGCCGATATGAGTTATACCGAACGACAACGCAGACAAAATGCTATTTTGAGTTTGATTCAAGATTGGCAAAAAGAACAATCCAGCAAAGATGTGGCGCAAGACCAAATACGCGCCTTGTTACAAAGTCTTTATATCTCTACCGATGAAAAATACAAAAACTATGCGCAACAACAGTTGCAATACAACTGCATGTCTGTAGCCAAATTGCACAATGCAACTACACCCGCACAAAAAACGCGCGCTGTTAAAACACTCAAAGGCTATGAGAATGATTTGCGCGAATTAATGGCGCAAAAATAAATTAGGCCTGTAGCGAAGCCCACATTTCTTGATCGCGCTCTGCTGTCCAAATACGCGGATTTTTGATGCCCTTGGCTTCATCTTAGGCGCGACTCACATCAAAGGGTAAGCAATGCTCATAGATGAATACATGACCAAAGATGGGGTCCATTTTTTTTCGCGTGTGCGCCATGGCTGCTTTTAAATCCATGTTTTGAGCGACGGCCTCTTTGCCGCAAGCAAACAAAGTTTCGACCCATCGCTTGGTGTAATCAAGTGCATTGTTAACGGTTGGCAGCCCCTTTCATGGCCTCTCCACGCCCTGGAACAATAGCATGCGCTTGCAATGATCGCAATGCTTCAAGAGTTACTGGCCATTCTTCGAGCTGTGCATCACCCGTATAAACGCCCGCTTCGTATTCGACCAAATCACCGCTGAATAAAGCCTTTTCGGACTCGACCCATGCAATGGTGTCGCCACGCGTGTGGCCTGAACCTGGATACCAAATTTCGACTTTGACGCCCCCCAAATCGATGGTGAGGGATCCTTGTCTGCCTGGCTGTCCGTTGCCGATGACCATGGTGG
>Ga0114974_10001427_pt1 | contig 18914 bp, 17 predicted proteins | sample S_130206_EF_Meta_FD_87318 | JGI IMG/M metagenome (GOLD analysis project Ga0114974, IMG submission 87318) | Freshwater microbial communities from Lake Simoncouche, Canada to study carbon cycling - S_130206_EF_MetaG | ecosystem: Environmental > Aquatic > Freshwater > Lake | place: Lake... | reverse complement strand
CGCACCAAGCCTTACCAATATGACCAACGTAACATGTGAAGGAGGAAAACGACTTGAACAAGGTGCCGGACCCAACCCCTTAGCGGATACTCGAGAGTTCACACGCTCCACTATGGGTTTAGGGGATATCTCTGACCGTGCTGGCAATATGTGGGAAGGAGCTAAAGCTGCATTTGACCAGCCTTCTGCTTTTTATGATAAATACTCACAAGCTTTAGGTGGCCCTAAAGGAGTTATGGCTGCTGCGGCACCTACAGTAATTGGGTTAGGTGGATCCTTATTCGGTAGCTCTGGTTCTGCTACACCTACGACTACGACAGCGCCTTCGAATTACACAGGCCCTTATCGCCCCACCATACGCACTGCACAATTTAACCGTAATCCATTAAGCAGCCAAGAGTACCAGTACTTTAACGATGTAAATCCCTATCCCGGTTATATCGGCGCGGCTAGCGGCGGGTTGATGGCTCTTGGCGGTGCAATTAGCCCAAATGACAATGCAATGTACCCTATGAGTAATTTAGCCGCAGGTAAGGCTGGGTATAGCGTGCAGTCTTCGCCTACAGCTAATGAGGTAGTGGGTGGCTACGATGCGCAGATTAACCCGGCTACAGGGGCGCAGATGATGGCGGTTGGCGGTATTGCTGCACTGCCAGAATACAACGCGGGTGGGCGTTTCCTGCAAGGTCCGGGCGATGGCACTAGCGACTCTATCCGTGCAAATATTGAAGGCAAGCAGGAAGCTCGGTTAGCCGACGGAGAGTTCGTGGTCGATGCCCGCACCGTGTCCGAGTTGGGTAATGGCTCATCTAAAGCAGGGGCAAAAAAGCTCTATGCCATGATGGATCGCGTTCACAATTCCCGTAAGCATGCTAAGCGGGGTGAGGACACTAAAGCCGCACGGTTCTTACCGGGTTGATGCGTACAATGCAAGTTTCGATGGTACCCAAAGAGTTTGTTGAAGAGTGTTGGGAACACGTTGAGAAGTACTTAGACGGTGCTGCAGAGTACACCCACGGACGGTATGAAGTTGAAGACATCCGTGATGCACTCCTAGATTACGATCACATGCTGTGGATTGCGTTTGATGATGAAGGAATTAAGGGTGCGGTTGTAACTAATTTTTCTGTTTACCCACGCAAGAAGTATTTGAACATGACGTTTTGCGGTGGGGTGCAATTAGATCAGTGGAAGTCACCTATGTTAAAACTGTTGCAGCACTGGGCGCACGACAATAACTGCGACGGTGTAGAAGCGACAGCACGGTTGGGTTGGACAAAGATATTTAAGAATGACGGGCACACCCCGTTATGGCAAACGTTTCAACTACCTGCGGCTGACGCAGGGTTAGGAGCAGATCATGGGTAAGGGAAGTCCAGCACCCGCATCGGGGCCTCAGCAGGTAACGACAACATCGACGACTAGCAACCTGCCGGAGTACGCACGTCCGTATTTTGAAAACTTAATGAACCGGGCGCAGGCCGAGTCCTATCGTCCGTATCAGCCATACCAAACCGAACGTATTGCTGAATTTGCGCCGGGGCAAGTTTCTGCTCAACAAGAAACAGCGGGGCTAACGACGCCTACGCAGTTTGCTGGCGCAACACAATTAACTGGTCTTTCTGGGTTAGGTAGTTTGGGTGCTGGCGCTGCATATGAAAACATGGCGACCAACCCTAACGCCGTTTCTGCATATATGTCTCCCTACATGCAAAATGTGGTGGACTACCAAAAAGAACAGGCCATCAAAGATTACTCGCGTGGGCTCCCCGGTATGGGTGCTGCCGCTGCACGTTCAGGTGCATTTGGTGGTTCACGTCATGGGATTGTTGAAGCTGAAGGCCAACGTAATCTTCAAAACCAACTAGCTGGTATTCAAGCATTAGGCACACAGTCGGCATATGACCAAGCCATGCGTAATCAACAGTTCGGTGCCAACCTCGGTCTTCAAGGTCTGGGTCAAGCAGGACAGCTTGGTGCGCAGTTAGGAAACATAGGCTCTGCAGAGCAACAGGCAAAACTCCAGCGTATCTCGGCGCAATCTACAGCAGGTGCAGAACAACGCAGTCTTGCACAGCAGCGTCTTGATCAAGCATACGCAGATTTCCTACGCCAGCGTGACTACCCAATGGAGCAGTTGGGTTATTACAGCAATATATTACGTGGGCTACCAGTTGGGTTGAGTTCTACGGCTACTACGGCTGTGCCACCCCCATCCCTTGCATCACAAGTAGGTGGTTTAGGTCTAGCAGGTCTTGGCCTTTACAACCTTGCAAAGACCTAAGTAAGAGGCAATCATGGCAATGACAAAACCTTACAGCCTCCAAGCGCCTGAGGAAGTCGCTAAAGAGTACGGGGGTGATAAACGTCGTATTCAGCAAGCCGCTGCTATGGGGATTATTGACCCTACTTCTGCCGTCCTTGCTGGTATGTTTATCGACCGCATGCGCGGTGCTATGGCACAAGAGCAGGCTCCTACGCAAACTGTAGCCGAACAGGTTCTCTCCCCCCGCCCACAGATGGCGGGATTAGGAGCTGCGCCTTCGGGTGGTGTTGCTGATTTACCCGTACCTGAAAGCATGTACAACGAAGATTCGTTTGCAGGTGGTGGAATTGTTGCTTTTGCAGATGCTGGTAGCGTCGAAGACAAAATTAACAGGATGCTTGTACAGCAAGACGAAACCGCAGGTACTGGGTTATACGCTCAGCCTGCAACGCAACCTTCAAGACTTGGTGGTTTACAGGAATACGTTAAAGCAGCAAGAGAAGCGATTTCCTCAGTGCCACGTTCTGAAACCGAAGCCTACAGGGAATATTTGAAGGGCGCATCGTCTCGTGCAGAAAAGCAAAAGGGTGAAAGCTTTAATGAGTTTTTAATCTCGCTTGGTTCGCAGATCGCTTCTGGTACTTCGCCTAACGCCTTATCGAATATTTCAGCAGGTGCAGCTAAAGCGGCGCCAGCACTTGTTGAAGCGGCAAAAGCCCGCCGTACGGCTGAAGAAACCACCATGAAAGCTCGTGCTGACTTGGAGCGCCAAGAACGTGCTGAGGAGTTGGAAGCAGTCAAGATGGGTGAAAAGATGTACCAGTCTGAGCGGGATCGCCTCATCGCTGCGGGTAAGCCTACGGATATGCGTAGCTACGTAGCTGATTATGTTATGGCTGCACGTGAAGCTGGCGACACTAAAACTCCGGAGTCTGTCCTTAAACAACGCGGTGCAGATAAATATCTTGCGCTTTATGGTGCATCACAAGCCAGAGCTACGGCTGCACTTACTGGGGCTGGAGCCGCTGCATCACAAGCAGAGATTGCGGGTACAAAAGCAGGTACTGATCTCGGGGATAAAGCACGAGACAACATTGCTAAAGCGGTAGAAAATTGGAACTCCCCACAGAGTAAAGAACTGAGAGCTTTGCAGAAGCAAGATAAGGCTAACAAAGAAAAAGGTACGCCAACTACTCTTGCTCAAGATTACTACGATGGCTTAGTGACTAAAGAAACTGATCGGTTACGTGGAGCACGTGTAGCTCCAGCACAACCGGCTGCACCCGCTCAAACTGCACCTACTAGAGTTACGGGCCCTTCGGGTAGTACGGGTAATCCATTACCGATGCCTAAAACTAAAGCGGAGGCTGTTGAAGGGAAAGTCTATGCAACGCAAAGAGGGCCAGCAATTTGGGATGGCTCTCAATTTATCCCCATACGTTAATGGCTAACGGTTTCTCGTTTGAAGAGGCTTCAACGCCTCTTGCTCCCGTTGCGGCTACGCCCCCAGCAGGGTTTTCATTTGAGAAAGCAATGGCTCCCGCCGCTGCTCCTGCCGCCACTCCTGCAGCACCTGCAAAACGAGAAGAAACTTTTTCTTTCGAAGACGCCGCCAAGCCTTCATCTGAGTTTGCCCCGATAGAAGAAGCAAAGAAAGGCTTTACAGGCTCAGTTAAGCAGATGGTGGAAGGTTTGCCACTGCAGCTAGGACTACAGCGTGATGTTAGCTCAATTGACTTCAACAAAACTGCGCTCGGAACGTATGAAGCGATTGATCGTGGCGAAGTAACCACACCTGCTGAAGCACGGCAAAAAGGCTACAACCTGCAGTCAGCTTCAACTTATTTGCGTGCTACCCCCGAAGCTCGGGCGCAAATGAAACAAAACCGGTTTGAAGATACTTCTTCCCGTGCAGAAACAATTCGTTTTGGTATTGAGAAATACAAGCAGTTTCAAAAAGAAAACGAACAGTATAAAGGTCGCACTCCGGAAGCGCTTGATATTCGCGGTATTACCGATTTCAGTAACTGGCTTGCGTACAACGTAGGTGCAGGTGGTCCGCAGATTGCCGCAGTGATGCTTGGCGGTACAGTTGGTAGCCTACCCGGTGCGTTGGGTGTTGGTACTACGTTAGCTTATGGTGAAACTCTTGGTAACCGCCTTGAGTACATCATGGAGCGAACCAAAGGGTTACCCCCTAAAGAACAAGCTGACAAGATTGCTGACTACATCCGCTCTAGCGGCGATGTAAATATGGCTGTAGCTGTGGGTTCCGGTGCATTAGATATGTTCGGTGTTGTTGGCACTTTGCTACGTAATCAGTTTGCAAAAGAAGCCGGTAAAGCTGCAATCAAGTACGAAACAAAAAGAGAAGCTGCTGCTGCCGCACTTAAAAAGACACCTAGAGAACTCGCTGAAGAAGGACTTACAGGTGGTGCGCAAGAAGCTACTCAGATTGCCGGTGAATTTGCTCTTGGTGAGCAAGTCGGTGAGGTGCTGTCTAACAAAAATTTAAAACGTGTATTTAATGCTGCCGCATCGGAAGCGGCAGGTAGTCTTACTGGTAGTGGCGTAAACGTAAGCACTGCAGTAGGGCAAAAGGCATTACAAGATTACACTGAGCAGCTTGTAAAACGGGAAGTTGAACGTCAGGTACGTGAGGTAGAAACGCAAAAGAATGTTGCTGGTGCAGCCCCTCAATTTGATGCAATAGTTGAGCGGCTTGTCAGTGATGGCATGGACGAAGTAGAAGCCTTTAAAACGGCGGGTAGCATTTTAGCCTCAGGAGGTATTGAAAGTGAGCTTGGACAATCTGTCACCGGAGGAAGTCAGCCTAGCGTTTCTGTGGCTGGCGGGGAAGGCGCACCAGCCCAAACTGCCGGAGTGCTTACAACAACTACGCCCGAAGGATTGGGATTACTTAGCACATCTACTGATGTCGCTGGAGCGGGAACAACGCGACTCGTCGATACACTAGCCCCGTTTGAAACCGAGATCCGTCAGACATACGAGCCAAACGAAGCCGATCAAATCCTTGCTAGGGCTAATGAATTAGTCCTTGATGGCGCTCAACCGCAGATTGCGATTGATACCGCTGTGGGTGAAGTATTTGAAGAAGTTGAAGATACGGGTACCCCCGCTGGAAAACCGTTTACTTTTGAAGAAGGCAGCGCTACGCCTGCGACCGGAATAGCGGCAACAACGGCAACAGCGGCAACGCCTACGGAAGTAGTTACACCAACACCTACTGAAGTAGTTAAACCCACGACCGAAACACAAGCTCCTGCCGGTGAAAAACCTAAAGGTAGACGTGGGCGTAAGAAAATTGTACGTACCCCTGAAGAACAGGCGCTATATGAGGCCACCCGTGATTACAACGCTGGGATCATTCGTGATACTGGTCGGCGGGTAGAAAAAATCAACAAGCAACTGCTTGAGGAACCAAACCCTAATGACTACGACACGGTGGAAGGGTTGCAGCTTGCAGTAAACGAGAAAGAACGGCAGAACGAACTTCTTCGTGCTGAGCTATACGCTATTGGTGCTAACCCAGCTAACCGTAACAACAAACCGGGTAAGACAGCACGGGCGGCTGTTGACGCAATGACGGAAGGTCAACGAAATGCAGCTAAACGTGCCTTTGAAGCCAGCAAACAAGACGTAGCACGATCTGAGAAGGGCACTACGGCAAGTACAGACCCTAATCCGGAGCTTGCTAAATTTACTACGGCTGTAGAAGCTCTTGAGCATATCGCCACTACGGGCAATGTGTTTGAACGACTGTTGGCTAAACGCCTTAAGAAATTTGTTAAGGGCACAAAGCTTGTAATCGTTTATGACCCCGAGTTTGAAATCCCCAACGACTCGTTACGCGAGCAGTTTGAAGACGCAGGGGGTATGTACTCCCCATCAAACGACACCATCTACCTTGATGCGACTGAAGGTTTAGATAACGTTACCCTTTTGCACGAAGCATTGCACGGCGCTACGCTAAATAAGATTCGTGCATGGATGGCTAATCCTAAATCCGTAGATGAGGCAACCCGAAAAGCAATTGAAGAACTGAAGCGCATAATGGATAGCGCTAGGAATTTCTACACGGTTCTTTCCGGTTTCGGTAAGAGTTCTCCCGCGCTGGATCAGTTGCTACAGGTTGGCGCGTTTACTGACTTGGCAGAGTTTGTGTCATATGGTTTGACGCTGCCTGTGATGCAGAACTTTTTGCAAAATGTATCCGGTAGATTTTCTGCAGCCGAAGCCCGTAAGGGTGGCATGTGGTCTAAGTTTTCTGATGCAGTGCGTAAGATGTTCAACATGGGGGACAACCAGTCCAACGCTTTCCTTGATTTGATTACGGTTACTGATCAGATTATGGAAGCCCCACGGATAGCTGCGACCGCTAACCAAGAAGCTGCGTTTGCTAAAAAAGCAAACAAGGTAGACAGGCTGCAAAACAAGATAGATAGGTCTTCTAAAGGCTCGTTGCTTAATGCGTCTATCGGGCAGCTAATGGCGCAGACCCGAAATTCAAAGGATGCACTGCGTTTACTTAAGGCTGTGTATGGCGCTTTGAAAGTAGGCACGCTACGCAAGATTCTGCCAACGCTGACTACGGAAGACATTACGCGCTGGATCGGAGACAAAATTGTCAATATCAAGTACGTAAATGACTACGTGCAAGAGATGGCAGCGATGCGTACTCGTATGATTAACGACATCGCTAAGTTTGTCCCCGAATGGGTTTCATTTGCGCAAAAGTATGAGATGACTGGTCGTTACTTAGGCGACGTCATGCACGCCACTACGTTGTTAGAAGTAGACCCTACTAAGTATCCAGATGTAACTACGGCGCTAGCAAATGATGCCGAGCTGAAAGCGCGGGAAGCTAGATACAACGATCCTGCTGTCACTGGCAGATCTAAGATAGCCGCAAAGGGTCGCGTTACAGAACGACAGAACCAAATTAAACGTGCTTACAGTATGTGGAGTCAGCTCGGTGCTATGAAGGGTGGTACTCAAGCACAGAGTATTTATAAAGCGGTTAAGCAGAAATACCAAGATACATTCGACCTACATGAGCGATTGCTACTCGCCAAGATTGCTGCTTCAAGTGTGCCGGGTGACATAAAAGATGCTTCTACCCCGAAGGGCAAGCTAATAGCGTCAATTACGCAGACCTTCCAAGAAGCCCGCAAGCTGGAAGCCTACTTCCCCTTAATGCGTTACGGTAATCACTGGTTCCGTTTAGGTAAAGGCAAAGCTGGCGAGTTCTATATGTTTGAGTCGGCTGCGGCTCGTAACAACGCTGTAGCAGCGCGAGTTGAAGAACTGCAAAAAGCTGGTGATAAGCGCTCGTTAGAAAAGATGATTGAAGACGGGGACATTGACGTCGGGGATGACTTGCGTCAAATGCGCACTCAGGTTGTTGAATCCAGTCAGATGCTAAAGGGCATCTTTGAAATGCTGGATAAAAATAAGCTGACCGACCTTGAGGCAGTTAAAGATCAAATCTATCAGATGTACCTGATGACGCTGCCGGAGAAAGATATCCGTCGTAAGTTTACGCATCGTCAAGGTAAGACTGGCTTTAGCGCGGATGTGATCCGTAACTTTATTGTGTCGCAACATACCGCTGCTAACCAGCTATCGCGGCTTGAGTACTCAGATAGGATTCGTAACGCGCTTGGGTCGGCTTACGCAGAGCTTGCAGGTAACCCCGACAAGTTAAAGCTAAATGCTTTTGTCGATGAGATCGCCATGCGTGTGGGTTCTGAAATGACGCCCCGCACAACCGATGGTCTTGATTGGGATAGGCTAGCAAGTGTTGGCAACCAATTAGTGTTCTACTATCTGTTGACCGCACCTAAGTCTGCGTTGGTGCAGATGACCCAGTTGCCGTTGATTGGCTTGCCCACCCTCGTAGCTGAGTATGGCGGGGTAGACACCGCTCGTGTTTCAGGTAGGTACTCCATGTTGTTCCGCACAATGGGGCTAACCAAGAGGGATGCCGCAGGTAACGTGACAACTAATTGGGGTCAGCCTTCAATCAATGACTCTAGCTACGTAAATAGCCATCCGAACTTGTCTTACCGCAAGATGCTTAAGCGTGCGTGGAAGTATGCAGATGACCGCGATTTGTTCATGTCTACGTATGCTTCGGATATGACGTCTCGTGCAAAAGCACCAACTGCTACGTATCAAGGTACAACAAGAAAAACTTTACGGTTTGTTGGCAACTTCATGTCGGGTGCTTTTCACCATCTAGAACGCATTTCGCGTGAGACGATGTATATGTCTACGTTCGAGCTAGAGTACGCACGGCAGAAGAAAGCTAATAAGTCGGACACGGAAGCATTCCAAGCAGCCGTTAAAAAGGCTATGGATATAACGTACGACTCTTTATTTAATTACACCCAATACAACAAGCCTCGGGTTATGAAGTCCCCCGTAGGTAAGATTGCTACGCAGTTCTTGTCTTACCCGTTGCAAGTAACGTCGTATCTAATACGTAATTTTTACGGGATGTTGCCGTATCTTAATAAAGAAGAGAAACGCGAATGTGCGATTAAATTCTTTGGCACGATAGGAATGACCGCTGCTTTTGCAGGAGTTACCGGTCTTCCCTTGTATTCCTTGATCATGGGTCTTTCTGAAGGTATCCGTGATCTCCTACGTGGCGAGGATGAAGAAGACTACGATGAAGACGATGAAGGTAACCCACTTGGTAAGCGCAACCTAGACATATGGTTCCGCGAGTGGTTTATCCCCCATTACTTCGGTGCAGGTAGCAGCCTTGCGGGTGCGTTAGGCTTAACGGAAGAACAGGCTAATACGCTTCAACGTTCGGTGGAGCTGGGTCCCATATCGGCACTAACTGATTTGAATATCGGCGCTAGCACGTCACTTGATGGCTTGTGGTTCCGTGATGACACACCTGCGGATGATGCAAAGGGTGCGTTCCAAGAGATGCTGATAAATACATTCGGGGGACCTTTAGCCAGTGCTGGTAGTCAGGTTGCCAGTGCGCTTGATGACTTTAACAGCGGGCATTTCAATCGCGGGCTAGAAAAAATACTTCCTGCGTTCTTGCGTGGTAGCGCAGTAGCTTATCGCTTAAACGCTGAAGGATTGAAGACCAAGCAAGGTGTAGAAATTAAACCTGCTGAGTACTACACCACTGGCAAGCTGCTTGCACAGGCACTTGGTTTCCAAAGCACTGAGGTAGCTGAGATCCAGAAGTTTAATTTCAAAGCCAAGCAGATGATCACTGAGATCGAGAAGGATCGTTCACGGCTATTGAATAAACTTGATTTGGCTGTACAGCGTTACGATGAAGATGATTCTGATGCGAACGAAGCAAAGATAGACAAGCTATTAGAAGAGATTGATAAGTTCAACGTTAAGAACGGTTCTGTGAACCCAATCACCGGCGATACAGTTAACAAGTCCCTCAGCAACAGAGCCAAGCGTCGTGCTGAAGCGTTTGAAGGGCTATCTGTATCTAAGCGTGAAGCTCCGTTTGTGTACCCCCTCTCAGATAGGTTCCGTAGGGAGTAATAAAAAACCCCCGCTTTTTAGGGCGGGGGTAAGAGGGGAGGACCACAGAAGGAGCAAACTTCCGGAACGACAGAGGAGGGAGCCGTTCGTAAAGTAGTATATCAAAGTTTCCATATTCTCAACCCCCTAATGCCTTCCTCAATCACCACTTTGGTTAACACTTTGAGCTGAAGCCGGTCTGTGGTACACAACACTTCTTTTCTAGCTTTCTTGCAGTCTAGGCAGGGGATGAAAAACGAATACCCCCGCTTAAACGCCTTCCAGTTAATTTTGTAACTAACCTTCTCCACCAGCATTTTCAGTCTCTGCCGATACTAAACCTTCGATATCAATAAACTCGCTGCTAGAGCAATTGAATATCAAACTGTGTACGCCGGGGGCAACGACCTTCATGCCTTTGGTCATGCGCTTATTCATCGTGCCAAGAAACACACCCTTCTTTTCTAGCTGCTTTAATGTTTCCTTGTAGTTAATTTGGTACTTCACGCATTCATCTTTGAATGGCTTGGCAACAATAAACATCTTCTTGGTGTCGGGCTCGTAACGTATTAGCAGTTCTGATTTTGGTTCTAATGTTGGAAAAGATGGCTTCTGCGTACGGCGGTCTGCGTCATCGTTCACTACCAAGATGTTAGTCATGTGGCGGTTGATGTAGTCACCAATCACGGACATTACGTCACCGACAGGCGGTGCTACTTCTTCACGTACCCCTGAAATCATGCCGGTGGCAAACTTGTAGATAGCCTTCATGTCCCAGTTAAGCAGGTTAAGGTTCTTAGCAATTAGTCCACCGGTGATGTTACCGGCTACGATGGCTGACCAAAACCGCTCACGCCCTGTTAACTTTAGCTCACGGTCGATCTTAGCTTGGATGCCAAGCGCGGTGGTCTTAGCCTCTTCCAAATTGTTAACTAACCATGCGGCGTAAATAGGACCGGCATGCCCGTAGTTCTCCTTTAGCTGATGATCAAACATCGCCTTGGCGGTAGCTACGTCAATCACGTTTGAGTTAGTGTAGTCAATCTTGTACTCAAGCAGACGCATCATCTCCCCGTCAGGCGAGTTCTTTAGCGAAGTTAGCTTTTCATAAAAGGAAGCGTTCGAGCTGCACAGCGACATAGACTGCCACGATGTTAGGTTTAGCCGCAGCTCGTTTGTTGATGCCTTAAGTCGATCCTTACCCCGACCCTGTGACATTGCGTATGCCAACGTTGAGAAGTCCTTCGGCGTCGTGTTAGTCATCTCGTCAACGGTAAACGGCAGGTTGTTCAAGATGCCTAAGCGCATCAGCTTCGCATACAGGGTGTCATCCCACATATCGCACATACGCGCCGGATCGCCGTACACGCTATTACACATATGCAAAATAGTGGTCTTACCCGTGCCTGAGCTTGGGTGAATGACGTTGATGATTGCACCGCTCTGACCTAAGAATTTAAACAACGGCGACCCAAAGGCAGTCAGCGCAGCGAACGCATGTGGTTCTAACCCCGGTTTACCGTATAGATCAAACACTTCCCGCCACTTCTCCATCGTACCGACTGGCTGCATTAACGTAGCAAGATTGCTTGTCGTGGCTGAAGGGGGGCTATGAAACGTACCGTCAGCGGTAATCTCGCGGTCCCCTAGAATAAATTTACTGTCTCTGTCTGCCCACCCAAACTGTAACCTCATTTGCTCTGCCTTCCTTTTAAATTGAAGTTCTTTTATTGATGCAAGTAAAAACTCCATAATTAGATTGAATTGTTTAACACCTGCAACCACACCGTGATCCGCGAGGGATTTACGCGCCTCGTTCTTATCTGTAATAACACGGTTAGGTATTACAAACTCACGCACACCGTCTCGCGGTGTATGAAACTTCATAACCACTACGTCACCCGCAAGTGGATCACGCATGCGTTTCACTACGTACAAGTCATGCTCAAACACTCTAACTGGTTCTTCTTCATCGCCCACCGGAGATTTGTAAACACCACCATTCTTGCCACGGAAAAAAGGATGTGGGTATTTAGGGATGTGGTGTACTTCTTGTTCCTCATCCTCTTCTTCCGGTTCTACGGTTACTACGTTGTCTTCTTCAGATGCTTCTAAGATTTCGTTACCAAGCTGAATCGGTGATTTGATCTTGCCCTTGTGTATACATCCATCGCAACCACCGGGGTTACTCTTTTCAAACTCATTACAAGTATGTGGACCCTTGATGTGGATTACCTTAGCTTCAGTATCAGCAGGGTTGTAGTCCGCATAGCCCTCGGAGATCTTGTGGATCGCCGTATCTCGGTCAGCACAAAACTTAGCAATAGATAACGCATCAAACCAACGTGGCTCTGAGAGGGTGGTTCGATTTTCATACGCATCAAGTAACTGTGGGCAACCCTTGCCGTTTGCACTACGCACCATGATCTTGCCAAACTTAGCAATGGTGTTGCTCTGCATTGCCTTAGCAAGTGCAGTTAGTTCGCGCTTTGGCGGCGTCTCAGTTACAGGCTTAACGCCAAGCAGATCACGAAATGCTTCAAACTCAACGGCTGGTGCTTCGCTAATTATTTCTACTAGGGTAGGTGGGTTATCCTTAAAGTTAAAAGTACCCGGTATCCTAAGTACACGGGATACTTCAAATACCTTTCCGTCAATATGGAAGTTATGAAGTACACATAGTTGGCGAAGACGATCAGCCACCGGCTCCCATTCATCCCGCATTACTGTACGGGTTAGGGGCCAGTAGACGTGAATGCCACGACCTGAGTTAACAAGTAAAGGCTTTGGTAGCCCAATCAGCTTGCAAAATTTCCGCAGCTCTTCAAGCCCCGTTGCTTGATCAATATAACCGTCAGGTCTACCGGTCTTGGGGTTTATCTCTGCCTTGGATTCTCCGCAGTCAATATCTAACCAAAAAGATTTCAGTGCTTTGACGTTATCTTTAAGGCGGTTGGCGTTGGTTTCAAACTTCGCTACACCGAAGTAGACGTTACGCTCTTGTTTTACAAACTTCTCCGCTTCTATATCGACTTCTTCTCTTGTTGCTACAAGTCTTTGGCGAACATCGTCTTTATCTTTTATACCTAGCACGGCAAACCACCCATCAGATGGCTGCACGATGCTTAGAAGGTCGATGTTTGTCATACGTTAAAAAAGGGGGATTGCTCCCCCTGAGTCTCCTCTTTGACCAGCGAATTAGTTATTGCGACTTAACGTAGCAAGCAGTTTCGTAACGGCATCAACCAGTACGTTCTGCGGGTTGCTCACCCCGCTAAACCAGTTGTATACCGTTTGCCGACTAACCCCCAGTAACTCAGATACTTTAGTTACTGAGGTGTTGGATTTGATGCAAGCTCGTCCAAGCCTTACACCAAGCAACTGTTTGTCGGCGTTACGATTCTGCTCGATCAGCCGTACGCTGTATCCGTGACTCATATGGTTACTCGTCTTCGCTCCACGCACTCACAACATCGGCAAGGTTCTGCTTTGCCTTGGGTGCTGGTTCGACCTTCTTCGATTGACGCTTGACCGGTTCTTCAATAGCTTCATCTTCCGGTTCTTCTACACGGGTAACCTTAGCGGGTGCTTCTGCTTTGGCAGCAGGAGGAAGTTTGTTTACCTTGTCTGCTTGCGCAACTGTGATCGTGGTGTACATCTTAGTTTCAGGACGGGCTTGTGCCTCAACCACCATGTTGTATTCATCATCGTTGATATTACGCAGCGGGGTAAACAGCAGCTCCATCGAATCCGCGTTGATATCGTAGCTGATGTTGGTTACGACATTATCGGGGGACTCGCCGTTGGCAAGCAGAAACTTAATGTAAGACTCAAACGGATGCACGTTACCTGTGCCCTTACCGAAGAGTGACTTGGCAGGTACGTTAAACTGATACACATCCCCTGATGGATCGCCTTCGACTAACACGGAGATGCGGCGCTGATAGCGGCAAGCACGTCCACCGTTTTCACCGGAGCCCTTGATGTTTTGTGGGCAGTCAGCGCAGTTTGAATGTTGCTTATCTGAGGCAGCAGCTTCAGGCTTGTCACCTAAGTTAGACCAGCAGTTAGGCAGCGTAGGTGCTGAATCAGGGTTGTACTTTTCTTTGTAGAAGCTACGCGATACTTTTGGTAGCGCATGCAAGATGATGACATTGATCTCACCACGCACAGCGTTGCCAATCTGTTCGCCGTTGACAATCCGCTTGAACGTACCGTTGGTATTAGTTTGGATACGGCGGGTGGTTGAGGATGTAGCAAGGGTCTTGGCGAAGTCGCTCAACTCACGCTTGCCGGTTGTTGTAACAGCACCTTGCTGCTTGAAGATTGCTACGTTGCTCATGTTTGCTCCTTACTTTTTGGTGGGTTTACGGACTTGCACGGTGTATGTACGGTCGGCTTGCATACCCATAGGGAAGTGATCAGGGTTATCTGCAAGAAACTCCCGCATATTGCTTGCATGGATTCTTTGCTCCAATAGGAAAGGTGCATCATGTTCTTTTATAAACTGATACATAGAATCCCAATCACTCGTCCAGTACCGTGTTGATATACGACGTGAGATTGTTCCTACTGGGGTCTTGACGCTATCTAAGTTTTGGTCGTTACAGATTTGCAGAAGGCTTTGCCCGACCACATTGAATTGCTCTTTGAGGTCACGCAACTCTTCCTTATGGCGCTCTTCCATTTGATCAATGGCATCGCGTATCTTGAGATAAACAGCTACCGTCTTGTTTATGTCTAACGGTTCTTCGGTCATGGTTTGCTCCAGCGTTATTTTTGTTTTTTAATTATAGCACAACATTTGACTTTGTCAAACTGTATCTTCCACCTCCTGTTTGTATAGGTCTATTATTTTATTGTGGTTGTTGATGTTGTTTTGCAGCATGTTGTACAGCTTGTCTTCAACTTCACTACCTTTAATATGTACCACGGTCATGGCATTCTTTTGTCCGGGGCGGTTAATTCGCGCGTTGGCTTGAAGGTACGTCTCCACGCTCGTGACCGGTGCATACCAAATCACTGTGTTCGCAGCAGTCAGGGTCAATCCGTGTGACGCTGCTTGCGGTTGAATAATAAGTACGTGGGGGTCTTGCTTTTCCTGAAAGTTTTTTACGTGCTCGCTGCGTTTGTTTACAGATACTTGACCATTGATAACTTCAGATGTGATGTTGTGTTTATCCAAGAAAGTTTTAAGTAGCTCGATGGTGTGCGTAAACGGCACGAACACCAACACTTTGTGGGACGACTCCTCAATCACTTCCAAGATGACTTGCAGCCGGTTGCTGACGTCAAACTCAATGACTTCTCTGCTATCTGAATAAACTGCACCGCCAGATATTTGCAGAAGTTTGTTGATGTTAGTCGCTGCGTTGACTGCGGTAACAGACTCCCCCGCTGTGGTAAGCATCATTTGTTTTTTCAACGTGCGGTAAAATTTAGCTTGCTGGGCGGTTAGCGGCGCATCGCGTTCAACAAATGTCAACTCCGGCAGATCTAAACAGTCTTTCTTTTCAAACCGAATGGCAGGTTGCAGGGCTTTATGCACCACACTCTCAGCCTGTGGTTTGGGTATCCACCGATACTGCGACACCTTGTACATCACCTGATCACGGAATTGACCGTAGTACTTAGGAATACCCTCGGGGTTAATCAGCTTGGCTAACCCATAGGCATCAAGCGGAGACTGCGCAGCCGGTGTGCCGGTCATCATCCACATCCACTTAACTTTAGCGGAAATATCTCGTAATACCTTCCACCTATTAGTTTGCGCATTCTTATAGGCATTGGCTTCGTCAACGATGATCAGGTCGAACGTACCGTCATCCATGATCTCGTCCTTCACCACCGCTAACCCGTCAAAGTTAATGATTACGAAGTCAGACTTTGCGTTGATGATCTTAGCCCGCGCCTTGTGATCACCGTGCGCTATGGAGCAGCTACGGTGCATTGCAAACTTAAACAGGTCGTTCTGCCACGCCGACTTCATAATTGATAGCGGGCATATGACTAACACGCGACGTACTTCACCCAACTTCATCAGGTAGTCCGCAGCCCATATCGCCGATGCAGTTTTACCCGTGCCCTGCTCGTTAAAGCAAAAGCCCTTGCGATACAGGGTCAGAAATGAAGAAGTCTGTTTTTGGTGAGCGAACGGTTGCAACTTGCCCGTCCACTTGTAGTCGCGCGTTATGGTCGATGGTACGTCTTTGATACGCAACTTTGCTAGTGCTTGCGATTCGGTTAGTCCCCAATTCACTGCCACTTCGTATATGTCTTGTTCTTGATTTACAACCGCACTCTTTTTCACCTGCTCGGTTATCAGGTGTGGTCGTTTAGTACGTATAAGCAGTACTTTGTTATCTACAATTTCCATTACTTCACTGAGCTATCTGAGTTCCGTTTGAATGACCGGTTGGCACTTGCGCTTTTAACCCGCAGGTTGCCACCCTTATTTGTGCCACCCTTTGATATGGGTTTCACATGATCCACATCCTTGCCATCACCTTTACTTACGCCACCGGTGCGCATCAACTTGCGCCGAGCAGCATTACGCACGGCTCGGTTTTTCTTCTGTTCTTCGGTTCCTTGGTACTGCTCGTACTCTTTCTTGTACGGGCGGGGTTTGTTCACGTAGGGCATTTTTCACTCCTCAAAGGGTTCGAACGGGCCACGCTCTATTTTGCCGTAGACGGGCAATGTCATCAAACCAATTTGTTGAAGCGCCGCTATCAATATCTGCCGTTCGTACTCCCCCCGCACTTGGATGCAGACCGCCCCAGTTTCAATCGGTTGACACCATGCACCATTACTCTTATGCACCATGACTTTCATGTCGTAACCGGATATTTGGTCGGTGCGCAGGGTGATGGTCGCAAGCCCACTGAGCTTTTCCCCCGCTTGCCCTATCTGCACCTCCATCTCCAACCCAATGTTGTCGAAAGTGTTGTATTCAAATTCAGGGCTACGTATTGCTAACTGTTTAGATGCTAAGCCACCCATTACCTTCTCCTGTGGTGTTCGCACATCGTTACTGGACACCATCCGCACAGCGGACTGGATACTGCATTCCACACTCCGGATTCCTGTGCAGCCGTAAGTCTGTCTAACTCGGGTTCAAATGTTGCTAGGTACGAATCGCGGTTAGCGATGTCATGCCGCTTCGATACGAATTCTTTACTAACAACAAACAACAATGCTGATTTAATCACCTCAATCTGCGGGAAGTGCAGGAATACTGCGGCGGCAACTATGTCTAGCTGCTTGGTGTCCGCGTACTTTGCGTTCTTACTTGTCTTGTAATCAACTAGGAATGCTGTGTTGTCTTGCAGGATAAGCAGGTCAGCAATACCCCGCCACCACACATCCTTGTCAAAAAACTTACACGGCTCGTAGCCCGTGCTTGTCCGTCTTACCCCCAGTTTGATTTCACAATGTTTCTCGCCTTCAATCTGATTCAGAGTATCCAACACATCCTGCATAAAATTAAACTTGGCAGGTAGGGGAATGCCGTTCTTTATGTATTCTTCCGCAGCCTTGTGTACCTCGTTACCGTATAGCGTAGCTTCGCTACCTTCGTCTTTCACATCCTTAGCTACACGTAAGTGGTAATACTTCTTGGGGCATTGGTCAAAGGTCTTGATGCTGCTGTACGACCATGTTATTAGCTCGGTCATTTTTTATTCCGATTGCGTTTTGTTCTTTCTCGTTTTACAAAATTCCTACAATTCTTGCACCAAGAATCGTATGCCCCGCTTTTCAACACCCAAAAAGCACTAAATGGTTTTTCATCTTTGCATTTAGTACATACCCGACTTGTTACTATCTGTTCGCGTTCACCGGTCATCATTGTGCGCTTTGGTAGCATAAGCCACCCTTCAGGCATCTGCTGAGCTGAAAACAGCATCCATCGAGGGAAACTGTCGGGGTTTAGTTTTGGGTCTGTGTCCATCATTCCTCCGTGATACCGTGTGCCTTTTCTACCGCCCGTGCGTAGGCGTACCAAAACTCTGCTGATGGCGGGATGCCATGAGAGAACAAACGGCGAACAACTTCTTTACGCAGCGGCTTTTGTTTGATCTCCTCAACAAACGCCATCAACCCTTTGCGATCAAACTGTAACCCACCGAGACTGTGCTTACGCGCTATGGCAACAAGCTCTTCCTCGGTCATGTGTTCTTCTCCCGCAGCTTGGCTTCGATGGCCTCGTACAAATACAACATCATTGGAGACCACACAGGGCCAAGTTCTTCCTGAATCCTTTGCCATTCACGAATGTCGTGTCGCTCCTCATCCGTCAGCCCTACCCATGTGTTCTTCTCATTGATCCTTAAAGTAAGCTCATCTATTTTTGCTTGAGCCATCCTTAATTGTTTAGCTATCTCTGCGCTATCCCATTCCATGCCGTCTTCTAACGAAAATGCAATCGATATTGTGCACGGCACATACCCATAGAGAGCAATGTAATATTTTGTTTCTTCTTCTGTTGTCATGTGCTTTCCTTCCTCACCCACCCCATCTTCTCTAAAAGCTCAGGCATGATCATCTGCCGTGTCGATTCAATCTCAGGCGGTGCAGGGAACAACGGCATCGTGCGTGTGTCTGACTTCGCACCCATCGTTACCGTTTCGTACACGCCAAATATGTAGCCCTGCAACTCTTGCGGGTTGCAGTAGATGATTGGGTCTTTTGCGTTGTTAATCTGTTTGATTGTGCTTTGCATTTGTTTTCTCTTTCTCCATCCGACGGCTGTCATTTAGCTACCCGAAGCATCGACCTCCCGTGGGCTATCAGATACTGATTCCACGTCTTACGCACATCCGTCTCTGCTGCCGGTGTTGGTTTCCACCCACCTGTGCGCTGCTCAATAAAATATTTGCCGCGCTTACGTAAATACTGGCGGGCATCCTCTATGCGAAGCGCATGACTTGCGTTGTACACCGTTGGGATGTGCTTGTAATTGAACACGTCAACATAGTCGTTGTTCGGATCAATGTAGTTAAAACGCATCAAGATGTGTTCTAGGTGCATCTTTAGTTTTTCAACGAAGTTCATGTTGTCTCCTTACTTAAGTTTTGGTAAGCAGGTAACTTCAACGATTGTGGGCGTCATT
>Ga0114974_10001425_pt1 | contig 18948 bp, 16 predicted proteins | sample S_130206_EF_Meta_FD_87318 | JGI IMG/M metagenome (GOLD analysis project Ga0114974, IMG submission 87318) | Freshwater microbial communities from Lake Simoncouche, Canada to study carbon cycling - S_130206_EF_MetaG | ecosystem: Environmental > Aquatic > Freshwater > Lake | place: Lake... | reverse complement strand
GACACGGATTTTATCGGTACCGACGGGCAGGGCGGCGGCAAGTTCGCCGATGCCGACGCGCTGGCAGATGCTGTGCTGGCCGCCTGGACCGGTGGCGCGGGTGAGCGGCTGGTGGTCTGCACGGGGGGTGAGCCGCTGTTGCAGCTGGACGCAGCGCTTGTTGCCGCATTCAAGGCGCGTGGTTTTGCAATCGCCGTAGAGACCAATGGCACGCAAATCCCACCATCAGGGATCGACTGGCTGTGTGTCAGCCCCAAGGCAAATGCGGCGGTCGTGGTCGGCGGCGGCCAGGAATTAAAGCTGGTCTACCCCCAAGCGGGCGTCGATCCGGCGGCCTTCGAGGGCCTGGATTTCGAACGGTTCTATCTGCAGCCGATGGACGGCCCCGCGCGCGAGGCCAACACGGCCGCAGCGGTTGCCTATTGCCTTACCCACCCTCGTTGGCGTTTAAGCGTGCAGACGCATAAATATCTGGGCCTGCCCTGAGGACTTAAAGCCTCCCAGGCCCCCTGATCAAAAGACCTTAAATGTCCGAACCTATTTTCGAGATCACGAAGGCCGCAGCCTTCGACGCCGCCCATTTCCTGGAAGAGGGGCCGCCAGAGCACCGCTACCGGCGCATGCACGGCCATTCATTCCGCGTCGAAGCCAGTGTGCGCGGCACGCGGGCACCCGGCGACGCCTGGGTTGCAGACCTTGCCACCCTCGACTCTGCCCTCAGCGCCGCAGCGGCCGAACTGGATCATGGCCTGTTGAACGACAAACCCGGGCTGGATCGGCCGACGCTTGAGCAACTCTGCCTGCATTTCGCCGCCAAGCTGACGCCGGCGTTTCCGCACCTGTCGAAGGTCGTGGTCAGCCGGCCGACCATTGGCGAGACCTGCACCTTGCAACTCTAGACCGCGCCAGGGCTCAGCGCGCTTTATCTGTTCGGCTGTCGCCTGGGATAATGGCCTTGCCGACCGCCACGGTGCCCTTGGCGGCCGCGCCGATAACCGCACCGGTCACACCGATGGCCGTTCCAGCCACCGTGCCGACCGCCATGGCGATACAGCCCTGAGCGCTCAGCGCCACGGCGGACAGAAGGACGATCAGGGCAAGCTTGCGCGTCATTTTATCAGAATGGTCCAAAGCCTGGGGCGTTCAGGCTCAAGCGGTTCAAAGGGTGTCGACGAGCACAGCTTCGGCGTCGGAAAGCGCCTTAACCAGGATCGTCGGCTCATCCTTGATCGCCGCGCCATCGCGCAAGCTCAGTTTCACGCCATTGACCTCGATCTCGCCCTTGGAAGCGACGAGGTATACGTGGCGATGCTGTCCCAGCGTCCAGTTGGCTTCCTCGCCAGCTTTGAGGCTGATTCCGGCCATGCGGGCGTCAGCGCGGATCTTAAGCGCGTCGGTGTCTGCGTCATAACCGCTGGCCAGCACCACAAACTTGCCCGAGCGGTCGGCTTCCGGAAACCGCTTTGCGCCCCAGTCCGGCGCACCGCCCGCGCCGCGCGGCATGATCCAGATTTGGAACAGGGTCGTGGTCTCGTCTTCCAGATTATACTCGGCGTGGCGCACGCCATTGCCGGCGCTCATCACCTGCACATCGCCTGCGCCGGTGCGGCCCTCATTGCCCATGCTGTCCTTGTGGGTGATCGCCCCGCTGCGAACATAGGTGATGATTTCCATGTTCTCGTGGCCGTGCGGCGGAAAGCCCGATTTGGGGCCGATCTCGTCGTCGTTCCAAACCCGCAGGTCTCCCCAGCCCATGCGATTGTGATCGTACCAGTTGGCAAACGAGAAATGGTGCCGGGCGTTGAGCCAGCCGTGGTTGGCGTGGCCCAGTTTCTCGAAAGGACGGCGGTCAATCATCGGAGACTTCCTATTGGGCCGAGGCGATCAGCCCTTGCCGTAATATTGCAAAGAACGCAGTTGCGAATGTCAACGCCTGCTGGTCTTGCCGGGCGTGAACGCACCACCGCCGGTCTGGGCGCGATGCCGCAAATAGGCGTCGGCCAGGACGCAGGCGGTCATGGCCTCCACCACTGGCGCACCGCGAATGCCGACGCAGGGGTCGTGACGGCCCTTGGTGCGCAGGTGCACGCTCTCACCCGCCTCATTGATGGTGTCCCTCGGGGTCAGGATCGACGATGTGGGCTTGAACGTCACCCGCGCCACCACCGGCGCACCCGTCGATATGCCGCCAAGAATCCCGCCGGCGTGGTTGGAGGTGAATACCGGCCCATCCTTGCCCATGATCATTTCGTCGGCGTTCTGTTCGCCTGACCAGGCAGCGGAGTCGAACCCCGCACCGATCTCAACGCCCTTGGCCGCGTTGATCGACATCAGCGCCGCCGCCAGTTCGCCATCCAGCTTGCCATAGAGTGGTGCGCCCCAGCCTGCCGGCACGCCGCTGGCCTCCACCTCGACAATAGCACCAGTGGACGAGCCCGCCTTGCGCACCTCTTCCAGGTGTTTTTCCCACACCGGCACGATGGAGGCGTCTGGCGCCCAGAATGGATTTTTCTGTGTCTGGGCCCAGTTAAACTTCGACCGGTTGATTTTGTGCGGACCGATCTGCACCACGGCGGCGCGGATCTTCACCTTGGGCAGGATCAATCGCGCAATCGCGCCTGCCGCCACGCGCGCCGCGGTCTCGCGCGCACTGGATCGGCCGCCGCCGCGATAGTCGCGCACGCCATATTTGGCGAAATAGGTGTAGTCGGCATGGCCAGGGCGGAACGCTTCAGCGATCTCGCCATAGTCTTTTGATCGCTGATCGGTGTTCTCGATCATCAGTAGGATTGGTGTGCCGGTCGTGACCATGCCCATTGTGCGGGCGTCTTCGAACACGCCGGACAATATCTTCACGGCGTCCGGTTCCTGCCGCTGGGTGACGAACTTTCCCTGGCCGGGCTTGCGCTTGTCGAGCCACACCTGGATCAGCTTTGGCGTCAGCTTGATTCCTGGAGGGCAGCCGTCAACAACGCAGCCAAGTGCGGGCCCGTGGCTCTCGCCCCAGGTGGTGACACGGAAAAGATGGCCGAAGCTGTTGTGCGACATGCTTTCGCTAATATCCGGTTTTTGCGCCGTCGCCCAGATCAGGCCCGGTGGTGGTCATGCCGCCCAGGTGGCGGCGAAACGGCGCAATAGGCTGCGGGCGGTGCTCTCGGTGATCTGCGCCGCGGGTTCTAATCGCAGAAACAGGTCGCCGCGCGGATGTTCGGCCCGCGCCGGCAGGCCCTGACCCGCCAGACGGACCAGACCACGCTGTCCGGCGCTCTGGGTGATCCAGATAATGCGGCGGCCCAGCGGCGTCTCCAGTGGCACGCGTCCGCCGGCTTTCAACACAGAAGGGTCTATGGCGGCGGTCAGCCAAAGGTCGTGGCCGCGCACCTGAATGTCGTTTTCTTCGACGATCGCGATGCGAAACAGGCGTTCGCCGGCGCGCACCAAATCATCGGCGCGCATACCGTCGGGCAGGGCGATACGCACACGCTTGCCTTGTAACACAGGGCTCAACACTGTTCCGCCTTGCAAGGCGGTGTGCGGATTGATCGCCAAGGTTTCGGCCAGTGGCTCGGTCTGTGCCGTCTGATCCTCAGGCAAAAGCGTCTGGGCGGGCAGGGAAGGCGAGTTGCGCAGCAGATCATAGGCATCGAGGATGGCGCGGAAGCGGGCGGCGTCGCCCGATGGCCGGTCGGGATGGGCGATCTTGGCCGCCTCGCGGAAGGCCGCCCGTAGTGTATGGTCGTCTGCGTCCGGCGACACCCCCAACAGGATGCAGGCGGATTGTTGTGCGACGCTCAGCGGTCCCCAGCTCATGGGCGCCAGACTGCCGCGCCATAGTCAATTTGGCGTTAAGCCTGCTGCCGTCTCGTCTTGTCTGGCATACCTCGGCTATAGAACCCCCATGCCTGACCAGACCCTCATCCCGCCCTCGCCCAGCCAAGCCGACTATGAAGCGGCTGAGCAGGCCGCCGCCGCCTCGCTCGATCCGAGCCGCGACCCGCTGGACCTTTTCGCGGAATGGATAGCCGAGGCGGTAAAATCTGAGCCAAACGACCCAAACGCCATGACCCTGGCCACGGTCGACGCCGACGGCGCGCCGGACGGGCGGATCGTATTGCTCAAGGCACTCGACGCGCGGGGGTTCTCCTTCTTCACCAACCTGAACAGCGCCAAGGGGCAGGAGCTGGCCGCCAATCCGCGCGCTGCCTTGGTCTTTCACTGGAAATCTCTGCACCGCCAGGTGCGCGTGCGCGGCGCGATCGAACGGGTCAGCGATGCTGAGGCCGACGCCTATTTCGCCACCCGAAGCCGGGTTAGCCGTCTGGGTGCCTGGGCTTCCGACCAATCCAAGACCCTGTCGGAACCGGCCTTGCTCCGTGGCAGGCTTGAGGCAATTCAACAGCGCTTCGAAGGCATCGAGCCACCCCGGCCGCCGCATTGGTCAGGCTATCGGCTGATCCCCCAGGTGATCGAGTTCTGGCGCGATGGCGCATTTCGTCTGCATGAACGGCTGGTGTTCGAACGCGCGGCAGAAGGCTCACCCTGGAGCGCGCGACGGCTCTTTCCATGACCAACCCGGCGGAAAATGCGCTTTTCGCCGAATTGTCGGACTGGTTCTCGCAACGCGCCGAGCGGAAGATCGAAACCTCCTGCGCGCAGGTTTTCCTGGAGGGCGCGCGGGCCTGGAAGATCAAGCGGCCGGTTGATTACGGCTATCTGGACTATTCCACCACCGACAAGCGCCGCTGGGCCCTGGAGCGCGAGCTGCGCTTCAACCGGCTGGCCGCGCCAGACATCTACCTGTCGGTGCGTAGCGTCACGCGCGAGGGGGACGGTTCGCTGACCATCGACGGGCAGGGCGCGGTGCTCGAACATGTGTTGGAAATGCGCCGCTTCGACGAGAATGCCGTCCTCGCCGAGTGCCCCTGGGTGATCGATGGGCCCCTGGCGGACCAACTCGGCCGCGCCACAGCCCGGTTCCACAAGGCCGCTGAACGCCAGGTCGGGGCAGAGGGCGGGGCGCTGGGTTGGACCGTCGCCTCCAATGCGCGCGTGCTGGAAACCTTTAAGTCCAGCTTGGGTGCCGCAGAGGTGCAAGACTTGATCGACCGCTCCTGGGCGGCGCTGGAAGAAGCCAAGCCCCTGCTCAAGCAACGAGGTGAGGCGGGCTATATGCGCCGCTGCCATGGCGATCTGCATCTAGGCAATGTGCTGCTGGAAAATGGCGCGCCGGTCCTGTTCGATTGCATCGAGTTTAACGATGCGCTGGGCGAGATGGACGTGCTTTACGACCTGGGCTTCCTGCTCATGGACCTTGATTTTCGCCGCCGAACTGACGCTGCCAACCGCGCGCTCAATGCCTGGCTGGACGAGGCCGCCCGCGACCTACCGGTCGGTCACTGGCAGGGGCTAAGCCTTCTGCCGCTTATCCTGTCGGTGCGGTCTGGTATTCGCACCCACGTCAACGCCTTCGCCGGTGATCTTGCGGCGGCGCAGGCCTACCTGAGTAAGGCGCGCGAGCATCTCGATCACAGGCCTGCCGCCCTGGTGGCGATCGGGGGCCTGTCCGGCTCTGGAAAATCCACCCTTGCCCGCATGGCCGCACCCGGACTTGGCGGCGTGCCCGGTGCGGTGGTTCTGCGCACGGACGAGGTGAGAAAACGCCTGTTCGAGGCCGTGCCACTCCAGACGCTGGGGCCGGAGTGCTACACGCTGCAGGCGCATAGCCGCGTCTATGATCAGATGCGCTCTGAAGCCGCCGCCGTGCTTGCCGCCGGCCGGTCGGTCGTGCTGGACGCCACCTTCCTCGACCCGGCCGAACGTGAAAAGGTCTCCGCCCTGGCCGCGCAGCTGAGTGCCCCCTTCGAAGGTGTCTGGCTCAATTCCGATGCCGCCGTCTTGCGCGAGCGCGTCACCAATCGTCGCGGCGACGCCTCAGACGCGGATGTCGCCGTGCTGGACGCCCAACTGAAAGACTATGCCGGCCCGCCTTCGGGCTGGACCCTCGTCACCGATGCAGATTTCGATAGCGAGGCCAGGCAACTCGCGGATCGGTTGGGCCGCTAGCCGCCACGCTTCTGAAACGCAGCAGAGATTGCGCAGGTTTCCTTGCGCGATTAGCGTCATCGGCTGGAGGACGACAATGCAAGGCTTGATGCAGGATTGGCCGTTGACAGTCGACAAGATCGCCGACCACGCCCGCGATGTGCATGGCCACACCGAGGTCGTCACTCGCGCCTTCGACGGTGCCGTCCATCGCACAACCTATGCGGCGCTAAACGCGCGCGCCCGTCGCCTGACCACCGCCCTGATCAATCTGGGCATCCGCTCTGGCGACCGAGTCGGAACCCTGGCCTGGAACAGCGCCGATCACCTGGCCGCCTGGTACGGCATAATGGGCATGGGCGCGGTGTGCCACACCTTCAACCCGCGTCTGCTGCCAACGCAGCTGGGCTGGATCGCTGACCATGCTGGCGATACGGCTATCCTTGCTGATGTCTGTTTCGGGCCGCTTCTGGGGCCGATCCTGGCCGGTGCACCGGGTGTGAAGCATCTGATCTGGCTCGGCGACGAGGCCGCCCGCCCAGCCTTTGACGCCCCAGCCAACCTCCAGGTTCATTGTCTTGAGACCCTGCTGGCCGATGTCGCGCCCAGCCGAGATTGGGGCGGGTTCGATGAGCGAACGGCCGCAGGCCTGTGCTACACTAGTGGCACCACGGGCGATCCTAAGGGCGTGCTCTATTCGCACCGCTCCAATGTCTTGCACGCTATGATGACCATGCAGGCTGACGTGATCGGGGCGACGGCGAGAGACACCGTTCTGGCCGTTGTGCCTATGTTCCACGCCAGCGCCTGGGGCCTGCCGTTCAGCGCACCGGCCACGGGGGCCAAGCTGGTTTTGCCGGGCGCAAGGCTTGATGGCGCCTCGATCCACAACCTGATCGAGAGCGAGCAGGTTACCTTCTCGGCCGCCGTACCGACGGTGTGGGCCAACCTGCTGGGCTATTTGCGCGAAACCGGCAAGCGGGTTGATAGCCTGAAGGCCGTGGTCATCGGCGGCTCAGCCGTGAATTTGGCCGTGATGCAGGCCTACCAGGATGAATACGGCGTCGAGGTGATCCACGCCTGGGGCATGACTGAGACCTCGCCGCTGGGGTCTGTCTCGCGTCTTACCGTGCGTACCGCCGGCCTAGATAAGGCGAGCAAAATGGCAGTGCGCATGAAGCAGGGCAGGGCACCGTTCGGGGTCGAGCTAAAGGTCGTTGGCGAAGATGGCACCGAACTGCCCCATGACGGTGAAAGCTTCGGCACCTTGAAGGTGCGCGGGGCCGCCGTGGCCAGTGCCTATTTCCGCTCTGACCAAGACATCCTCGACCGCGAGGGCTTCTTCGACACCGGCGACATCGCCACCCTCGACGACGAGGGCTTCATGCAGATTACCGACCGCGCCAAGGACGTCATCAAGTCTGGTGGTGAGTGGATCAGCTCTATCGAGATTGAAAACCACGTCCTGAGCCATCCGGATGCAGAGCTTGCGGCGGTGATCGGCGTTGCCCATCCCAAGTGGAACGAGCGGCCGGTTCTGCTGGTCAAGCTGCGTGCCGGATGTGATGCCGTCCCGACCCAGTTCTGCGAATGGCTCGATGGCAAGATCGCCAAATGGTGGATGCCCGATGAGGTCCTGCTGGTCGATGCCATCCCGCTTGGGGCTACCGGTAAGGTCGATAAAAAGGCGCTGCGCGCTGCACTGGCCGACTATGTCTTGCCCGATCAGCGGTCGCCGCCGGACTAGGCCCAACCTTAGAGTCGGTATCGGCTCGAAAGCTGTGGCGTGTCATCGCAGGCGACCCGGCCTTCACCAACCAGTTTGATCAAGTGGCTGAGAACCGACTGTGCCGCCGCCGGCTTAAGCCGGGTATCGAGGCCGATATACAGCCGGTCGACGATCTCGGGGATGGTCGCAAGTCCCGCCTGCACCGCGCCCAGCACCTGCGCCTCGCGCTCCAGCCGGTGACCAATATAGGCTGCTATAAACGGGTCGACCTTGGTCACAGGCGGTCCATGGGTCGGCCATAATGTCTTGAAGTGGCCCGCCCGCACCCGCTCCAGGCCGGCGAGATAGGCGGTCATGTCGCCATCCGGCGGGATCACCACACTGGTTGACCAGCCCATGATGTGATCACCGGTGAACAGGGCCTGTTCCTGTGGGAAGGCAAAACACAGATGGTTGCTGGTATGGCCGGGCGTCGGGATCGCCTCCAGGGTCCAGCCCGGCCCGCTGACCGTGCCGCCACCGCACCAATCGACGTCGGGCCGAAAGGCGGTGTCGTCGCCTTCCTCGCCACCCGAGGCCGGCAGGGCACCCGGCTTAGGCTTGCGTGCGCAACCGTATACCGGTGCCCCAGTCAGTTTCGACAGCCGCGCGGCCAGGGGCGAATGATCAGAGTGGTCGTGCGTAATCAGGATCGCGGTGACGCGCTCGTGCGTGATGGCGGTCAGGATCGCGGCCAGATGCGTATCGAGCGCAGGACCCGGATCGATCACCGCCACCTCGCCATGGCCGACGATAAAGGTGCCTGTGCCCGTGAAGGTGAACGGCCCAGGATTGTTCGCGACCACGCGTCGGATGCCCGGCGAGACCACGTCGCAGCGCCCGTAGGCGAAGTCGAAATCTCTGACGAAGGGGATCACTATGGCCATGGCCTAGCCTTTAGCACATTGACGCGTCCCGTCGCAGACGTAGTCTGAGATATTAACCTTAATAATTGAATTTTCTCAGGAAACTGTGGCCCGCGTTTTACGATCAACAAAAGGTAAATGCATTAATGGCCGCGTGATGACAGCAGCGGCATTCCTTTTTGTTTCAAAACGGCTCCAGCGGATGACCTTCGCCCTGCTTTGCCTCACCTTGGGGCAGTTGATCCTGGCCAGCTGCGTTCCGGAAAGCCCTATGCCCATGGCCGCGCGAACAGCCTACAGCGCCGCGCGCTAAGGCGTCGGACGTCCAAAGCGCGCCCTAAAGGATGTTGCTTAGATCGTAGCCTGCCGCGGCTGCAGTGGCTTTCAGGTCTGCGGCGTCGGCACCGTTTTGCGCTGCGCCCAGCGACCAGGTGATGATCGAGCGCGTGCCAGAGCGGCAGAATAGCAGGGCAGGGCCGTCGACAGCCTCCACCGCCGCTGCCGTCTGCTCGACCTGATCGCGCGTCGGCATGCCGCGCACGGGGATGTGCACATAGGTTAGGCCCGCTGCCTTGGCCGCCACCTCGATCTGTGCCGAGGTCGGCTGGCCGCCTTCCTCGTCGTCGGGGCGGTTATTGACGATCAACTGGAAGCCCTCTTTGGCCGCCTGTGCCACGTCCGCTAAGGAAATCTGCGGCGAAACGGAAATATCGGGCGTCACGGTACGAAAAGACATGCAGCTTAAATTCCTCAATTGCGATCGGTGGCCATCGCCGCCTGCGTTGACATCATCGGACGCCGGTGAAACCTTCGCAACACTGCGGTTTAGGGATTTCGATGCTAGGCCTAATAGCGCGTCGGCTGTTCACCGCCTTGCCGACCCTGTTCCTGGTCATCACCGCGGCCTTCTTCATGATGCGTGCTGCGCCCGGCAATCCGTTCCAGGGTGAGCGTCAGTTACCGCCCGAGATTGAGGCGCGGGTCATGGCCAAGTACGGCTTCGACCGGCTGCTGATCGTGCAATACGGCACCTACATCGCCGATGTTGCCCACGGTGATCTTGGGCCCTCGTTGAAGTACAAGGATAAGTCCGTCGTTGACGTGCTGAAGGAAAATTTCGGCGTCAGTCTGGTGTTGGGCCTATCCGCATTGATTGTCGCTGGCGTGACAGGAATCGCTTTGGGCATCGCCGCCGCCCTGCGCCAGAACCGGCCGGCCGACTATCTCGTAATGGCCGTGGCCGTGGCCGGAGTCTGTGTCCCCACCTTCGTCACCGCGCCCCTGCTGGTGTTGCTGTTCGCCTCGACGCTGCAATGGCTGCCCAATGCCGGCTGGAACAACGGGGCTCTGCCTAATTTGATCCTGCCTGTGGCCGTTCTGGCCCTGCCGCAGATCGCCATTATTTCGCGGCTGGTTCGGGCCGGGATGATCGAGAGTCAGCGCTCTAACTTCGTGCGCACTGCCCGCGCCAAGGGGCTGCCTGACTGGCGTGTGGTGCTGCGCCACGCCCTGCCGCCGGCGCTGATTCCGCTGGTGAGCTATCTGGGGCCCGCCTGTGCGGGCCTGCTGACGGGCTCTCTGATCGTCGAGCGCGTGTTTGCCCTGCCGGGCCTGGGCAAGTTCTTTGTCATCAGTGCCCTGCAGCGCGACTACACGGTGGTGATGGGCATGGTGATTGTCTATGCGGCCCTGATCCTGGCGCTCAACCTGCTGTCGGACCTGATCGCCGCTGCGCTTGATCCCAGAGTGCGCCTGTCATGAGCCGTACCGCGATCCTCCTCGTCGCCGCCGCGCCGCGTGGGCGCAGCCTGTGGGATGACGCTAGGGGGCGCTTGCTGGCCAACCGCGCCGCCGTGGCAGGGTTGATCGTGCTGGCCCTGCTATTCCTTGCCGCAGTCTTTGGTCCGGCGCTCACGCCCTGGCGGTTCGACGCGGTCAACAAGAACGATGTCTGGGCCGCTCCCCTGACTCAGGGGCATCTGTTAGGGGCCGACAGCCTGGGTCGTGACCTTTTGGCGCGGACGCTGATGGGGCTGAGTGTCTCATTGGCGGTCGGGGTCGTGGCGACCTTCGTTTCCCTGGTGGTCGGCATCGCCTGGGGCACCACGGCGGGCTATGTCGGCGGGCGGGTCGATGAGGCCATGATGCGGATCGTTGACGTGTTGTTCGCCCTACCGTTCGTGTTTTTCGTCATCCTGCTGATGGTGGCGTTCGGATCGTCCATCGTGCTGATGTTCCTGGCTATTGGTGCCGTGGAATGGCTGACCATGGCCCGTATCGTGCGCGGTCAGACCCGTGCCTTGAAATCCAGAGAATTTGTCGAGGCCGCCCGCGCGGCTGGCCTCACCGCCCACCAGATCGTGCTGCGCCACATCGTGCCCAATCTGCTGGGGCCGGTGGTGGTCTATGTCACTCTGACCATCCCCGGCGTTATCCTGGCCGAGAGCTTCCTGTCCTTCCTGGGGCTGGGGGTGCGCCCGCCCATGGCCTCGCTCGGATCGCTGATTGCCAATGGTGCGCAGGATATGGAATTGGCCCCCTGGCTGCTGATCGCTCCCGCCCTGATCATGGCCGCGACCCTGATGAGCTTCAACTTCATCGGCGATGGCCTGCGCGATGCGCTGGACCCGAAAGACCGATGAGGGCGGCGGTTCTCATCCTAGCGGCGATGCTTGTCCTGGTTGGCTGTTCGCCGAAGGCCTCGACCGCCGCCTGCGCGCCCGGCCGAACCTGTCTGCGCATGGGCAATGTGGCCGATCCCGCCACGATCGATCCGCAGAAGATCAACGGGGTCGAAGAAGACAATATCGTCGGCAGCGCCATGATGGGCCTCACCACCGAAGATGTGAACGGCAACGTCATTCCCGGCATTGCGACCCGCTGGGAAACCAGCCCCGACGGCCTGATCTGGAGCTTCCATCTGCGCGACGCCAAATGGTCTGACGGCTTTCCGGTAACGGCCGACGACTTCGTTTTCGGTCTGCGCCGCCTGCTCGATCCCAAGACCGTGGCCGAATATGGCTACCTGCTCTATTTCATCCAGGGAGCTCAGGCGGTGAACGAGGGCAAGGCCCCGTTGGAGGCTCTGGGCGTCACGGCGCTCGATGCGCACACGCTACAGATCAAACTCCTGCACCCTGCGCCCTACCTACTGCAGCTGACCAAGCACCAGACCATGTATCCCGCGCCGCGCCACATCGTTGAGCGATACGGCGAGACCTGGACCAAGGATCACTACGTCTCCGACGGTCCCTATGTGATCCAGACTTGGAAGCTCGGCGACTACATCCATGCCACCAAGAACCCGCTGTTCTTCGACGCTAATAACGTCTGCATCGACGACATCTATTTTTACCCCATCAGCGATTCAATCAGCGCAGAGCGGCGCGTACGCCGGGGTGAGCTGGACTGGAATATCGATATTCAGAGCAACCGCATCGCCCGACTGCGCAAGGAGATCCCCGACTACGTTCACACCAACACCTGGCTCGGCACGACCTACATCGCCTTCAACGCCCAGGTCGCGTCGCTGAAGGATAAGCGAGTCCGCCATGCCCTCAGCATGGCCATCGACCGCGATTTCATGACCAAAAAGCTTCTGCGCGGTGGCCAGTCCAGCGCCTACAGCTTCACCCCGCCGGGTGTCGCCAACTATACGCCAGTGCAGGTCCTACCATGGTCCTCATGGCCCTATGAGGCTCGGCAGGCCGAGGCGCGGCGGCTCTTGGCGGCGGCGGGCTTTGGCCCAGGCCACCCGCTGAAGATCAAGATCACCCATCGCAACACGCCCGACCCAAGCCTGATCATGTCGGCCATCCAGTCGGACTGGACCAGTATCGGGGTGCAGGTGTCCTTGGTGCCGGAGGAGGGACAAATCGCCTACCAATCCTATCGGTCTCGCGCCTTCCAGATCGCCGACGCCGGCTGGATCGCCGATTACAATGACCCAAAGAGCTTTCTCGATCAGCTCCAGTCCATGACCGGCACGATGAACTATGGCGACTACAACAATCCGGCCTACGACAGCCTGCTCGACCAGGCCGACCATGAGAATGACATCGCCAAACGGGCTGCCTTTCTGGCTCGGGCTGAAGCCTTAATGCTAGACGACGCCCCGTTCGTGCCGATCTATTTCTACGTGTCGAAGAACCTGCTCAACCCAAAGATCACCGGCTTTGGACCCAATATCGCTGACCGTCACCGCATCCGTTGGATGTGCGTAAAATCCTAGCGCGCCCGACAGCCGTGGTCGGGCTTGCGGCGCTAGAACGGCGTCGGTGCCAGCACCCTGGCCCCCTCGCTGCGCAGCTTGGCCTGTACAACCTGATCTAAGACCTTCTTGGCGTTCGGATCGCCCAGCAGCCAGGCCGAAGCCGCCAGGGTACGGACTGAGGTTTCTGTCATGCCCAGCGTCCGTCCCAGCTTGCCCAGGGGCGAGGTCGCTCCGCCGAAACGCTTGAGGCGTGCATCGCCGTCGATCTTGGCCAGGACCTTGGCGCGATCCACCGCGTCATAAAACCCGCCCAGGTGATCCACCAGGCCAAGCCCCTTGGCCTGTTCCCCGGTCCAGACCCGCCCCTTGGCAATTTCGTGCACCCGCTCGACGGGCAGATGCCGCCCCGCGGCCACCCGTCCAACGAAGCCATTATAGATCTGGTCCATCCAGGCCTCGAACTTGGCCTTCTGCGCCGGCGTCATGGTCGAAGCGGTGTCGAATGCGTCGGCATAGTCGCCGCCGACCTTCAGCCCCTTCATGTCGACCCCAAACCGCCCCAGTGCATCGCCCAGGGCGAACTTGCCGCCATAGACCCCGATCGAGCCAGTCAAGGTCGTTGGTTCAGCCACGATCTCGGTCGCGCCAGAGCTGATCCAATAGCCGCCTGACGCCGCATAGGTGCCCATGCTGACCACCACAGGCTTCGCGGCCTTGGCCGCAAGAACGGCCGCCAGAATCTGTTCTGACGCCGTGTCCGAACCGCCAGGGGAGGAGACACGGAATACGATGGCCTTCACCGACTTATCGTCTGCCGCGTCATACAGCGCCTTGGCGATGTCGTCAGAATGCACCGTGGTGTCGCCGGAGAACAGGTTAGAGGTGTCGCCCGAGCCGGTCATGATTGCCCCTTCCGCCCCTATGAAGGCTATGGTCGGCCGGCCTGCCAGGTCCAACGCCTTCAGCGCGCCCTTATAGTCATGGAACTCAGTCAGCTTGGCCCCGTCGCCGGCGATCTTGATAAGGGCGTCCTGGGCTTCCTTCACTTGGCCAATTTGGTCCACCAGCCCCTTGGCCTTGGCGTCCTGCGCCGAATAGGGGCCGGCCTCCAGCGCCGCATGCAGGGCGGCGGCGTCGGTCTTTCGGTCCGTGGCGGCGGCGTTGATGGCGCTGTTGTAGACCGAGCCCATCCAGCCCAGCTCCGACTCGCGGTGGGCGGCGGTGTAGTCGCTGTACAGGTAGGGATTGACCGCGTTTTTGTATTCGTAGCGCTGGGCATAGTCGGCCTGCACCCCATACTTGTCGAAGGCGCGTTTCAGAAAGACGTCCTGGTTTGACATGCCCACGGCCTGGAAACTGCTGTCGGGCTGCATCCAAAAACGGTCGGCGGTGCCCCCTAGCATATAGGTCGAGGCGATGGCCCCGGAGGGGTAAAGGCCCTGGCTGTGGGCGAACACCGTCTTACCGGCGGCGCGGAAATGCAGCACGGCCAGGCGCAGTTCATCGGCTGTGGCCGGGGAAATTCCGCCCTCCGGCAGTCGGATCAGCACGGCCTTGACCCGGTCGTCCTTCTCGGCCCGACGCAGGGTCTGCACCACCGAGATGACCGAGGTCGAACCGCCGCGGAAGAAGGAGCTCAGGCCCGCGTCCTGGTCGCTCAGCGCGCCGCGCAGGTCGAGGTTTAGCACCATCCTGGCTGGAAGCGGCTCTGGAGCCAGGGCACCGGCGGCGGCGCTGATCAGCAACAGCGGCACGCCGATCAGGAAGATGGCCAAGCCGGTGAACACGGCGGCGACGGTGATCAGAAACGACTTCATGCGCGACCTTGGCGGGGCTGTTGGCGCAACCTTATTGCGCAACCCATTGCGGTCCCATGAATCCGGCCGAGGCCGGATGCAAGGGAAAGCATCGCTATGGGTGGAAATCCTTGGTCGGAGTAGCAGGATTTGAACCTGCGACCCCCACGTCCCGAACGTGGTGCTCTACCAGGCTGAGCTACACTCCGACGAAGGAGGGCGCCTTATAGGGGAGGGTTCTGGGCTCCGCAAGCGAGTGCAAAGCTGTATCGGCATAAGGTTCCTGAGCGCCGTTGCATCGGCCTAGGGACTGCGCTATCCCGCCTCCTCCGCCTCGTGCGGACAGCCCGGCGATTGCCTGGTGGGGAATGGTGTAATGGTAACACAGCGGTTTTTGGTACCGTCGTTCTAGGTTCGAGTCCTAGTTCCCCAGCCAAGCGCTCTTTGGGCGCGACCCGGTGTTCAGATCCAGCCCGCCGTGTTTAGCGCTTCCACCCTCGCGCCACCGCGAAGATCGCGAAGGCGTAGTCCATGGCGATTTCCTTCAGGAATTCGAACCGGCCCGAGGCCCCGCCGTGCCCGGCGTCGAGATTCAGCTTCAGCAAAACCGGCGCATCGCTTGTGGTGGCGGCGCGCAGGGCGGCTACCCATTTTGCTGGCTCCCAATAGGTCACACGCGGGTCGGACAGCCCGCCGGTGGCCAACACCGCCGGATAGGGTCGGGCGACGACATTGTCGTAAGGACTGTAGGCGGCGATTCGGTCATAGGCGGCCGGGTCGGTGATGGGGTCGCCCCATTCGGGCCATTCCGGCGGCGTGAGCGGCAGATCGAGGTCACTCATGGTGTTGAGGACATCCACAAACGGCACCGCGGCGATGATTCCCGCCCACAGTTCGGGCCGCAGGTTGGCGATCGCCCCCATCAGCATGCCGCCGGCAGAGCCGCCGTAGGCCACAATCTTATCGGCGGCGCAGAACCGCTGGGCGATCATATGCTCGGCGCAGGCGATGAAGTCGGTAAAGGTATTGGTCTTCTTCTCCTTGCGGCCGTCCATGAACCAGCCCCAACCCTTTTCGGAGCCGCCACGCACGCATGCCGTGGCCCAGACCCAGCCGCGGTCAACCAGCGACAGATTGCGAATCGAAAAGCCGGGCTCGTTGGCGTGGCCGTAGGAGCCGTAGCCGTACAGCAGCATGGGCGCAGACCCATCCAGTGGCGTATCCCGACGTGCCAGCAGGAAGATCGGGATGGTCTCGCCATCGGCCGCCACGGCGTCGAGCCGCCGGGTGACATATTGCGCCGGATCATGGCCGCTGGGGATGTCTTGAGTCTTGCGCAGTGCGCGTTCGCGCGTCTCCAGGTCATAGTCGTACCAGCGGCGCGGGGTGGTCATCGACTGATAGACGAAGCGCACGGCGGTGGTGTCATATTCATAGCCACCGTCGAGCGACAGGGCGTAGGCCTCTTCCTCGAAATCAATCTGATGTTCGCTTAGGTCGGCGCGCTGGGTGATAACGATGCGGCTTAGCGCCTCCACCCGCTCCAGTCGCACGAAATGGTCGCGTAAGGCCATCATGCCGGTAATCAGCCGGCCAGGTTGCGCTGTGATCCAGTCGAGCCAGAAGGGTCGCTGGGTGGCGGTCTCGTCGGCCCAGACCAGTTTGAAGTCGATGGCCCCATCGGCATTCGTGCGCACCACGAAACGCCCGTCCCAGTGTTCCACTTCATACCGCAGACCGGTCTCGCGTGGGCTGAACACCACCGGCACCGCCGTGGGGTCGGCCGCCGAGATCAGCAGGGCCTCGCTGGTTTCTTGGTTGCCGCAGCTGATAACGATAAAGGCCCGCGACTGGGTCGTATCGATCCCGATAAAGAAACCCTCGTCCTGTTCTTGGTAGATCAGCGTATCGTCGGCTGGACCGCCGCGCGCCGGGCGGCGGAATATTTTCGAGGGGCGGCCCTCGTCATCACGCCAGACCCAGAACAAATACTGGCTATCCGGCGACCAGCAGAAATCGCCGGCTGCACTGGTGGCCGGTCCGGCCAGGACCTCGCCTGTGGCCAGGTCCTTCACCACGATCTCGTAGACTTCCGATCCCTGGGCATCCACCGCATAGGCATAGAGCGCATGGTCGGGCGAATGTTGCGCCGAGCCGATCTGGTAGAAGGCCAGGCCTTCCGCCGCGCGGGGCTGGTCGAGCAGAATGTCCTCAGGGCCCTCGGTCCCGCGCGGCTTGCGGCAGTTTAGCGGATGCTGGGCCCCAGTTTCGAAGCGCGAATAGTAGTCGTAGGGGCCGTCGGGGGCGGGGATTGAGGTCTCGTCCTCCTTCACCCGACCCTTCATTTCGGCGAAGAGCAGGTCCTGTAATGGTTTTGTCTCGCCCAGTACGCTCTCTGTATAGGAGTTCTCAGCCTCCAGGTGGCCGCGGATGGCCGGGTCCAGCGCCGTCGGATCGCGTAGCACGGCGCGCCAGTTCGGGTCCTTCATCCAGGCGTAGTCGTCTATGCGGGTCCGGCCCAACTGGGTGATCGCGTGCGGTTCGCGGCGGGCGGTGGGGGGCGATGGCTTGGTCATGCCTTCCTCCTAGCTCCGGCTTTCGCCGGCGTCATCCCGCTCGATTTCGTCGTCACGCCAGGCAACGCCGGGTTTACGTCGGCGTGGTTTGATCCATATCTATGAGCGAACAGGCTTTTTTCGTCGCACCGGTCCTGGAAGGGTCCCCCGCCGCTCTGGTTGAGTCGCGTTCCCGCACCGCTGTGCTCAAGCGCCTGATCGACGTGGTTTGCCTGCCCGCCAGCCGCATCAACCATTTCGAGCGGGCCATTCGCCGATTTTCTGGTCGAAATGCTGCCCCAGGCCAGTGTCGAGGCGCGCCCGCATTGCTCGCCGGCTGGCGACGCCCAGCGAACTGCCCAGCACCCTGACCCGTCTCTGCTGCGCGACGAGATCGAGATTGCGCGGCCGCTACTCAAGGGCTGCCTAAGCCTTTCTGACGCCGATCTGGTTGACTGTATTGGCCGGGCCACGCCTGACCACTGGCGTCTGGCCGCCTCACGGCGCGGGCTTTCCGAGCTCGTCTCTGAATTGGTTGGCGCCAACGGCGATGTGCCGACCATCGAGATCCTGTTGCGCAATGACTCTGCTAAGATCAGCGCGCCGGCTGTCGAGGTGATCGTGACCTACACGCGCGAACATCCGCTCTTGGCTCTCTTGCTGCTGCGACGCAACGAACTGCGCCCCAGCCATACCTATGTGATGTTCTGGTGGTGCGGTCCTGATGAGCGCAAAGTGATCTTGCAGAGGTTCGCCGTCACCCGTGAGGTGCTGCAGGATGCATTAACGGCCGTTTTCCCCATAGCCGCTGCGGAAAATTGGCAGGATCCGCTGGCTCGCAAGGGTTTGCAGTTCATCGAGCCGCGTCAGCGCAACCGCGCCGCCCTGGAGCGCAGCGCTTTCAAAAGTCTTGACCAGGCCGTGGCCGCAGCAGCCTCGGGGCTGACCCGTGAGTTGGCCCAAGAGATTTCATACCTGTCTGGTCTCAAACCAAAGACCGGGGCCAAGATTTTCAGCGATCCGGGCGGCGAAGGCATTGCCGTGCTGTGCAAGGCCGCCGGCCTGCAGTTGATGATACTGGCCACCTTGCCCCGGGGCTGGAGCGGGTCGTGATCGCCTTTGACATGATGGCGGTTGATCGTGCGCAGACCCTTTTGCGCTACTGGAACTGGTCGCTGACCTCGGCCCTGACCCCAGCCCTGATGCGGGCTATCCACGACGGCGACGAAGATGCCATAAACGATCATTCCACGCCTCAGCATACAGCGATGTTGGCCCTGTCTAGAGAATGTGGCCGCTAATGCTGCCGAATAAGCGCGATTGACGCGCGAAACCCTAGGCGATCGTTGTCAGAATAGCACAAGCAGACGAATTGAAATCGTGCAGACGATTGAAACGACTTCGGCCCCTGGGGGTGTTGCTCGCCTCTGCCAATCTCTATATGAAAGCCTTCGTGTATAGATGAGACGTGTATTCGCTCATAATGGCTCAAAAAATTGAAACGGAACGGCCCAATGGAAGAAAAATTCGCAATCGTTGAGATGACGACAGATATTGTCGCCGCCTACGTCTGTAATAACGTCGTTTCGACTGCTGATCTTCCGGCCTTGATTCAAAGCATTCATCGCGCGCTGACGGGCGTGGTCGCCGGCGGCGAGGTGGCGGAAGTCGCTCCTAAGGAGCCCGCAGTGCCCTTGAAGCGTTCGAT
>Ga0114974_10001424_pt1 | contig 18956 bp, 19 predicted proteins | sample S_130206_EF_Meta_FD_87318 | JGI IMG/M metagenome (GOLD analysis project Ga0114974, IMG submission 87318) | Freshwater microbial communities from Lake Simoncouche, Canada to study carbon cycling - S_130206_EF_MetaG | ecosystem: Environmental > Aquatic > Freshwater > Lake | place: Lake... | reverse complement strand
TATACATTGACTGGATAACCAGCAGCAAGCAAATGACCTGCCATGCTCGCCCCCATAATCCCAAGTCCAATAAATCCGATGGAAGGTTTCTGATTTGAGTCCAAACTAATCTCCTATATAAGTCAAATCTATCTGTAAATAAGATTATTCAATGGTGACTTTAGACTTTTCAATCACCTTCTGCCACTTTTGCGTTTCAGACTGAATGTATTTACCAAATTCATCAGACCCTGCATAGCTTGCTTCTGCACCATTTGTATTTAACTGCGCTTTTACCCCGGGTGTATTTGAAGCCTTTTTTAATGCCTCTGAAAGCTGGCCAATAACAGCCCTCGGCGTTTTCTTGGGAGCCAAAAATCCATACCAAATAGATGTATCAAATCCTGAAAATCCAGACTCAGATAAGGTTGGCACATCTGGTAATTGACTTGAACGCTTAGGTGCTGTGACAGCTAATGCTTTCACCTTACCATCTCTAATGAAATTGATAGCGGTTGGAAGTGGAGTAAAAACAGCTGTCAGCTGACCCCCTATTAGATCAGTGATTGCTTGGTTATTTCCCTTATAGGGGATATGTAGCATAGAAGTTCCTGCCATTAGATTAAGGAGTTCTCCAGCCATATGTGGAGCCGTACCAATGCCTGCAGAGCCATAGCTAACATCCTTAGGATTAGACTTTGCTAAATTAATCAAATCCTGCACATTGGAAATATTCGAGCCTGCCTTCACCACTAAAACAGTTGTAGCGCTACCGACCATGGCAATTGGAGCGAAATCATTGGCAAAGTTAAATTCGAGATTCTTATAAAGATTTGCGCTAATACTATTAGCGATAGTGCCTAATAATAATGTGTAGCCATTTGGTTCAGAATTAAATACTATTTCTGCAGCTATATTGCTTGATGCCCCAGCCTTATTCTCAACCACTACCGGTACTTTCAAGGTTTCACTTAAGTTTTGCGCATATACCCTAGCAATAATGTCTGTAGATGTTCCAGCAGGAAAACCCACAAAGATTTTTATAGGCTTATTGGGATAAGCTTCTTGAGAAAAAACAAAGCCGCTTGAAAAAATCATCCAGCAATAAATTAGTTTACGAAAAATGTACATTTCATACCTCTCTTTTTGGAATAATAGGGAGTAACAAATAGGGTTGGCGAGTAGCATCAGCTACAAGTCTTACCTTTGCATTAAAAATTTCAGCAGGCCGATCCTTGGGGTGAGTGTGAACAAAGGGTCCAACACCAAACATCTCATAACCAATACCAGGGATCCGAATAGTAGGACCATCATAACGATAATCATTGCCTTTGATAGTCAAGGCTATCTGATAGCCCTTAGGTACCACAATGCAGGTAGGCCAAATTTCAACATCTAACTCTTCAGCTATACCTGGGGTTAGGGGCCACATTTCATCATGCGTATGGTAGGGTCGATAAGGCAGACTTAATTGATCATCCAGCTTTCTATGAGATGCCCTAAGCCAGCCAAGTCCAATTGGGGTATGAGGATCATTAGACCCCTGGAAAGTAATTTCCTTTCCATCTGGATCAATTAAATGGAAAGCCAAAAATAGATCAGCATCTTCACTGTCAGAAGCAGCAAATATTTTCGCTGCTAGTGGGCCCGTTATCTCTGTATCCATATCAAATGGCTTTGATGTAAATCGAATACCCTCTCCAGTAGGATCATAAGAAATATCTTTAACACTATTGCCTGGAGTTTGGTCTAAAGTTAAAGCCTCTAGATTAAGGTAAAACTTGGTCCATTGCGTTCTTTTGAGTGGCCACTCATTTTCTGCCCGCTGCACAAACTTATCAATATGGCGGACTTGTAACTGCACGGGTGGTTGCTTATTCCAGCCTGTATTCTCGCCCTTTAAAAAATGACCAAAAAAACGCTTTTGTAGTTCAATTCCATAGTTAGTATAAAAATGCGTCCAGTGCGATAGCCCATGCGCCTCTAGCCATTTTTGAGAAGAGCTTGCTCTTGTAAAGCCCTCGAAGTTTCCTCTTGGATGCAGTCCTTGGCCACCCCAATTGGCAGCCGATAATAATGGAACCTTGATTTTTGACCAGTTAGCAGAGCGGTCCTTATAGTAGCCATCATCTAATGGATGAGAAAGAAGAGAGCTCTCAATATCAATTCGATTTGCACGCAATTCTTCTGGAGATAGGGTTTCCTCACCAGCAATCCAACGACCATTTGCTCTACTTTTCAGACCATTTTTTCCTACCCCATACTGCACTCTCCAAACAGCCCAGTTATAAAGAGTTACTAAAAACTGGCTCAATATTCCACCATGATGTGTATTGTCGCGATAGTAGTCAGCCGCACCTTCCCAAACACATATGGCAGCTAAATGCGGTGGTTGCATCGATGCTACATACCACTGGTTTGTTGCGTAATATGAAATACCATTAAGCCCTACTTTGCCATTTGACCAGGGCTGAATAGCCGCCCATTCAATACATTGATACATGTCTTGTGTTTCGCGAATTGATTTGGGACTTAAGAAACCCGGAGAATTACCCGATCCACGTGCATCAACACGAATGCAAATATATCCATCAGGAACCCACTTTTCTGGATCAACCACTTCAAAGTTTGCATAAGTATTAGTACTGCCTTCAGCAACTTCGGGAAGAGCTGCGACTAATCGATCCCAGCCACCAGAAAACCCTTCTTGAAATGCTAAACCCTTTCCATACGGGCCATAACTCAAAATGACTGGATATTGCCCTGCATCAATTGGCCTAAAAATATCTGCACGGAGAACAATGCCATCCTCCATTGGTATGCCAACATCCCAATCAATTTGCATACCATGGGCTACTTCGCTGTACTGCTCCATTGCATCTCCTTAGCTGTTCTTTTAATTTTGTAGTTATATTATGAGGAAGAGGTAAAAAGAACAACCTAAATAACAGAGAAATAAAATAATGAAAGCAAGTACAGTTATCGTTCCATTACGGGATGGCAATATGGGCGCTTATCTGGCATTGCCAGATGGTCCACCTAAAGGTGCAGTGATTGCCATTATGGAAATTTGGGGTGTTAACGAAACTATGCGAACTCATGCTAAAGAGTTTGCTGATGCCGGCTATATATGCCTTGTGCCTGATGTCTTTTGGCGCCAAGAACCTAATGTAGATCTTTCTGATAAAAATCCGCAGGATGTCATTAAAGCGTTTGATTTGTACTACGACTTTGATTACAACATAGCCGTACAAGATATGGATCAAACGGCCCAGTATCTTAAAAATTTGCCTGGCTTTGATGGCAAGGTAGGTGCAGTAGGATATTGTCTTGGGGGCAAACTTTGCTACCTCATGTGTTGCAGAACGGATATTGATTGCGCAGTGGCCTATTACGGAACTTATATAGAACATGAAATTAAAGAAGTTAAAAATCTGCATCGCCCTTTCCTACTTCACATGGCAATGAAAGATAGATGGGTGCAAAAAGAAGTGAATGACTTACTCGAAAGAAAGCTTGGCGCAAGTCCACTAGTCACTATTCACAAGTACCCTGAGGCAGACCATGCATTTGCTAGGCATGGTGGTCTGACCTATAGAAAAGCAGAGGCAGATGAAGCCCTTAAAGTTACCCTTGATTTTTTTGATAACCACTTAACGAAATAACTCATGACTACTACTGATTTTGAGACTGATTTTTGGAAGCATGCTGAGGTAAGGAAAATTTGGGATGACATTATTCCAGGTCAACCTAGAAAAACAATTCCTTACACATTAACGCTTGAAGCAATTCAAAAGCTTTGTACAGTATTGGGCGATACGCACCCCCTCTATTTTGATGAGGACTATGCCAAGACAACTCCTTATAAGGGAATCATCGCCCCTCCATCAATTCATATCCTGCTCATGTTTTCGTGCACTCCAGTAGATGACTGGATGCGTAGCCCTGGCACAATTAATGCGGGGCAGTCTTGGAGCTATAACCTTCCTGCTAGGCCTGGTGACGTCATTAGATTAGAAGCAAGAGCCCTGGATAAATTTATCAAAAAAGATCGTCTGTTCGTCATTCATGACAACGTTTTCTTTAACCAAAATAATGAAGTAATTTGCTCTGGTCGAGGCTGGACTATTCGCCCTGCCTAACTACTCATCCACCGTATAAATTAAATTAGAGACCAACATCATGAGCGCTGCATTTGAACAATTAAGTATTGGACAAAAAATTACTGGGACGTCTTTTCATCCAACTCGAGAATCCATCCGAGAGTTCTGTGAAGCCTCCCTGGACTTTAATCCCCTCCATCTTGATGATGAATATATGAAAAACAGTTTTGGCAAAACTCAGTTTGGAGGAATCATCATGCATGGTATGAATAATTTTGGAGTCATTTCTAAAATGCTGACCGATTGGCTATACCCTCTTGGAGGGATTCACAGAAGACTAGAAACTCGCTGGAAATCGCCAGTAAAACCTGGGGATACCATTACGCCAAGCGCCATCATCACCTCTTTAAAGTCAACTCAAAAAGGCCATTGGGTCTCATTGGAGGTCAGCGTTAATAATCAAAGAAATGAAGTAGTTGCTGTAGGTGAAGCTCTTGTTGAGTTTCCAATGATGGTTCAGTGAAAACTAAGGGGTAATCAATGAAAATATTTTCTCACTTTCTACAAAAGACGCTTGTTGTTCTATTCATCCTTTTCACAAGCGGAGCATATGCACAGAATTATCCCAACGGCCCAGTGAAGATTGTGGTTCCATTTCCACCAGGAGGAACCACAGATATCCTTGCACGTGTTTTAGCCAATGAACTCACAAAAAAATGGGGGCAATCGGTTGTAGTGGACAATAAACCAGGGGCAAGTGGCACGATTTTTTCAGAGCAACTAACAAATATGCCACCCGATGGTTACACGCTGATGGTTACAGCCACACATCATGTCATCAACCCAAGCCTCTATAAAAACTTAAAGTACAACACCCGTACAGACTTTACCCCTATTAGCCTAGTTGCAGGCGTGCCTAATGTATTAGTGGTTAACCCAGCATTTCCAGTAAATAGTATCCAAGAGTTAATTACTTTTGCCAAAGCCAATCCAGGTAAGGTGATGTTTGGTTCATCTGGAACTGGAGGTGCGAATCATCTATCAGGTGAATTATTCAAATCAATGGCAAAAATTGATATGGTGCATGTGCCATATAAGGGTGCTGCCCCTGCCCTGAATGATCTTTTAGGAAATCAAATCTCAGTCATGTTTGACTCTATTCCTGGAGTTCTGAGCCATATCAAAGCTGGAAAGCTTCGCGCTCTTGGAGTAACTTCTTTAACTCGAAGCTCAGCATTACCAAATGTTCCTACCATTAGCGAATCAGGGCTTAAAGGATTTGAAGCTCTCGCCTGGTTTGGCATGTATGCTCCACCCCAAATGTCACCAGATTTGTTGAAGAAAATTTCCGGTGATGTTGTAGCAGCTCTTCAGAGCCCTCAAGTCAAAAATCAATTTTCTGAACAGGGCGCCGATGCTGGCAATATGTCCCAAGCTGAGTATGCTAAATATGTCGATGCTGAAATTACCAAATGGGCTAAGGTGATCTCAGATGCAAATATTAAAATTGATTAATCGTGAGCTCTCAGAAATCCATCAGTAAAAATTCGGGGGCTTTATCCCATGTTAGGGTGCTTGATCTTTCAAGAATCCTAGCGGGCCCGTGGTGCACCCAAAATCTAGCTGACTTAGGTGCTGAAGTGATTAAAGTAGAGCGCCCTGGGTATGGTGATGATACGAGAGCCTGGGGGCCTCCATGGATCAATATGGAGGAAAAAATATCAAGTTATTTTGCTGCTGCCAATCGTGGGAAAAAATCTCTCACCCTTAATATCTCATCCCCTCAAGGGAAAAAAATTATTGAAGAGTTAGTCAAGATCAGTGATGTTGTTATTGAAAACTATAAGCTTGGGGATCTAAAACGCTATGGCCTAGACTATGAAAATCTAAAAGTAATCAATCCCAAATTAGTCTATTGCTCTATTACCGGTTATGGTCAAGATGGTCCTAATGCTCATAAACCTGGATATGACTTTGTTTTCCAAGCAATTGGTGGAATGATGAGTATTACTGGTGAAGCTGACACGCAGCCTGGTGGTGGGCCGCAAAAAGTGGGTATTGCAATTGCCGATGTCATGACTGGTATGTATAGCACCATTGCTATTCTTGCTGCGCTCAATAATCGCGATAAAACAGGGATTGGCCAGTATATTGATATGGCATTACTAGATGGCATCATTGCTCTAGGCGGCAATCAAATCACAGGTTTCTTTGCTGATGGCAAGGTTCCTTTTCGTTATGGTAATGCACACGCAAGCCTTGTTCCCTATCAAGTGTTTGCCGTTAAAGATGGTGAGATCGTGATTGCTGTTGGCAACGACACTCAGTGGCAACGATTTTGCGAAGCCATCAATCGCCCTGATTTAGCTAAAGATCCAAAGTGGGAAAAGGTTACAGGCCGAATTACTGGGCGTTCAGAGCTGATTCCACAGCTTGCCAAAACGATGCTTGAAAAAGGTATGAATGAGTGGATCAATGTACTAGAAGAATATGATGTCCCTTGCGGACCCATTCATAATTATCAGCAAGTATTTGCAGATCCACATGTCCTTCACAGAGGGATCAAGGTAGATACGCCGTATGAAGATGGTTCGATTATCTCCACTATTGCAAGCCCTCTTAGGCTCCAGAGTACTCCACCAGAATATAAGCGCCCACCTCCTAAGTTAGGAGATTCAAATTTTGAAATTCTGAATCAACTTTTAGGCTATTCAGTAGAGTCAATAGAGCAACTTAAGAAAGAGAAAATAATATAAAGATGAAATAGGGTATTTGGATTAATACCCTATTTACCTTTAAAAATTGCTCTTCTTTTTTCAAAATGTGCAAGCAGGCCCTCGCTATAATCTTCTGTAGATTCGAGCGGTCTTCGCATCATTTGATCAACCTTAACAGCCTCATCAAAAGGAATATCTGCACCGTCATTGATCGATTTTTTAATGGCGGCCAAACCTAATGGGCTGGTCGTTTCAATTCCATTAACAAACTCTTGAGCTTTATTCATTAACTGATCTTTGGAGGCAATGGCGTTGATAATCCCTAAATCCAAGGCTTCGATAGCTTCAATTCGTCTTGCGGTAAAGAATAACTCTTTGGCCTTCGCTTGCCCAATAATTCTTGGCAACATTACTGCTCCGCCACCCCCAGGATATGCTCCCAAAGTCATCTCGGGCCAACCAAATTTAGATTCGGGTGTAGCGATTCTTAAATCACAATATAGTGCTAGCTCAAAACCACCACCTAAGCACCAGCCATTAATTGCTGCAATAACAGGTAGCGAAGAATTTCTAATTGCTTCGTTAAGATGAAATAGTGATCTGCTCTGCTCCCATTTCTGATCGGGATTTAAATGACGCCGCTCTTTCAGATCGGTGCCAGCACAAAATGCCTTGTCGCCAGCGCCAGAAATAATAATTGCACGTATTTTTTCATTTTTACCCGCATTTAATACAGCAGATAAAAGTGAGTTTGCCAACTCGCTCGACATGGCATTCATGGACTCAGGCCGGTTCATCTCCAATACAAGAGAGCTACCATTAATGGTACTTAACAAAACACTCATATAAACACCTTCGTTTTATCCAATATGGACTCTAATATTTGTTGCTACTGCAACTAGTTCACCATTTTGGTTGGTGCATGTCACTTCTGAAATAATTTTCTTTTTCACAGGATCTATCGAGCTTACTTTATAGAGAGTGGTAATTGTGTCACCAAAACGCACTGGTTTTAAGAAACGTACGCGATCATATCCCTGTGAAACAGTCCGGCCAAGATACATTTTGGCAGAGGCTGCAGACATAAATCCAAGCATCAGGGTTCCATGAGCCACACGCTCACCATATGCACCTTTCGACATGAATTCAGCATCCACATGATTAGGAGAAAAATCTCCAGTAATTCCAGCATATAGATACACATCTGACTCAGTAACAGTTTTAGTAAAGCTTGAGCTCATTCCAACCTTTGCATTGGAAAACGGATCTACATCGCTAGAGTCGATATTTTTATTCTCAGACATACATCCCCTAATCAATTTTATTAAAACTAACCAAATACTTTCTTTTCTCGAAGGCTAGCAATCTCTGCATGGTCGTAACCCAACCACGTCTCTAATACATGTTCTGTATGTTCACCCAATAATGGGGGAGCAATCCATTCGCCAGCAGATTCAAAAGCAGAATATTTAACTGCAGGTCCAATTGTTGGAATCTTTCCATAACTTGGATGTTCAAGATGGCCGAGCATTTTTCTATGAAGTACCTGTGTATTCTCAAAAACCGCTTTTATATCATTCACTGGCGCACATGGAACGCCAGCATTCTCTAGTTTTTGCATTAACTCATTGGTGTGGTACTTTTTGACCTCACCATCAAGAATGGCATATAACTCATGACGATTTTTTGTTCTACCTGCCAAATTTGAATAATTGGGATTGACTATCAAATCATCCCTATCTATTGCATGCATAAACTTCTCATAGAGGTTTTGAATCGCAGCACCGATTACCAACCATCCATCATGAGTTTCAAATGCTTTATACGGAACAGCCTGAGGATGCTCAGACCCCCATTTTTGTGGAATGTTGCCAAACATTAAGTAATCTAGACCCACATTCGCCAAAAAGGCAACCTCACCCTCTAGTAAGCTTGTTTCAATCTTTTGACCCTTGCCAGTATTACTTCGATGAAATAGAGCTGCCAGAATTCCAGATTGAGTATTCATACCAGCAACAATATCAAAGGCTGATGTGCCAAGCTTTACTGGTGCACCACCATGCTCACCAGTGATACTCATATATCCACCAACAGCTTGGATAGTTAAATCAAATGCACCTTTTTCGCTTTCAGGGCCATCAGCACCGTAACCAGAAAGAGATGCATAAATGAGTTTAGGATTTTTCTTGCTTAGTGATTCATAATCTAAGCCCAATTGCATCATCACTTCTGGGCGGAAATTTTCAACGATGATATCGGCCTTACTTGCTAATTTTTGTGCAAGTAATTTACCCTCAGGAGTGCGCATATTAATAGCACAGGAATACTTATTCCTATTTGTTGCATAAAATGTAACTCCACTATCGTGAAAAAATGGTGGCCCTTGTGTGCGAATTGGATCGCCCTCATTGGGGCCCTCAATTTTAATAACTTCCGCCCCAAGATCCCCTAAAAGCATAGTGCAGTAGGGTCCCGCCAGCATCCTAGTAAAGTCGAGGACCTTAATTCCACTAAGTGGTTTATTGCTCATTACCGTAGTCTCACTTATTTTCTAACCTACATTACTCAATCGGGACTTTGAGACGATTCAATTCCTGTCCTTGGTTCATCATAAAGCCAATATGATGGAGCCAAAAGGAATCATTACTGTCAGGATAATCACTTCGACGATGCGCTCCTCTGCTTTCGGCTCTTTCCAAAGCAGCCTCAATAATAACTTGTGCAGTCAATAACATATGCTCAGCCTCTAATGCTCGCAGTGCATCAGATAAGTTCTTGGCCTGAACCCCTTTATTTAAAAGTAATTGCAGATCTCCTAACTTTTTCTGCCCTTCTTTCAAGCCCGCCTCATCTCTTATAAGTCCAGCAGACAAAAGCATGGTGTCACATAATGCTTTTTTAATTTCTTCAGCCTTAATACCCTCTGTCTTATTAGATAAGGATGTAATTTTTTCTAGTGCCGAGTGATGAATGAGATCCCAATTTCGCTTAGCTCCACTCTTTTTGAAGCTAGCAGCTGATCGCCCAGCGATACCACCTGAAACAATGACATCACTTGCTCCATTGCCAGCCAAACGACTCGCTCCATGGACGCCTCCACTTGCTTCGCCTGCAGCATAAAAACCTGAAATACCTGTCCAATAATTTTTATCCACCTTAATCCCACCCATGTGGCTATGAGCTGCCGGTCTAATTCTTGGAAGATCCGTTAAAGGCTCTAATCCTGAGCTGCGTAATCGTTTGCAATGATGTATATAAGATTCTAGTTTTTCTGGCGGCACTTTAGTAGTATCAAATAAGACAGTTCCATCAGGAAGCCCTCTGCCCTCATCAATCTCACGCTGTATGCATAGTGCCATCTTTGCTTTTTCAATCTTTGTTTCACCAAATTCAGGGTTGTACCTAAACATGAAACGCTCACCTAGAGAATTCAGCAGATGGGCGCCATCGCCTAGCATTGCCGTTGGCATTTCCATGCCCTTAGCACCTTCTGGATGCACGACTACTGTCGGTTCAAATTGCACAAACTCCATATCAATTAATGTTGCTCCAACTTGCAAAGCTAGCGCATAAGAATCAGAAGCAACATCAGCTGGATAGGTGCTATCCGAATAAATAGCCCCTATTCCTCCCATTGCCATAACAACTGCATTAGCATGGACTGCGATGATTTCACCAGTATGTTTTTTTGCAAGGATTGCCCCAACAACCTCATCGCCGTCTTTAAGAAGGCTAATAACTTTAACCCCGGATTGTTCCTTGACCCCGATAGCTTTACTATGCTCCATCAACCCCTTAAGGGCGAGGCGCCCAATTCCATTGGGATGAAATACGGATCGAGGATAGGAATTACCAGATAAATGACGCTGAGCAAATTTTTTTCCCACCCGCTCAAAGGGGATGCCAATAGACACTAATTCATTTAAAGCACCTATAGCACCCTCAGCCACTACAGAGACTAATTGACGGTCATTAAGACCATATCCACCTTTGACTATATCGTCAAAGTAGACTTTCGGATTATCTCTTGGATCCGAGTCACCCAATGGCGCATTAAACCCAATGATGTACTGAGAAGCCCCATGTGCCTGGTAGGCAATAAGTACTTCTGCACCAGAATTTCTTGCGCTGACTGAGGCACGAAACCCTGCAAGACCGCCCCCTAAGACCAGTACATCTGTTTCTAAAACTTGAATAGAAAAATCTTGGTTTATTTTCAATTATTACTAATAGAATTTATTCGCCACGGATATTGGCATCCTTGATAACCCCAAGCCACTTAGCAGATTCAGATTTAAGAATAGATTGAAATGCCTCTGGCGTAACACTGCGAGGATCAGTCCCTTGAGCATTTAACTTTGCGGTAATTTCTGGTGAATTGGTAATTTTATTAAAAGCATTATTTAATTTCAAAATAACGTCATTAGGCGTACCAGCGGGTGCAACAAAACCAAACTGACCAATAATTTCAAAATTAGGATAACCAGATTCTGCGATTGTTGGCGTATCTGGCAATATAGAAGATCGCTTCAAACCGGTCACAGCAATTGGGCGAAGCTGACCTGCCTTGAAGTAAGGGGCCATTAAAAATACATTCTCAACGGTCATTTGAACTTGGCCACCTAATAAGTCAGCAATAGCAGGACCTCCGCCTTTATAAGGTACGTGGACAATATCCGCTTTAACAGCAATCTTGAATAACTCTGCATTTAAGTGAGTCACACTTCCAGTGCCCGCCGAACCATAATAAATAGTACCTGGCTGTGCCTTAGCTAATGCAATTAATTCAGAAATATTCTTTGCGGGTAAATTTGGATTGACGGCAATGACATAGGGATTCGAGGCTACAAGCGCAACCCCAGAAAAATCTTTTACTGGATCATAGCTAAGTTTTGGATAGATCCCAGCCGAAGCTGTATGGGGAACTGTATTCACGATAAGAAGTGTGTAGCCATCTGGGGCTGCTTTTGAAACACTTGCAGAACCCATCGAACCGCCTGCCCCGGGACGATTTTCAACAATCACCGACTGACCTAATGCTTTGGATAATTCAGGTGCATACATTCTAGCTAAAACATCATTACCGCCTCCTGGAGGATAAGGTACAACGATGCGTATCGGTTTACTAGGGTAAGCGTCTGCTAAAGCAGTTCCGAGATTAAAACAAGCTAGAAATAGGCCGAAGAATATAAGTACTATTTTTTTATAAAACTTTAGTTCGTAAACGTTAGTCATTAAATAACCTTTCATTTAAGCCCTGGGATTGTCTCATCGAAGACAATAGCACAGGGGATGAGGGTACGAGGTGTGACATCGGGAAATCCCTAGTTCTAAATTAATCGGCTCACTTACTTCACCCAGGTCGTAAATTCCTCAACTGTTGCACGGGGGGTCTGGAAGGTGTTTACCTTATGGGACTTATCCGCATATCCCAGGGCCATTCCGCAGACCAGCATCTCATCCTCACCAGCACCAATGATTGGGGTGATGATCTTGCTAAATTTATTCCAAGCGGCCTGAGGGCAAGTCGCTAAACCATGACTTTGTGCTGAGATCATGACGCTTTGCAAGAACATTCCATAGTCCAGAATAGATCCAGTACCCAAGTCTTTATGAATCGTAAAAAAGAGTCCTACTGGCGCATCAAAGAATCTGAAATTACGTTGATGCTGCAAAAACATCTTTTCCTTTTCACCCTTCTCTATACCCAATAAGCCGTAGAGACTCCAGCCATTTTCACGACGACGATCAATGTAAGGACTAAACCATTTTTCTGGGTAATAACTGTAGGTCTCTTTATAGTCATCTGCTAAAGCAGGATTGTTTGAAACAGCTTCATAGGCTTGACAGACTTTTTCGCAAAGCTCATCTCGAATTTTTCCCTCAAGGACATACACCTTCCAGGGCTGGGTATTTACTCCTGATGGCGCTCTACTGGCCACCTGAAGGATATGGCTAATTAAATCGCGTGAGGGCAATTCCTGAGTGAATGCCCTTGTAGACATGCGCGCATTGATCACTTCATCTACTTTTGTATTACTCATCATCAAAACCTTATATTCAAATACCAAGCTTTAAAAGAGAACACTCTACAGTAGATATAAAGAGGTGTGTTTAAGTAATTGCCCTTAAGTTACTGTGCCTAGGGCAGTAAAATACTGCTAAAGTAACTTAAAAAATATACTGGAGAGATACATAATGCAGAACCTTGCTCGCCTTGGTTTTTTAATACCGCCTGGCAATCCTAATACTGAAGGCGAAGTAATTAAGATGGCGCGCCCAGAGTTCTCAGTGCATTTCACCAGAATGGTGGCTTTTGGTGAAACCGGTAGCTTATTAGGACAAGATGAACGCAATCAATCCCAGATTGACCATCTTGATGAAAATCTTGAACTAATGAAATTGCTTAAGCCCAGCGTAGTAGCCATGGCTCATACCGCCAATAGCTATACCTTAGGCAAAGAAGGTGAAGTGAAATTAGTTGATCGTCTACAAAAAAAGTTTGATCTTCCATTCATTACTGCCTTTGGTAGCGTAGTCACCGCATTGAAAAAAATCGGGGTCAAGAATATTGCCTTTGGCACACCCTATAGCGAGCAAAATACTCTACGCTGTAAACATTTACTCGAAGAATATGGATTCAATATTGTTCACTTTGGTAACTTACCAGGTGTGAGTAATATTTATGATGAGACCCCCGAAAGAGCAGGCCAACTCATGAAGCAAGTCGATTCTTCTAAAGCTGACGCCATATTTGTGAGTGGTGTTGGTATGCCCACGATTGATGCCATAGAAAATGCAGAACGTAATCTTGGCAAACCCATCATCTCTAGCATTGCAGCAACTATGTGGAACTCCTTAAGAACTGCTGGGGTCAACTGCAATATTCCGGGATTTGGATCATTATTATCAGGTAAATATAACTAAGGAATACATGATGAAACTATTGAAAACTATTTTCTCCGCTGTCTTTTTATTCAACATCATTCATGTAGTCAATGCTGCTCCATTTCCTGACCGCGCAATTAAGTTAATCGTTCCATTTACAGCTGGCGGTAATGTGGATATTTCAGCGCGCACAATTGCGCAAGGTTTGACTGAGCAACTTGGTCAATCGATCATCGTCGAAAATAAGCCAGGTGCCAACACTATGATTGGTACGGACTTTGTTGCTAAGTCACTGCCTGATGGCTATACCCTTCTACTAGCGGGCGCTGAAGGTCTTGCCATTAATCCTCATGTTTATAAAAAAGTGAATTACGATGCACTAAAAGATTTTTCTGCAGTTGGTGTAGTGGGTAGCTTTCCTTTTGCACTAGTGGTTAGCCCTAAGTTAAATGTCAATACACTTGCAGAATTTATTGAGTATGCCAAAGCACGTCCCGGAAAACTCAATTTCTCCTCTTGGGGTATTGGCAGCACTTCTCAAATTGCTTTTGAGAAGTTTAAACAAACCGCTGGAGTTGATTTAACTCACATTCCTTTTCAAGGCGCGGCGCCAGCAATTACAGCAGTTGCTTCTGGCGATGTGGATGCCATGATGGTGCCATTATCTGTTGCGCTACCACAAGCTAGTGGCGGAAGAGTCAAAATTGTCGGCGTGAGCTCTGAAAAACGCATCCCTACTTCAGATACTATTCCCACACTTTCAGAACAAGGTATGCCTGTAGTCATCAGCGGCTGGCAAATTTTGGTTGCGCCCAAAAATACTCCTAGCGCTGTGATTCAAACCCTTAATCAAAGCCTTAATAAAGTACTCAACAGCGAAGTTGTCCGTACTGCCTTAACTAAGGGCGGCATCACCCCATCACCAGGTACATCTGCTCAAGCAAATACCATGATTGATGCAGAATGGTCTCGGTGGGGAAAGGTAGCTAAAGATGCCAAGATCAGTTTGGATTAAAAAGCCACCCGTAGGTGGCCTTTACTGGTTTACTGACTCCTCAGTAAGTCTTATAAGATAAGTACTTTCCGGATAGCACCACCTGGACACGATCCCCTTTAGGGTCTGGCTCACGCTGAATATCCATTGAGAAGTCAATCGCACTCATAATGCCATCGCCAAACTCTTCATGAATCAACTCTTTGATGGTTGTTCCATATACGCTCACAATTTCATACCAGCGATAGATTAAGGGATCAGTAGGCACGGCTGTTGGTAATGAGCCTTTATAAGGAACGATTTGTAACCAAGCCATTTCTTCATCGGTTAAATCAAACAGCTTCCCAGCGGCTTCAGCTTGGGCTTTAGTAAAGGTCATTTGACCTAAGCAGCCTGCTGTTACCCACTCCTTTGACTCACCAATGGCCTTAGCGATATCACTCCACTTCATGCCATTACGCACTTTTGCTTCAATAATTTTTTGTGTAACAACTGAACGATCCATCTTTTTCTCCTGAGTGTTATGTTTGAATTTATTGGGTAACTGGGGTTTGTAGCCCTGGGCAAACTAATATTGGCTGATAACCCTCCAACCCTCCATTTGAACCTTTGGCTTGCAAATCCTTTGAGCGATTGACTAAAAAATCAACTAAGTGGTTTCGCATCGGGTAATACATCGGATCATGGTGCAGACTTGCACGCTTTCGATTCTTGGGTAAAGTATTGATAACAATTTCAGCGATGCGAGCATTTGGCCCATTACTCATTAGCATAATTTTATCTGCCAATAAAACTGCCTCATCCACATCATGAGTAATCATAAAAACAGTTTGCTGAGTTTCACTGCAAATTTTCAACAACTCATCCTGAATAACTCCTCTTGTGAGAGCATCAAGTGCGCCAAAAGGCTCATCTAGTAATAACATTTTTGGTTCGATTGCAAAGGCCCTCGCAATTCCCACCCTTTGTTTCATCCCGCCAGACAGCTCAGATGGCTTCTTATTTTCTGCATTCACCAACCCAACCATAGCTAAATATTTTCTTGAATGCTCTTCAATTTTTTCCTTAGACCAATCTGGAAATTTAGACTTCACTGCAAAAGCTACGTTTTGTAATGTGGTCATCCAAGGCATTAAGGCATGGCCCTGAAACACCACTCCCCGATCTAAACTGGGACCCTTAATTTCACGACCAGTCATATAGGCATAGCCACCAGTAGCATCTTCAAGGCCGGCTAAAACATTCAAAATAGTGGTCTTGCCACATCCAGAATGTCCAATAATGCAAACAAACTCACCTTTCTCGATCTCAAAATTAATGCCCTCAAATACTGGTGGTGCATCGAGATTAAAAGACTTACTGAGATTCTCTACTTTTAAGAATGTATTTTCAGTCTGCATAGGAAACCGCCTTTTGTAATTTAGCAAATGCCGTATCGAGCAACATGCCTACAAAACCAATCATGACAATTGCAAAAATTACACTCGAAATAGCCAAATTATTCCATTCGTTCCAGAGAAAATAACCGATCCCTGTTCCACCAACTAGCATTTCCGCTGCCACAATGACTAGCCAAGCGATGCCCATTGAGATGCGCATACCAGTCAAAATCGTTGGTGCTGCTGCTGGCAAAATTACTAAGAACGCCTTTCGCAAGGGCGAGACCTCCAGCGTCTTCGTAACATTCAATAACTCCTGCGAACGTTAGCAACCCCAAAAGCAGTATTCAATAGCATCGGCCATACAGAGCATATGAAGATCACAAAAATCCCAGAGATTGAAGAATCCTTGATCGTATACAGTGCAATAGGCATCCATGCTAGCGGTGAAATAGGCTTCAGTATCTGAATAAAGGGGTTGAATGCTTCATAAGCTAATGGGGACATACCAATCAAGAACCCAAAAGGAATAGCCACTAACATGGCCAACAAAAATCCCAAGCCAACACGTGCTAATGAATATGCCAATTGAATACCGACACCCTTATCATTTGGGCCATTGTCATAAAAGGGATGTGAAAGTTGCTTGTAGAAAGTCTCCCCCATTTGAGTAAGCGAAGGAAATCCAGATTTTTGTGCTGTCTCGCCACTGCTACTTTGACCCATTAGTGCCTGATATTCGCTAGATCCAGAAGCAGTCACTGGGTTAATAACTACTTTGGGAACTGTAGAGATATGCCAAATTAATAATGCTGTGAGCAAGATTAGTAGCGAAAGGATTGCTCCCTTCGCTTTTACGGATAATTTTTTCATCAATGATCTTTCTTAAGCTTTGCTTCCAGGAAAAGATTTCAGGTAAGCAACAGGCTGACTAGGGTCAAATTCTTTACCCATGATCTTGTCCTTTTTATAGCCTGCCTTAGCCAAGGGCGGAATAGCAATATTTGTCTCGCCCATATATTTCTTAGCATCAGTCAAGAGAAATACTTTCTCAGAAATATCTTTGTAGTTCACGTCTCCCTTGACGTAACCCCAACGTTGCATTTGGGTCAACATCCAAGTCGCCATGGAATACCAAGGAATCGGATTGAAATCAATACGATCAGGTACATTTTGAACATTACCCAATCCATCAGCGAACTTACCGGTGAGAACTTGCATGACGACTGTCTCTGGCTGATTAAGATAATTAGGAGCAGAGATAACCTTGGCGATCAATGGCCTATTGTTTGGATCACGAGCCATCGTAGAAGCGTTGAGGACAGCGCGATATAGGGCAGCAAATGTATTGGGATTCTTCTTAATAAATTCTTCAGAGGTTCCAAACGCGCAGCATGGATGACCATCCCAAATTTCTTTAGTCAGGATATGAATAAAGCCTACCTCATCGTAGACTGCACGCTGATTAAATGGATCAGGCCCCAAGAAACCATCAATATTGCCAGCCCGTAAGTTGGCAACCATTTCTGGTGGAGGTGTTACACGAATCTGAATATCCTTATCTGGATCTAAGCCCGCATTTGCTACGTAGTAGCGCAATAAGAAGTTATGCATGGAATACTCAAATGGAACGGCAAACTTCATGCCTTTCCAGTTTTTAGGATCGCGATTGTCTTTATGCTTATTGGCTAGAGTAATTGCTTGACCATTGACGTTTTGTATAGTCGCTACCCGCATTTGACTCGGATCAGATCCCAAGCCCATCGACATTGATAGCGGCATAGGTGAGAGGAAATGAGATGCATCATGTTCTTTGTTTAGCATCTTGTCGCGAATCAAAGCCCAACCGGCAGTCTTATTCAAGGTTACATTTAGACCCTGCTTCTTATAAAAGCCGAGGGGGTCTGACATGATCAGTGGTGTTGCGCAGGTAATTGCAATAAAACCAATTTTTAAATCTGGCTTTTCCAATGGTGCTTTTTCTTGCGCCATCGCTTGCAAAGATCCAATCGGCAAGAAGCCAGATAATGCGCTCATTGCACCACCAGCACCAACTGCCTTCAAAAATGCACGTCTACGATCTTCTTGAGGAAACAATGCCTTCACTAAACTTGCCTCCACAAAATCGGCACTCATTTTTTCTTCATCGATCTTTGCCGATAGGTCAAGCGCATGATCTGCATCAGATGCATGGCGACCACAACTACAGCGACTACTAAATAAGGGTCTATCAGGATCAAAAGGGCGATATGAATTCATTTGTATCTCCAAGTGGTTTTTAATAAGTCGATTCAAATTAAAAAAATCTATGCCCCATTGTTATCAAGCTAGCAAGGGCAGATCTTCAATGGATGCACCAAAGCCTAACGAGTAAGTTTTCTGTGCACCAAATAAGTGAACATCAATTTTTATTGTCCAAAATGATGAAAACCTTATTTAAGAAGCTTTAATGACATATCAGCGCTGAATAAGGCCCTCTAAAATCGCCCCAAAATAGTGCGCGATTGAATTATTAGCCCTCTGTGAGTAGTGAACTAGTGAGTAAGCTTGCCTATCAATAACTTCGCAATGAAATCAGAAAGCACTAACAAATCATGGAACAAAAACTACCGCTACCCCCTTTTACTAAGGAGACGGCCATTCAAAAGATTCGCATGGCTGAAGATGCTTGGAATACCCGTGATCCAGAAAAAGTTTCTTTGGTTTATACCGAAGATACGATTTGGCGTAACCGCTCCGAATTTCCCAGGGGGCGCGAACAAGTCAAAGAGTTTCTACGCCGTAAATGGGCGAAAGAACTTGATTACAGACTCATTAAAGAGTTATGGGCTTTTACAGATCATCGCATTGCTGTTCGCTTTGCCTATGAGTGTCATGATGATTCAGGCAACTGGAC
>Ga0114974_10001423_pt1 | contig 18962 bp, 24 predicted proteins | sample S_130206_EF_Meta_FD_87318 | JGI IMG/M metagenome (GOLD analysis project Ga0114974, IMG submission 87318) | Freshwater microbial communities from Lake Simoncouche, Canada to study carbon cycling - S_130206_EF_MetaG | ecosystem: Environmental > Aquatic > Freshwater > Lake | place: Lake... | reverse complement strand
GCAGATCTTTTTGAACGAGCATTGTAAGGATGCGATGAACATTCAGGATTTCGCTGATTCGTTCCAATTACAGATCTCGGATTTAGAAAAGGTTGGCAGCCTCGGGTATGTAGATGGTATCTCCGATATTATCATTAAGAAACTCAATGAGTTGGATGTTTATAAACGCCCTATTCATTGTAGCGATACCAAGCGCGATACGATGTATGTCCATGCGGATAATATCTGGACGAAAGAAACGAGCGATCATGATCAAGTGCGGATGCTGGTCCAACGCATCACGGCTAAGAATATCCGCTTATTGCCCATCTGGCGCGAAATGTATCCGAATTGCAAGAACAACATGCATCGTTTGAACGAGACCTACCTCAGCTTAACAAGGCAGGCGATGGGCGGTTTTGGTGGCACTATACCCGAGAATGAGAGCAAAATTATTCGGAAAATTGCGAAGACGGTGTTTATTGATAAGAATATGTAATTTAAACAATAGATGTATCGGTTCCATAATTATTATGGGTTATGTCGCTTATACGAAGAACAGGGCTATGCGCATTAATGACCTGGTTAGTAGTAGGCGCAGCAATTGTAGGCGCAGCAATGATAGGCGCAGCAATTGTAGGCGCAGCATTTATACTACGCAGCATTGAATTGCGTCTTTCTTTATTTTTGGCATTAATCTCTTTTATGGTAACCCAATTCATATTTTTACGAATACAGATCATTCGTATAAATATATATATAAAATCAATGCAATAATTGTTATCATTCGCTCGTTTCAAGGACGACATGGATTTAAATAATGTTTCTAATTTGACTAATCGTTCCTTTTTTTCAGTTAGCGTATATACGCGGTCATAATAAATTTCATCAAATTTGTCACCGATATCAGACCACTCTTGTAGGATTTTTTGGTTTTGCGTCATTTGCTCATAAGGTTTGAAAAAACTATTAAAGATGGATACAAAAAGCGTAACACTGCTCAAAATCGTGGTAATTTCCGGTGTTAATAATGTTTGCGTTGCTGCTTGACCCGTGGTAAGCGTAGTAAAAACCACGATCGAGAGATTTATCGGCGTTGAAATATTACTCCAGAACGCCGAATAAATATAGCGTTTCCACCAATAAAAACCTATATCCGCATTAATTTTGTCAATGTAGCCAATAATTTCATCTTCTATATCTTCTTCACGAGGTCCAATCTCCATGAAGTTATTATATATATGAAATAAATAAATATATATATTTTAAGAATTCATAAAAAATGGATAATTCTAGACTTGTTGGTCGCAAATCGATTTTGGACATTTATAAATGTCCAAAACTCAATATCTGCCTCCGACCTCTGGAAAAAACACGAAAAAACGAGTTGTGACCATTATGCTCTCATTTTGATTTTTGGACCAAATAATTTGTGAGCATATTTTTTTCCACTTTTTATAATTTTATTAACATATTTAATTTATAAAGGATTTAGGAGAAAAAATGTTGATAATATATATAAAATGACAACCGAAATTTCTCCGATTTCTCTTAAAAAATATTTTTGCGAATTTTGCTCTATTTCGTGTGCCAAACAAACTGAATGGAACCGGCATATTAACACGAGTAAGCATAAAATCAACGAAAATGGAGAAAAAACCAACCAAAATCAACCCAAACATGTTTGTAAATGTGGGAAGATATATAAAGATAGAAGTGGATTATGGAGACATTACAAAATATGCAATGTTAATTTTTCACATGAAACAGATGAAACAGAGGAACAAAATGAAACAGTTATGAATGAAAATATGTTGGGAATTTTTATCAAAGAAAATGCCGATTTCAAAAATTTAATTTTAGAAATTGTAAAGAACAATACAGATTTGCAAAAACAAAACCAAGATTTACAAAAACAAATGATGGAAGTCTGTAAAAATAGTAATAACAATACGACTATCAATAATAAAAACAGCCATAACAAAACCTTCAATATGCAAATCTTCTTGAATGAGCATTGTAAGGATGCGATGAACATTCAGGATTTCGCTGATTCGTTCCAACTACAAATCTCGGATCTAGAAAAGGTTGGCAGCCTCGGCTATGTAGATGGTATCTCCGATATTATCATTAAGAAACTCAATGAGATGGATGTGTATAAACGCCCGATCCATTGTAGCGACACCAAGCGCGATACGATGTATGTGCACGCGGATAATGTCTGGAGTAAAGAAACGAGCGACCATGATCAAGTGCGGATGCTGGTGCAACGCATTACCGCTAAGAATATCCGCTTATTACCCATCTGGCGCGAGATGTATCCAAAATGTAAGAACAACATGCATCGTTTGAATGAGACCTACCTCAGCTTAACCAGACAAGCGATGGGCGGGTTTGGCGGCACTATACCCGAGAATGAGAGTAAAATTATTCGGAAAATTGCCAAAACAGTGTTTATTGATAAAAATATGTAAGAATATATATTTAAACATAATACATTATAAATATATATATTAGAATGACCTCAGAATATGCAGCGCCAACAAATGCAACGCCGACATATAATATTGCAACGCCGACATATGAAATAGAAACATATGCAACGCCTACCGTAGTAGCTCAATGTATAAAATGTATTAAGGATAAATTATACATTTCATATGACTTGGATTTAATTATTGACCCGTGCGCGCAAAATGGCGAATTCGTAGAAGGTCTGCAAACGCTAGCGCGGAATACATTATTCTATGATAAGGCACCCAATAATCCGCATATCAGACCGGTCGATATATTGACCATTGATTTTGTCCGTTTTGATAAAACTTTTTTAGCGGGGTTATGGTATGACGATATTCATGTCGTTGGCTGCCCGCCCGCAAACCATATCGGCGAATTTATCAAAGCCTGTTGTAAATTCGGGCAAAGTGTGTCGTTTATTTTGCCCTATGGACCGTTACACTTACCCAAAAAGGATTATAAAGTTTACTTTCCCTCGAATTTCCAATTACTCCATGAAGAAAAGTTTGATAATATACCGTATGTCTTTCAAATATGGATTAAGACGGACTTATAAAAAGGGCGCTGCCCTTTCAAACCCAGAGGGCTCTGCCCTTTCAAACCCTAAAGGGCGCTGCCCTTTCAAACCCTAAAGGGCGCTGCCCTTTCAAACCCAGAGGGCTCTGCCCTTTCAAACCCGTAATGTCGTTGGGGGGCGTAACCCCCTGTCGTTGGGGGGTGGGCGTAACCCCCTGTAGTTGGGTGGCGAAACCCCCGTTTAAAATTCAGATTTATATTATTATTATAATAATATATGGGTCAATATTATATTGCAATTATTTTATCTGATATTAAAAGAACGCCGGAAATAATTCGTATGTGGATGAACCCACATAATTATAGAAATGGTGCAAAACTAACGGAACATTCTTATATTGGAAATAATTTCGTTCAAGCATTTGAACATCTCATTAGTCCAGAAGGAATGTTTTATATGTCCCGTATTGTTTGGGCGGGAGATTATGCTGATCCAGAAAACAATGTATCAGACAACTTATACAATATCGCCCCTAATAATTATAATGGATTGTTTCAATGCCCAAAATCATACGATACATCTATTTATCGTTATATTGTAAATCATTCGCAAAAGTTATATGTAGATAAAGAACTTTGTCCGAAAAATAAAAATAATTTAATCATTCATCCTTTGCCTTTACTAATATCAGAAGGAAATGGTCGCGGAGGAGGAGATTTTAGGGGAAATAATGTAGAATTATGTGGGACTTGGTCTCGTGATAACATATCAGTTGAAAAAACTATTCCGAATGATTATAATGAGTTAGTATGTGATTTTATTGAAGAATAATAAAATAGGCGTTTTACTTGCTACGCCGATTAATAACATTAATTATACTATATTAATTTTACTATATTAATTGTTATAATATAGTATAATAAAATGGAACATAAAATTAGTGATAATAAAGCTATAAATGTATTTAATTTACGAAAATATAAATATGATATTGAAACATTAGAAAAGAATATTGATAATATATGTGTTAAAACATGCGTTAATACACAAATATTAACAGCGGAGTTTTGTGTTAAGTATATTTTGAATGAAAAGTATATGTCATGTATAGAAGATACCTATTGTATTGATAAAGGATATGTATTACGGAGACAACCTCATTTAACGAATGAAGATATTATGAGAGAATACGCAAAAATAAATAATGGTGATGGATATGATCATGGAATATAAGTATAAACTTTATATTACATTTTTACCCATTTATTACCTGATTTTCTATCTACAATATATGCGAAACCAGTGCTTTCTAATGTGTCATTCTTCGTAAATTTAAAAATTTCCTTTGGTTCATCCCCTTGTATAATATAATAATCGTCTATACCTTCAGTCAGTGGTTCAAATTCATTTAAGCCGGATATATATGCTGTATATTCTGGTTTAAGCGGATTTTTTATAATGTCTTGTTTTTTTAAATCAAACGCACTTGGTGATTTGGGTAATTTTAAGGGTGGAGGGCGGGATTTACGGATGAGACCTGTAGAAGCCCATGTGAGTTCCTTTTTGGTAGGCGTTTTACTGCCCCCTTTGTGTTTGCGTTTATGTGTCCGTTTCCGGTGCGCTTTTTTACGGTAATGCGTTTTTGCCATTTATATAAGCGAATAAAAAAAAGGGCTCTGCCCTTTCAAACCCGGAGGGCTCTGCCCTTTCAAACCCGGAGGGCGCTGCCCTTTCAAACCCGGAGGGCGCTGCCCTTTCAAACCCGGAGGGCGCTGCCCTTTCAAACCCAAAGGGCGCTGCCCTTTCAAACCCGTAAATGAACCCATATCGAACTGTCGTTGGGGGGCGTAACCCCCTGTCGTTGGGGGGCGTAACCCCCTAATTGCCCAACATTTTAACATTAAATTTCTGTCGCCCTTTATATTTTAAAAAATCCACATTAAGCGCCGTTGTTGGAAATAATTCGGCACCATATATGTCTTGTAAAAGCAGCCATTCAAATAAACCGCCGCTGTATATGTAGATATGGTAAAAGCCGAGTTTTAAGAGCTGCTCGCATTTTTTCGCACAAGTTTCGTCTGACGAATTCATCCCATAAATAATCAGTTGGACATCTTTGTTTTTTTTCAAATAAGTGTTTAATACTTCTATTTCACGTTCAATCGTCAAGGTACCCGCAATTAAACAATTCTGTTGATGCGCTGCTAAAGTATTTATGATTAAAGGTTTCTCTTTACCGTATATAGTTTGCTCACTATTTATGGCATATTGCATATCTTCAAAATTAATACTATGTCGACCGACGGTCATTGAATTACCCATTAGATTATGATTAACTTATTATTTTTAAATCTTAACTTATACCATTTTGATACTATACAGTTGTGGAACATTATACTATGTATAAAAATTTTGTTATCTAATTATATATGATTGAAGATGATATTAATAATATATATAAAAAACTAAAAAGTTCGCATATTGGAAAAAACGCCGATTATATACCGGAATTAAAAAAAGTAAATCCCAATTTATATGCCATTTCTATTTATACGGTCGACGGTAACGTGTACAATTTTGGCGATTATGAAACCGAATTTTCCATTCAATCATGCTCTAAAGTTTTTACATTAGCTTTAGCATTAGAAAAATATGGTATTCAGTACTTAAAAAAAAATATTGGCGAAGGGAAAACCTTAATTAAATTTAATTCGATTGAAGAACTTTTACAACATAAACTACACACTATTAATTCTTTTAATAATGGCGGCGCAATGGCAACCACAAGTTTGCTATGTGATAAAGATAAAAACAAAACTGAAAAAAAAATTGTTGCTAATATGAGTGATTTTGCGGGTAGAAAATTGCATGTAAATAAACAAATACATACTTCAGAATTTAATAACGCCGAGCATAATTTAGCAATTGCGTATTTATTAAAATCATATGATTTATTTTATTGCGATGTTATGAACACGGTTGATGTATACACGCGCCAGTGTTCAGTTATGATAACCAGTCAAGATTTAGCTGTGATGTCCGCCACTTTGGCAAATAAAGGCGTTAATCCAAAAACGAAGAAAAAAATCATTGATCCAAAGTATATTTCCTATATATTAAAACATATGGAAGAAAATGGCTTATATGAGGAAAGTGACGATTGGATGGGTCAAGTCGGGTTTCCGATGAAAAGTGGGGTTAGCGGAGCATTAATGATTGTTATTCCAAATGTTATGGGTATCGGAATCTACTCGCCGCGCTTAAACAAACATGGAAATAGTGATAAGGGTATAAAAACTATGAAATTATTGACAACCTTACTCAAAAAATATAAGCTTATTTAACATAACACTTTTGGAAAAGTGTCGCAAAACCTTTCCGCATTTTGGCTCAACCTTTCTCAAAGGTTACCTAGTCAAACTTAATAATAATATCCACCTCCTCTTTCTTGATCGTTTTAGAGGCGGAAATTGATAATTCTTCCCGCTTTTTCCGCGTCTTCTGGTTCGAAACAGCCACCAGCTTCCGCTTGGATGTGCTATTTCTATTATTCATATCCTTTTCAATGTCAGCATAATTGCTCTCAATATAATCAATCACGTTGTTCTCAAACGCCCACTTGAAAAAGTTCAATTGTCCGATAGTGGTCTGAAGATGCGTTTCGTTTTTATACGGTATGCTGATCCTGTCCCAGCGGCAGAACGGGTCAAAACGTTTTTTGCTGTAAGAGCGTAACTTGAGCTTGTAGTCGTTATAAACTTTGAAACGATTGCCACCGGTTAAATCATACACCGTATAATACTTTTTCGCATAATTTGTCGTAAACCAGTCGACAATACGCAGCGAGATGTTAATGTCACCGTTAATAATTTTTAACATGCGTTCAATGTTGTCGTTGCCTTTATAATATTCAATTAAATTCGTTAATAATAAAGTATTTTGTGAGGAATAGACTTGCGCCATTTTATTATTAGTAGTTTTAATTGACGGAAAATATTTAAGCCTTTATTTGCGAATTAGATATTTTTGATAATAAAAATAATAATAAAAATAAAAAACTTTTATTATTTTTATATTGTATAGAATGGATAATTATACAAAGTTGTTCTGGCTTAGTTTTATACTTTTTATTTTTTTATCCGCTTATTTATTGTGTTGCACAAAAAGAACGCCTATATTTTATGCGCAGATTGGCGCCGGCTGTGGTATGTTTATAACTAGTAAGATTGGGCGTAAGTTTTTAGGATTAGAATAAAAAATGTTTATTATTTTGTATATATTTATTTTGTCTTTATAAATTCAATATATTTTATATTAATGAAAGAAGTAATACATTCCCTATTAAATTTTCTTCCAAATAAACATTTACTACTCATTAAATATAAAATTTCATCTTCTGTAATATAACTATAATTTTTTAATCCACTATTTGATGGATATTTATAATCCATTCCTTCCCAATTTACAAATGTCGTAGCATCATTTGCTAGATTTGGAGTTGTAATTATTTCGTCTTGTAAATTATTAGAGAAAATATTCGTGATAAAATAATGTTCTTCGGGACAATAAATATCACTATATTCATTGTTTATTTTGGTTTTATCATAATTAATAATTGTTTCGCATATTTTTCTATTTAATATAAACCAATTAGAAGATTTTTGAATCATATTTTTACCATAATATTTTATTAAACTATCACATCGTGGAAAACATTGTGATTGTGGTGTAATATTAAAATGTCCAAAATCGTCTTTAATTAAGAAGTTATATATATATTCAAATGATTTAAATGGAATACATGATTGGCTCAAAGATATTATTTTATCACAACCATCTTCATAAGCTTTCTTAAATAGTAAATTATGTGCATGAACTATAGTTACATCACAATATTTCGTTTCAATACAATTCGGCAACTTATATTTTTCAAAATATTTTGATGGTTTATTAAATTTATAATGTATATAAATCTTGTATTTATTTGTATCTACATTTTGGAAAAAAATATTCCATAACTCTTCGTTATTTATAATATCATAAATTAAAAAACAAAATGCTATTTTTTTCATTTTATATAATATAAAAAATATTCTTTATATTATAATTTATTTATTTTAAGAGATGACACATCCAGGTTGCCAAGGCCGGTAGTTGAATGCGTTATCGGTAAACACGCGATGCAGCGGATAGAAAACGTTATACCCCGACCGCTTATAATCGGTAATTGCATCGAGGAGACCGTGGCGGCTGATTTGCTTATCATCCATCAAGTTGTCGGTAACTTCGTTAAAATACTGCCGAGTGATTTCGTCATTGGATGTGAAACAACGCTTTAAGGTGTTAGCATAGTCGGTGTCATGATGGTCGAAAATATAATCGCGATAACTTCGCTTCTTTGGCTTTTCTGCTACTTCTACTACTACTTCGTTTGCGTTTGCTTCTGCTTCGTTTGCGTTTGCTTCTACTTCGTTTGCTGCTTCTACTTCGTTTGCGCTTGCGCTTGCATCTGCTTCGCTTGCACGTTTGTTCATGCGTTCTCGCCGCTTGTTTACGCTTATTGTGTAGCTGCTTAAATTTGCATCACTGCTTAAATTTGCATCACTGCTTAAATTTGCATCACTGCTTATATTTGCATCACTGCTTACTTCTAGATCATTTTTTATTTCGTCGATGACAACTTTATCTTCGACGATAACTTCATCTTCGGGTTTTACTGTTTCAACGTCCGAATCCAGATTAGCTCGGTCTTCTTCGATATTTAAATCCTCCAATACTTGTTGCGTGTGTAACAATTGTTGTTCCACGGTTAATTCATCAACCATTCGTGAATAAATTCCTTTGTTCATTTTATGTTTGTTTAATAATAATGTCTTCTTTTATTTTTTTTAGTAAATCAATTTTTTGTACAAATAACCTTTAGGCAACCTTTCTCAAAGGTTGTTGCTTCGCTGCGGTGTTAAAAAATTCATCTGCACTTCTATATCATTAATATAATTATTTGAAGCCATAAATGGATTTTGGGTCGCTTGTCCGATTAAATAACGATCGTTTATTTTTGAATTAGCTTCTTCGCGTTTATTACTGATTTGTCGAAATCCGTTATCGGGTATGGGTTCTTGCGCTAGCGTCCTGTGCTCAGACGGCGCCAGCCTTTGTTGCTCAGACGACGCCAGCCTTTTCTCGTATTGCTCATATTGCTCCGACGGTCTTTGCTCGCCTACTGGCGCTTGTTGTTTCTTCGGTTGAGGTATGCATTCCTTCGGTATAGGTCTATAAGATCGTTCGCATCTCTCTTCATTTTTTCTCCAAACTAGTTCTTCCATTATATCTTATTATACTTATACCTTATTAATTTTAAGTTTCTTAGTGAACGTAAATTTGTCAGCATCAATTAAACGCCGCTGTAAATTGCATCTTAAACAAGAGATACAAGTATTTTCCTTGGTATGTCCCAAATCGTTATCAATCCGATCCAAGGTCCATTGCCAAGGCTCGCGGACATTTTTATACAATATAAATACCGGTTTACTACAATAAACACACTCTAAATTACTAGCAATTAATTTTTCCAGGACATTGTCTAAATTAATAAGGGTCGCCGCATTATGGATCTCTTTCTTAATGTCTTGTCCTTTATAGCCTTGTATTTTATGAATGAGTTCACTTTTAAAGAGAGATTCAATTTCACCACCAACATCTAATAAATAAATCTCTCTTAGAATATCCAATTGCTTCTCATGATTTATTAAAATAGCCGGGTCAATTTGCAACATGTTCTTCCTAACTGCTTTGTACGATTTATTATCAATTTCATTAATTTTATCAATATTATGTTTTCCCGTAATATTAATAGCACGCATTTTTATTTTATATATACTTTATACCTTATACTTTATACCTTATAACTTATAACTCATATCCTTATACATATTCATAAATTCCTTTTTTCTCTCCTCATTGAAATTAATAGTAGGGAAAATAATTTGCAGAGGATAATTAATTAACGGACACGCTGAGTATTTCATAGAAACATCGCCAAACAGCGTTGTTGATACAATCGTTTCATCGTAATTATCAAAGGCACAAAAGAATGAAACGATCTTATCAGCTGCCTTATGTTTAATAATGTCCTCGGCATATAGCCACCAATCGTTTTGAATGTTTTTGATAAAATCCTCTAATTTCATGTCTAAGCGGGTCGCCTGCGCTTGATTTAAAGATGCCTCTAAGGAATTTAAGTAGCCCATTCGTGAATTCATATCATATAGTTTTCCCGTTGCCTCTAACGACATTTGATGTTGCATTAAAGTGGAAGAGTGTAAAATAAGGCGCTGAGAACAAAACTGAAAGATGAGAAAAGCCATGGACATGGCGTTATGCGCAATACATTTGATCTGCTTGCCACGTTGCTGTAAACTTTTTATATAATTAACAATTTCCAAACCAGCAATAACACTGCCACCCGGCGAATTAATATATAAATAGAGTATTTCATGTTTGCTTTCAATAGCGTTTAATTTGGCTAATAAGCGCGAAGAAGAATCCTGATTAATAGGTTCGCGTAAACTTACAAAATTGTCCTTTTTTAATTCAATTAAATCCGCATTTGCAATATGGCTTACAAATAATAACAGCAGCATAAATATTTTTGGCATGATTTATAATTATTATGTTATATAAAGTAGCTTTAAATCTACTTACAATAATAATTACAATTTGAATTTGTTTGACGCATAATAAATACCCGCTGTAATAACAATCAAATTTATAGCGGCATGATTATGCGTTTCGATATTATCCCAATTAAATTTACTGCCGATAATAATATCCCATATATCCATTCCGTAGTTGGTTTTGTCGTTTATGTGGTGCTCTTGGTGAGTGCTCGGCGAGAGAATATTGTAATTAATATTATGCACCGTGGCATATAATAAAGCCCAGAGCAGAATGACCCGATTATCCAGTAAATCCAAACAATATTTTAAGATTATTAATACACCGCCTTGCGAAATAAAATTATTCATGAATTCATAGAAAATATTTTTAAAAGTTTTGTTAACAGTAGTATCGTGATGGGTTTTAAAGTGGAATTCGTAAAAATCAATCACGTTTAACGCAATCCAATTGATGTATTTATTTTGGGTGAAAATATTATCATACGAATTATACATTGTTGACAGTTTAAATTCCATATAGTGCGATACTAAATGCACAAAATAGCCGGCAAAGGATACAACGCCTAATGAAAATAATGTTAAATATGATTTGCTTTTATTGTGATTACATTTAGTGAAAGTGAATAGACATAATGTTAGTACGATATAAAATATGAAGTTTTGTTTTATATTCTTATAAATAGCTTGTTTTTTTACATCGCAAAAAAATGGCTTTTTTTCACATTCGTCAGGCATACTACATTCGGCGGGAATACATTCGGCGGGAATACATTCGGCGGGCATACATTCGGCGGGCATACATTCGGCGGGCATACTTATTTGTCTTTTCTCTCTTTTATGTCTTTTCTCTTTTTTTTCTCTTTTATCTTTTTTATGTTTTTTCATATTGTTAGTATTAACTATATATTATTTATTAGTTTATTTTTTTTATATTTAAACTATTGGTAAATTATATTTTATGCTGAGCAAAGAGGTAAAAACGAAAATATTAGACAATTTGGAAAGATTATGCGAAAATTCAGGGATCTCAAAAAAAACATTGGGCTATACAATGCGATCATATCATATTAGTTCTCCCTTTATTTTAATGATTTTTCTATTTTATGGATCACAACTCTGTGTAACTTTTGTAACAATAAATTTAATTTTAATATTATGTTGTTTCGTTTATTGTAATGGTTGTATTTTAACGATGTTGGAACACCGTTTATGCGGAGACGAATATACAATTGCCGATCCTTTTATTGAACTACTTGGAATTGAAATTAATAGTAAAAATCGCATGTATGTCTCAATTTTTATTGCTGTTGGTTATTTAAGTTTAATATTCTTAATATATTATTACCGCTTTTTTTATAATAAGTTACCAACTATAATACCTTCATTACCCGAGGCATTATCAAATATAATATAATGTTTAAGTAAAACAAGTTAAACTTATCTTTATATTATAATATATAAGTTAATATGTATTCTACGGCGAGTGCCATTACAAGTGTTAATGCTAGTAACAATGCTAATGCTAGTAACAATGCTAATACTAATACCAGTAACAATGATAATATTAATGATTCTGGCATTGAAAGCGCCCGGCAAAAAGGTATTTTTATAAATAGCTATGACAATTCATATGAAAATACAAAAATAGAGAATATTAATACCTTTTTGGAAAAAGAGACGATAACAAATAAAACTGAAACCTGGAATAAATTAGACAAAACCGGCAAGATCCGATTATTAAATAACTATGTTGATACGCTTGTGCCAATACATAATCTATCGTTGATTGATGTGTCTGACCTAAAGAAATATTTAATTGAGAGCTTGGATAAAAAGAAGTTACAACACGTGAAGGATGTGCATTGCGATAAAGCCACTGGCAAAATTATTTCCATTCCCACGTTGCAATTTAACGGGACAACTAAAAAATTTACATTAAAACGCGCTGAAAAACGTGTTTCCACCTTGAAATCATTGGGAAAAGGAAAAAAACATTCGCCAACGAGCATTCTAAATAAGGTATAAAATTGATATAAACATTTAAATATTGTTTATATTAATATAAAGACAATGGATACAGACGCATCTGCCTTGGTAAATGCAAATGCCACCGATGCAGATACCAGTGCCTTATTTGAAGCCACCTGTCTCCTTATTGAAGCCTACATAATGGAAAATATCAATCAATACATACAGCCGACATTTCACGGTACGGTTTTAAAAGAAGTAGCGGATTTATTGACGATGACGTTCCAGGATTGCGCATCTATATATGATAACGTTGCAGCCGATATGTTAATAATCGCCGAACAAGCTCTTGGCGTATTTTATAGACATATTTCTCCCCCGCGTTCAAATGGTAATACGTTCATTCGCCGAAAGCCGAATAAAAATAAAATGCGGAAAAAAATAGAATTCTTAAAAGCCGTGCCGCAGCCCGAACAGCGCACGCCTGAATGGTATGCGTTCCGCTATCAACATTTAACCGCCAGCAATATTTGGAAAACCTTTATTAGCGAGAGCACGCGCAATCAACTTATTTTCGAAAAATGCCAGCCTTTAAATGGTGATAGTTTTTCCCGCCCGCCTTCACTCAGCAGCCCGATGCATTGGGGGCAAAAATATGAACCCTTATCCGTCATGGTGTATGAGGCCGAATATGCGACAGGTGTAAGTGATTTCGGCTGCATTCCGCATGAAACGATCGAATTCTTGGCGGCTTCGCCCGACGGCATTAATACCTTAGAAACCTCTAATCGCTACGGGCGAATGCTCGAAATAAAGAATATTGTTAACCGAGAAATAAACGGCAACCCGAAAATGGAATATTGGGTGCAAATGCAATTGCAGATGGAAGTCTGTGACTTAAATGAATGCGACTTTTTCGAAACTCGTTTTGTAGAATATGCCGATTTAGAAGCTTTCCAAAACGATGAAACGCCTTGTAAGTATAAGGGACTTATTTTGATGTTTATGAAAAGTACCGGTCATCCGGTTTATGAATATGCGCCGCTAGATTTAGCTGTTGCTGAATCCGAACCATGGCAAGAAGCTATGATGGAAAAACACAAAGATCTGATGTGGTTGAAAAATATATACTGGAAATTAGATCAACTGAGTTGTGTTTTAGTCTTGCGCAATAAATTATGGTTTACCAAAGCCGCCCTGCCGCAATTAAAATCCATCTGGGCAACTATTGAACAGGAGAAGAAAACCGGCTATGCGCATCGCGGTCCGAAGAAAAGCACTGGGGTTCGCGTGCGAAAAATGAATACAAGTGGCGAGGACGATACGAATATTGAAATGTCCGCCAAATGTTTTATTACGATTGAAACCTAATTATATGACCTAATAATATGACATAATAATATGACATAAAATAATAATATAATATAATAAGACGATGTTCACTCGTGCTATATTAACCTTATTAGTGGGGATAATTTCAGGGGTTGCTGGTGGTGCATTAGGAAATGGTGGTACCTTTATGATTGTGCCTGGTTTAATAATATTCAATATCATCCCGAACTTTAAAGTCGCTGTTGGCACGACCTTATTATCAATGTTGCCGCCGATTTCAATTCTAGCCGTGATGGATTTTTATAAGCGCAAGCAAATAGATTATTGGGTAGCGGCGTTATTATGTATTTCCTATACCATAGCAGCTAAATATGGTGGCATTTTAAATAGAGATTATTCGGAAAAGTTTCTGAAATATGCTTCGGCTGCAATTCTGTTTCTCTTTGGATTCTATTTTTTATACACGGGCTATATGGAGAAATAAAAAATAAAAACCAAAAAAATAAAAAAGAACCTTACCTAATTCTTTTTTATCTACCTATTTTTTTATTTTAATAATAATAATCATCGTCATCCCGATCTTGTTCCTCCCGCTGTTGTTCCCGCTTTTTTTTCATCTCCGAATCTGGTTTTCTTCTAAACCGCGTAACAATATAGGGCTCAAGACTAACCACCCACTTGATTTGCGAGGTCGGTTTAGAATAATGCCCTGTAATTTCTAAGAGACCATTTGCAAAGGTGCCTGAAATCTTGCTCATCGCAAACAAACAATTTTCCCATGTGATTTGTTTCGCGTCGATCCAAATGGAATACATGGACCAAGGCGCAGACCGAGAAATGCTGAAAGAATAATTTTTCGCGGCGGCGGTATTATATTCTTTCTCCTCGTGAATGACCCAAGCTTGGAGATGCGCGTAGCGCTGAGCTGAAACATTGCTAAGCGGGTATTCATTTTTTTCCCATGTCTCAAACGCATCCACCGAACGCGGATGCTTCTGGCTTATCCAAGGAATAAACGCCGTGTAAAAGGCGGACTGTAAATCCCCGAGAGTTGTTATTTTTGCGAGTTCGGGATAATTTGTTAACCATAACTGCACAAACTCTAAACTCTTCTCGTTGACCTTTCGCGGAACATCGAAACTAGTGTAATCCTCTTCGGAGTAGGTGAGAATTTTAGACCAGTATCCATTTTCTCGGCTATATTTTTCGTCCATGATCTTTTGTCTAGCTTCCTCCTCGGCTATGCGGATGGCATTCACTTTATTAAACTCGGCTGCCTTACCTTCTTTTATAAGTTTGTCGCGTAATTGCTGCTCCTGCCAAGCTTCTCTTAATTTTTTTTCCTTTTCAAAGTGGGCAAGCTCGGCGGCTTCTTTTTTGGCTTTTTCTTCGGCTTGAACAGCGGCAAGGTCTTTCTTCTCGCCGTTCACAAGTTTAGCCCATACAAAAGGGGTGGCTGTCGATTTTACGGCGGGCGCTTTTACTTCGGTCGCTTGTCGTGCTGCTTTTACTTCGGTCGCTTGTCGTGCTGCTTTTACTTCGGTCGCTTTTACTGCTGCTAACGCGGGAAAGGCTTTGGTGTTTTGAAAACTCATTTTGCGGTTTGATATGTGAAAAACTTATGATTTAATATTAATTTCAATTTTTTGATTATTCAAATAAAAAAGAACCTTACCTAATTCTTTTTTATCTATTTATTTTTTTTATATTTTTTATGTTTTTTATTTTTTATATATAATTTAATTCCATGCATTATTATCTCCCCTTTCCTCACACTTGTTCTCGTGGTTTAAAATAAGCGAGAATATCTCTAATATTTCTGGAGAATAGCAAGCTTTATTAGGCACAGGCACAGGCTCAAGTACAGGCTCTGCAGGTACAGGCTCTGCAGGCACGGGCTCAAGCACAGGCTCTACCAGAACGGGCTCAAGCACAGGCTCAGGCACAGGTACAGGCAGAGGTTTTGTATATCCTAACCCGTAACGGCGGTTATACATCCGCCCACCGATGTCTTTTATGGGATTAATCGGATCCGTGCGCCCGGTATGTTTACGCCCGAGACCTTTCCCGGAAATAAAGCCCATTTTATTCATCTGTTCCTGCGAGACTTTCCCGAATTGTTCGTCAAACGTGGGAGGCACTGGGGCAATGTATTCCAGTTCTTCTTCGTCTTCGGTATATGCATCATACGTGTCTTCATCGTATGCTATTTCATTTGCCGATTGACGATCCAGATGAACCACATACTTTACAATGCGCCCACGAATACGGTTCATCGCATCGCGCACGGAACGAGTGGTTGGACCCCAAAACAGATATCGTTCTTTGGCTTGATAATACCAAATCAGATAAATACCTGCTGCTTCGGCTGTCATCTTCAGAAAGTAACCGCCCTGACCGTTAATTTGGTCAACTATCTGCTTGTTCGGCGGCGCGGCATAATCCCCATAGACGCTAATAGATTTATTCCGACATATATCAGACAACATCCGATAGCGTATTTCTGGCTGAATATTCTCTAAGTTGTCTGTGTATTTGCATATTTCTTCAATTGGGTTTGGCGAATCGTCATAATAATATTCATTCTTCTCGGGCACTTGGTACGGCGCTCGGTACTGCTTCGCTTGGTGGTACTGCTGCGCTTGGTACTGGTACTGCTTCGCTTGGTAAGACATTCTTGTTCGGTTTAAATCTTGGTTCGGGTTGGTTATATATCTATATCATATTATCGAAAAAGTATTTCAATTTTTTGTTTAATTACTACTAAGCTTATTATTCTCTTTATATTTTTTCATAAAGTCGCAATTTAATAAGTCTTCTAATACAATATGCCTTTGCCAATATAAAACATTATTTATATAAATCTCTTCATCCTCTTCATCTTTTGCGTATTTATTATCCGGAACTAAGAGATATTCTACACAAAAATCCGGCGTAAGTGTTTGTGTGTGTAATATACCCCATAAGGAGAAATCCTTGATATTTTCTTTCAGATAGTCAATGGAATATGAGTTTTTATTTTTATACAAGTCACCGTCTCGCTTAAAGTCTTCGTGCATTTATATTATATTAATAAAAATTAACCCGACGCGCAGTGCTATTTAAATCAGGTGCCACCAAATTAACCGTACGGATCATCTCAAACATTGGCGCATCATCAGCATACAGTTCCTTATCCGCAGCCGCCATACCTTTGCTATTATCATTACTACTGCAGCAAGTCGACCAACCTTTCTGCGCCGTGGCATAAATTTCATTGGCGGGTAAAAGCTCGGGTTCTTCTTCGACGGTAGGTTGCCGGTCTAAGACTTCGCTGTCAGTGATTGTTACTTGCGTTTGTTGTCCTTGCATATGCTTACCTTGCATATGAATCCGCCGGTCTTGCATATTCATGTGCCTGCCTTGCATTTGCATGTCTTGCATAGTATTGCCTTGCATAGTATTGTCTTGCGAAAAAAAGTAAATAATACCAAGAGCGATTATAATTAAAAGGGGAGTTGTAATTTTAATATTGATTTTCATTGTTATATATTATATATAACAATTTAAACTTTTCTCTCTAATAATAATATCAGAGAGAACCAAATGTCCGCCAAAATGTCTACCAACGAAGAAGAATTACATGTCATAAAGCGCGATGGAACCATCGAGGTTGTCTCTTTTGATAAAATTCTAAAACGAGTTAAATGTCTAGGCACTGAAACAAAACCGAATTTGACGGTGAATTATAGTCAATTGGTCATGAAAGTCGTTGATCAACTTTATGATAATATGCCGACCTATGTTATTGATGAATTGACCGCCGAGCAATGCGCCTCACTCATTACTAAACATTTGGATTATGGCACCTTGGCGAGCCGGATTATTGTCTCCAATAACCATAAAAATACCAAAAGTAATTTCGCCGAGACGATGGATGCTCTTTATCAGTTCCGCGACAGTCACGGAGTTCACAAGTCGCTCATACATAAAGACACTTGGCGGATCAGCCAAACTCATTCCGAATTATTCCAATCTATTTTAGATTATTCGCGTGATTATTTATTCGACTATTTCGGCTTTAAAACTTTAGAGCGGGCTTATTTGATGAAAATTGGCAAACAAATTGTAGAGCGTCCGCAGCATATGTGGTTGCGCGTCGCCATCGGAATTCACGGCGAAGATTTGCCGAGGGTGCAAGAAACTTATGAGCTGCTCTCACAGAAATATTTCACGCATGCAACCCCGACGCTTTTCAATGCCGGCACCAATCATCCCCAATTAAGTTCGTGTTATTTAATCGGCATGGAAGACGACAGCATTGACGGGATTTATCGAACCTTAAAAGATTGTGCTAATATTTCCAAGTGGGCGGGCGGAATAGGTTTACATGCGCACAATATTCGCGCCTCGGGCACCCACATTAACGGCACTAACGGTATCAGTAACGGTTTAGTGCCCATGTTGCGCGTTTTTAATATGACGGCTCGCTATGTGGATCAAGGCGGCAATAAGCGGAATGGAAGTTTTGCCATTTATATGGAGCCTTGGCATGCCGACATTGAAGCTTTCTTGGACATGAAGAAAAACCACGGCGACGAAGAAATGCGGGCGCGAGATTTATTTTATGGTCTCTGGCTGCCGGATCTTTTTATGGAGAAGGTGAAAAATGACGAAGATTGGTCACTGTTTTGCCCACATAAATGCCCCGGTTTAGCCGACTGTTATGGTGCCGATTTTAAAACGCTTTATGATAAATATACGCTTGAGGGCAAAGCCAATAAAACTGTCAAAGCCCGCACCCTTTGGTTCAAAATCTTGGATAGTCAAATGGAAACGGGTACGCCTTATTTGTTGTATAAAGACGCCGCCAACCGGAAAAGCAATCAGCAAAATCTCGGGGTGATTAAATCGTCAAATCTTTGTACCGAAATAATCGAATATAGCGACCACGAGCAGACAGCGGTGTGTAATTTGGCAAGTATTGGGTT
>Ga0114974_10001422_pt1 | contig 18978 bp, 15 predicted proteins | sample S_130206_EF_Meta_FD_87318 | JGI IMG/M metagenome (GOLD analysis project Ga0114974, IMG submission 87318) | Freshwater microbial communities from Lake Simoncouche, Canada to study carbon cycling - S_130206_EF_MetaG | ecosystem: Environmental > Aquatic > Freshwater > Lake | place: Lake... | reverse complement strand
TGAGCGCCTCGAGGCGGAACGGGGCTTGAAGAGGCCGATCGGTATTTTGGTCAATATTGAATCGCCGAAAGGATTACGGCGCGCTGCAGAATTAGCCTGTGCGCACTCGCGAGTGGTGGGCTTGCAGATTGGTTTTGGTGATTTATTCGCGCCACTGGGGATTGTCTCTTGCGAGCCTGCCGCCTTACAAGCTGTGCGTGTTGCCGTGCGTTTTGCCGCGGGTGAGGCAGGTGTACACGCGTACGATGGAGCCTTTGTTGACATTGCTCATCCTGAAGCGTTCAAGCTCGATGCGCAAGCTGCGCAGCGTTTGGGTTTCGCAGGTAAAAGTTGCATTCACCCGACACAGATTGCTCTTGTTAACGAGGTGTTTCGGCCAACCGATGCTGCGATTGCCCATGCGGTCAGAGTGCTCGAGGCGACAAGCAAAAAACTCGCTGAAGGGGTGGGTGCTTTTGTCGTGGATGGCCGACTCATTGATGGGCCGTTTATCACTGAGGCAGAGCACACAGTGGCGCTTGCCAAGCGCCTGGGTCTTTTAGCCTAATGCGAATGCTCTCAGTCGATCGTCGGCAAAACCGCTGATCGACTGGGCTGATCAAATACGTTCGACCTAAACGATTGTTAATACGTCTTCAACGGGCAAGCGAGGCTTCTGCGGCCAGTTGCCCGGTGCCTCGTAACCCACGGCAACTAACATCGCCGGGATATCGTTAGCAGAGAGCTTAAACTCACGCGATACATCTGCAGGAACAAAGCCAATCATTGGCCCTGTGACCAGACCCATGCCTTGCGCGGCCAACATCAATGTCATGGCCCCCATCGACGCCGAGCGAATTGCTTCATCGCGTTGGCGTTCTGGATTGTTCTCGTGACCACCCGCTGCCATCGCCACCCAGCTATCGTGCATGGCTTGATCAATGAGTCCAGCCGCTACTGAGGGTTTGAGCGCCTTCGAAAGTGTTTTATGCGCTTCGAGAGTGCCGCAAACGATAAAGGTGACTGAAGCATCAACAATTTTTTGTTGGCCATACGAGACTGCTTTTAAGCGTTCTTTGGCTTCTTTAGATTGCACCGCAATGAATTTCCAATTTTGAAAATTGAAAGCTGTGGGTGCGCGCGTTGCAAGCCGGACAAGTTCTTTGATTTGCGCTGCGCTGAGATCTTTGGTGGGATCAAACTGATTGGCTGAAATGCGTTGTTCGATTAGGGTGTTGATCTGACTGGTCATGTTGATGCTCAAAAAAAACAATAAAAAGGACTTGCGGCTTAAGACTTTAACGCTTGCGCTAAGAGTCGTGCAGTATGTATGGCATCGACGTCTGCACCATCGTGAATTTGATGCCGACAGCTCGTGCCGTCTGCAACCACCACGGTGCTCGCGGCTCGATTGCGTACCGCCGGTAACAATGAGAGTTCAGCCATTTGCATCGATGCCTGATGATGTTCGGCTTCGTAACCAAAGCTGCCCGCCATTCCGCAACACGACGATTCAACAGTCGACACCTTAAGCTCGGGGATCCAGCTTAAGACCGTTTGTACGGGTGTTAGTGCGTCAAAGGCTTTTTGATGACAGTGACCATGTAGCAGAGCATTGTTATAGTCAATTGGCGCAAGCGCAAGTTTAAAGCGGCCCGCTTTTTGTTCACGCACTAAAAATTCTTCAAATAAAAATGCATGTTTGGCAAGCTGCTGAGCGGCCTCGCCGTAGCCATAGTGCAAAAACTCGTCGCGCAGCGTTAATAAACAGGAAGGCTCGAGTCCCACGATAGCAATGCCCTGTGAGACAAAAGGCATGAGCGTGTCAAGCGTTCGACGCGCTTCAGCTTTGGCTTGTTCAATGAGCCCGGCTGATAAAAAGGTGCGACCACAGCATAGTGGGCGTTCGCCTGCACGAACATTCAAGTGCACGGTATACCCTCCGGCTTGCAAGACCTGTTGGGCTGCACGCGCATTTTCGGATTCAAGGTAATTGCTGAACGTATCGACAAACAGCAAAACGTCTTTGCCGGAAGTGAGGGGGGCTTTAGCGGTGGGGATCGAGTTGTCTAAGAAAGGTTTTTTAAACTTTGGCAGGGAGCGTGTACTTGCAAAACCCATTGCGCGCTTGGCCAAAGAACCAACGAACGGAATCTCCTCAGCCAAACCCAGGATTGTGCCGAAGCGACTGGCCCATGGCGCGTAGTGCGGCATAAAGGCGATTAAACGTTCGCGTAGTGTTAAGCCATGTTTGTTCGCCCAGGCGGCACGGGCTTCGATTTTGATCTTTGCCATATCGACGCCTGTGGGGCAGTCACGTTTACAGCCTTTGCAAGATACACAAAGATCTAACGCCTCTTTAACTTCTGGGCTGGCGAGACCCGCATCACCGATTTGACCAGATAGGGCAAGGCGCAACGTGTTTGCACGACCGCGCGTGACATGTTGTTCGTCTTTGGTAATGCGATAGCTTGGGCACATTGTGCCTGCATCAAACTTGCGGCAATGGCCATTGTTGTTGCACATCTCGACAGCAGAAGCTAAGCCATTACTTAAGTCTAAACCGGTGCCAGCCTGCGTCTCAACGCCTGTTAACGGATCGCGTAGGACGTTCCAGCTTGACCAGTCTAGCCCAGTCTGAAGCGGCGGGACTTGGTAGCCAGGGGCATACCGAAAATTACTGCGATCATCCATTTTTGGGGGATGAATCATCTTGTCTGGATTGAAACGGTCGTCAGGGTCAAAGAGGGCTTTGATTTCTGTAAACGCCTGGTGGATACGCGGCCCGTATTGCCACGAAATCCATTCACCTCGGCACAGGCCGTCGCCGTGCTCACCCGAAAATGCACCTTTGTATTCACGAACTAAGGCTGAAGTTTCTTCGGCGATTGCACGCATCTTGACCGCGCCATCACGACGCATATCTAAAATTGGGCGCACATGCAGCGTGCCGACGCTGGCGTGCGCATACCAAGTGCCCTCGGTACCATAACGATGAAACACTTCTGTCAGACGTTCGGTGTATTGAGCAAGATGCTCAAGTGGCACTGCACAGTCTTCAACGAACGAAACGGGTTTGCCATCGCCCTTCATGCTCATCATGATGTTCAGGCCGGCTTTGCGTACATCCCATAACGCTTTTTGGGCGCTGGCTTCAGGCATTTTGACGACACTGTTTGGTAGCCCGTGATCGCTTAATAAGGCATCGAGGTCATCAAGTTTTTTAAGCAGAGCTGCTTGATCGTCTCCTGCGAATTCAACGAGCAAAATCGCCGCGGGATGTTCGAGTAACGCTTTTTCAACGACCGGCCGAAATGCGGGATTGGACAGTGCAAGGTCGATCATGGTGCGATCAACGAGTTCGACCGCAGTGGGTTTGAGTGTGACGATGTGTTGGGCCGAATCCATTGCTTTATAAAAGCTTTGAAAATTAACGACGCCTAACACCTTGTGCGTGGGAAGAGGGCAGAGCTTGAGCGTAATTTGACGACTATACGCAAGCGTACCTTCTGAGCCAACTAATAAGTGTGCAAGGTTGGCAACACCATCGTCAGTGTAGGCTCTGGGATTTTGACAGTCGAATAAGTCGATGTTGTAGCCCGCGACACGGCGCAACACTTTGGGAATACGCTCGGCGAGCTCGCCACGCTCGCGCGTAGCAATTGTTTTTAGATTTTCTAGAATATTTTGTAAGCGCGCACCCACCACGGGCTTAGTTAAAGAGCCAAAGCGAGCTTGAGTGCCATCAGCCAATACCGCGTCAATGGACAGTACGTTATGCACCATATTGCCGTATTCGATCGAACGCGACCCGCACGAGTTATTGCCGGTCATCCCGCCGATGGTGCACTGGGCACTCGTTGAGACATCAACGGGAAACCAGAGTCCATGGGGCTTAAGCCAGGCATTGAGGTGATCAAGCACCATGCCAGGTTCGACCGTGATGGTTTGCGCGTGCGCATCAAAGGCAATCACGTTGCACAGCCATTTACTGTTGTCGATGATCAGTGCTTCGCCAACCGTCTGACCACACTGACTCGTGCCCGCTCCGCGCGACAGCACGGCTATTTTTTGATCTCGCGCAATGTCCAGCGCACGTAGGACGTCTGTTTGATCCCGCGGCACCACGACCCCAATCGGGGTGATCTGATAGATGGACGCATCTGTTGAATAGCGTCCGCGCGAGGCCGCGTCAAACAAGACATCGCCCCGCATTTCTTTGGAGAGCAGCTTGGCGAGTGGCGAGCTAGCGCCCGCATTCGCGGGTAAGAAATGCAAGGCTGCGGTCACCCTTGCTGGTGCGAAGACGCTCATGATCCGTTCGAGAAATAATCCATGCCAGCTTGCACGCCACTGCCAGCAAGTTTCACGCCCGAGAGTTTCAGGCCCATTTCAACGCCCGCGAGGGTGGCCAACAGCGTGAGGTCGTTGCTATCGCCCAGATGCCCAATTCTAAACATTCGGCCCTTGACTTTACCCAGGCCCGTGCCGAGCGACAAATCAAAACGGTGTTGAATTAATTTGCGAATCTCATCTGCGTCGACACCGACCGGCGTAATGACGCCCGTCAAAATTGGAGAGTACACGCTTGGGTCGGCGCACTGGATGGGTAAGCCCCAGGCGGTCACCGCGGCACGTACTCCGGCAGCCCAACGTTGATGGCGCGCAAAAACGGCGTCCAGGCCCTCTGCCGCGAACATGTCAATGACCTCTGATAGGCCATATAGAAGATTGGTACTTGAGGTTGTGGGCCAATAGCCACCCTTGTTCATGTCAATGACTTCGTCCCAAGCCCAAAAGGCACGGGGCATCTTGGCCGTTTTTGAGGCTTCAATCGCACGTGCAGACAAGGCGTTAAAACCCAAGCCTGGCGGAAGCATCAAGCCTTTTTGTGAGGCAGCCATCGCAACGTCGACACCCCATTCATCGTGCCGATAGTCGGCACTACCCAGGGCTGAAATGGTGTCTACCATCAACAGGGCGGGGTGTTTGGCATCATCAATCGCTTTGCGGACTGCAGAGATATCCGAGGTGACCCCGGTTGACGTTTCATTGTGCACGACACAAACGGCTTTAATGCGATGTTCTCGGTCTTGGACGAGGCGATCATGAATTTGGTTGGCCTGAATGCCGCGTCGCCACCCGGCAAGTTCGGGCAACTGGTCGTCATGGCCTTGAAATGACAGTACTTCTGTCTTGAGCCCGAGGCGGGTCGCAAGCTTATTCCAAAGAAATGCGAAATGCCCCGTTTCGTACATCAAAACGTGATCGCCAGGACTCAGGGTATTGACGAGGGCAGCCTCCCAGGCGCCGGTGCCAGAGGCTGGATAAATGATGACGGGTTGTTTGGTTTTGAAAATGACCTGCATGCCGTCAATGACTTTGCGACCTAAGCCTGCAAACTCGGGGCCGCGGTGGTCAATTGTGGGTAGGCTGATGGCGCGCAGAACACGGTCTGGCACAGGACTGGGCCCCGGAATTTGTAAAAAATGACGGCCAGTTGGGTGAAAGTTAAGCTTAATCATCAAGACTCCATGCGTTTCATAGGGGCAAATTACCACAATCAGACGATCTGCGACCGCAAAACCGCTTGATGCCTTGGTCTGATTTAACAGAGGAGGTCGGCGAAAGAACCCTTAAAAGGTGGTATCTTGTGACTCATACTTTCTGGGTCAGATGCAAAGAACGCCTGGCCTTAATCCCTACAAGAAAAAAGGCACTTGCGCGGCCTGTGAGACAAAGATCTTTTCGCTTCAGTGGTTTGTTTCAGTATTTGATGCTTGCGGTAGTGGTCGGGTGGCTCGCTGGTTGCGCGCCACTGCCGGTTTCTGACGCTCGTTTTACCGAAAAAACAAGTCAGGATTTTGCGACGACGACCTCGTTTACGGCGGCACAGAACCCTTGGCCCACTGAGCAATGGTGGTTGGGCTACCGCGATACACAGTTAAATCAGCTGATGGCTGAGGCGCTCAAAGACTCTCCCGATCTGGCGATCGCTCAGGCCCGTGTCCAGCGCGCTCAAGCGGTGGCCGAAGTTGCAGGGGCGCCGCTGTTGCCCCAACTGAGCGCCCAAGGGGTTTTTACGTCGCAGCGGTTGAGCTACAACTATCTAACCCCCGATGCGAATGTTACTCGCGGTTGGAATCAGTACGGGCAGGCTGCCCTGAACATGACCTGGGAAATCGATTTTTGGGGAAAGTATCGCGCTGCACTGGCGGCGGCAACCTCAGAGCTTGAAGCGCGGCTTGCCGAGCAGGCGCAGGCCGCTCTGATCCTGACGACTGCCACCGCCTCAGCCTACGCAGAATTGGCCCGTTTGTTTGCACAGCGCGAGGCGACTGAGCGCGCTGTGGCGGTGCGTGAAAAAACTGTGACTGTGTTTGCAGAGCGATTTACCCATGGGCTTGAAACTCGGGGTGGCGTGCGCGAAGCAGATGCCAAGGGCGCGCAGGCCAAGACAGACTTATTGCTTCTTACAGAACAAATTGCCTTACAACGCAATCGCATTGCGGCGCTGCTGGGCGCGGGCCCCGACCGTGGGCTCGCCATCAATCGCCCAACAGTCTTGACGAGTACGGAGGTTGGTTTGCCCGAACGTGTCGCAGCCGAGTTGCTGGGCCGCCGCCCCGATGTTGTGGCTGCTAGAGTGCAAGCCCAAGCACAAGCGTCGCGCATTGACCAAAAGCAAGCAGATTTTTATCCCAATATCAACTTGGCGGGATTTATTGGTCTGCAGTCGCTTGGGCTTGATCGCCTGGGGCAAAGTGGTTCGGTGTTCGGCAGTGTCGGCCCTGCCGTCTCATTGCCAATTTTCACTGGCGGTCGCTTGCAAGGCGAGTTAAAGAGTGCGTGGGCGTCCTACGATGAGGCCGTGGCAAATTACAACCGCACGCTCATTCAGGCTTTTCAAGAGGTTGCCGATGCTGTGACAAGCTTAAAGGCCTTAGGCGGTCAGATTGAGCAGGCTGAGCTCGGTCTTGAAGCCTCGCAAGAGGCTTTTCAGATCGCAGCCAACCGTTATCGTGGTGGTTTATCGAATTATCTTGAGGTGTTGATTTCTGAAGACACCATGCTTTGGAGTTTGCGCAGCGTGACCGATCTCAGAGCGCGTCGGTTTTCTTTAAACGTCTTGTTGGTGCGCGCCCTGGGTGGTGGTTACCAGTCCTCGAATACAAAACCCTTAATATCGTCTCGACTATGACCGAACAGAGCCTTACCGCAAAACAGCAAGAAGCGTCGGCTGTGCGGACCGAACAGCGTAAAACGTGGCTGTTGCGTTTGCTATTCGCTGTCCTTGTCATTGGATGTTGCGCATTGGCGTATTGGTTTTTTTATGGATCGCGGTTTATCTCGACTGATAATGCTTACACCGCGGTTGAAATCTCCCAGGTCACGCCTGCAGTTGAGGGGACGGTTAAAGCCGTCAACGTGACTGACACACAGGCCGTGCAGGCCGGTGATATTCTGGCCTTGATTGACGATGCGGATACGCGTTTAGCCTTGCTGCAGGCGCAGGCTGAACTGGGCCGTGCAGTGCGTCGCGTTGAAAGTTATTTTGCAAATGATCAGTCACTTGGCGCGCAGGTGTTGGCACGCGAGGCCGAAGAACAACGCGCGTTGGCGCAGCTTGAATCGGCGCAAGCCGATGACAATCGCGCCAAGATTGATTTGCGTCGACGCAAGGCGTTAGAAAAATCAGGTTCAGTTTCTGGCGATGAGTTAACGCGTGCTGAAAATGCCGCAAGTGCGGCGAGTGCGAATTTGGCCGTTGCACGTGCGAATCTGTCTTTGGCACGCGCAAATCTTGAAGTGACGCGTGGCGCAAAATTAATGAACCAAACCCTGATTGCGGGCACGACCGTTGAGGATAATCCTGAAGTTGTTGTTGCGCGTGCCAAAGCAGAACAAGCGCAGCTCAATCAAGCGCGCACCATCGTGCGTGCACCGGTGACGGGTGTGATTGCCAAGCGGCAAGTGCAAGTTGGGCAACGCGTTCAGGCCGGAACACCCATGCTTTCCGTTGTGCCCACGCAATTGATGCATGTGAACGCCAACTTTAAAGAAGTGCAGTTGCCTCGGGTGAAGATCGGTCAAACGGTCGAGTTAACGTCTGATTTGTACGGCGATGGGGTCTTGTTTAAAGGTACGGTTGAAGGGTTTGCCGGGGGCACAGGTTCTGCGTTTGCCATTATTCCAGCTCAGAATGCGACGGGTAATTGGATTAAGGTGGTGCAGCGTGTACCCGTTCGCATCAAGCTTGACCCAGAAGAGTTGAAGAAATACCCGTTGACGGTTGGCCTATCCATGACCGTACGCATCGACACCTCAACCCGGTAGCTTTGATGACCACACGCGCAGCTGACGATCTGCATTTGGTCCCGCTGGAAGGCAAAATGCTCTGGATTGCGGCGATTGTCATTGCGGGCGCGAATTTCATGGCGGTGCTGGATATGACGATCGCCAACGTCTCGGTGCCAAACATCGCCGGGGGGCTTGGCGCGACCACCAGCCAGGGGACCTGGGTGATTACCTCTTATGCGGTGGCTGAAGCGATCGTCTTGCCGCTGACAGGTTGGCTTGCCTCGCGTTTTGGCCTGGTCCGAACCTTTCTCTGGGCAATGAGTTTATTTGCAATATTTTCAATACTGTGTGGGCTCTCTACCTCGCTCGGAATGTTGGTGGTGGCTCGGGTGCTCCAGGGTCTTGCCGGCGGACCCCTCATGCCGTTGTCGCAAACCCTGTTATTGCGAATTTTTCCGAAAGAAAAGGCGGGTGCGGCCGTTGCGCTTTGGTCGATGACAACCCTGCTTGCGCCGATTTCAGGTCCGGTCTTGGGTGGGTGGATTTGCGAAAATTGGTCGTGGTCCTGGATCTTTTTTATTAACCTACCGCTGGGTTGCATCTCGGTTTATTTTGCGAGCAAGCTATTGCTGCGCTATGAGCAGCCTTTAAAACGTGTGCCGATTGACGCGGTTGGTTTGGTTTTGTTGGTGATCTGGGTGGGATCGCTGCAGATCATGCTCGATATTGGCAAAGAGCATGACTGGTTTGCGGCCACTGAAATTGTGACCTTGGCCATTATCTCGGCAATCGGGTTTGCGACTTTTCTGATTTGGGAGTTGACTGCCGAGCATCCGATCGTGGATCTCAAGGTATTTAGACATCGTGGTTTTGCAGTCGCCGTTGTTGCAATGAGTATTGGTTTTTCATCGTTCCTGGTGCTGAATGTGTTGACCCCCTTGTGGTTGCAACTGAATATGGATTACACCGCGGGTCAGGCGGGTCGAACGATCGGGTGGACCGGGGCTTTTTCTTTATGCATGGCACCTTTCGTGGCACGTATGGCTTTAAATATTGATCGCCGAAAGCTGGTTTTTGGTGGTTTGCTCTGGCTATCGGGTGTGACTGCTTTGCGTTTTACAGGCAGTACGGATCTCACGTATTGGCAGATCGTGTTTCCGCTCATGATCATGGGTTTGGGAATGCCCTTCTTCTTTATTTCCGCCTCTGGTATGGCCCTGGCCAGTGTGAGTGCGGAGGACACTGCGTCTGCTGCGGGGCTACTGAATTTTTCAAGAACATTGCTGGGTGCCTTTGCAGTGTCAGTTATGGCAACAGTTTGGGATGATCACGCCACGGTGAATCATGCTGAGTTAGTCGGTTTGGTCGATGGCGACGGTGGGTTGTTGCGCACGTTACGCGATAGTGGTGTGTCAACTGAGACAAGCTATGCGCTGATCGATCGGCTGATTAGCACCCAGAGCGTGATGATCGCCACCAATGAAATCATGATGGTGATCTCGGGAACATTTTTTATTGGCGCGTGCGTCATATGGCTGGCGCCGCGTCCTCGCTCATGGCATGGGCCCTCGGGTGGTAAGAAGCAACCGTCCAAAGGGTAGTTCGGGACCCTGCCGCTATTTTTCGTTAAATGACCGTTTTAATGGAACCTCTACCTCTATACTCAGTCAGATAGCTATCCGTAACTGATCTGAACGAGGTTTGCCATGAATACTCAAGAACGTGACATGCTAAGTGCGTTTCTCACGCAACTTACCCAAGCGCAAGTGGGCCCCAAAGACGTTGAGGCGGATGCCTTGATTGCTCAAGCGTTGGCCAAGCAGCCACACGCGGGTTATCTATTGGTGCAAAGGGCGATGCAGCTGGATTTTGTTTTGCAGCAGTCGCAGGCTAAAGTCGCCGAGCTGCAAGCGCAACTTGAGCGGCAGCAACCAGCCGGACAAACGAGCTTTTTAGGGGATGCGCACGCTTGGGGACGCGGTCCCGGTGCGGCAACGCAAGGCTTGAATGCGGCGCCCGCGACCGCAAGACCAGCCGTTGCGGGTTCACCTGTTGCCAACGCAGCGCCAGCTGCCGCCGCCCCAACTGCCGCAGCTGCACCCGCTGCCGCTGCGCCCTGGGGCTCGAGCGTACTTGGTACGGTTGCCACCACTGCCGCTGGGGTTGTGGCGGGCTCGTTTTTGTACTCAGGAATTCAAAATCTGATGGGCAACCACAACTCGGGCGGAGCCTTTGGCTCAGGGAACGGCCATAATAATCAACAGCCAGCCAGTTATACCGAGAACACGACGGTGAATAACTATTATGCCAATGAGCCAGCGCCTAAATCAGCGTATGACTCGCCCGAGCTATCGGGTGGCTATGACGTCGCCGATGCGAGCGATGATTTTGGTGGTTCAGACGATACGGCATAAAAGTATGACACCCACTAAAAAAACCCAGCGTTTTGGTTTGTTGCTTCCTTCTTCCAATACAACGCAAGAGCCCGAGTTTATTCAAGTACTACCTGAATCGGTGTCGTTGCATTGCGCGCGACTGACCTTAAGCCAGATTGATCCTGAATCAACCATCAAGATCGTGGCCGAGCTTGAAACCGAAACGCGCAAGCTCAACGATGCGCGTGTCGACGCGGTGGTGCTATCGGCGACAGCGCCTTCGACGCGAATGGGTAAAGGCTATGATCAAGAAATTTGCCAGCGTATCGAAAAGGCCTGTGGCAAACCCGCCACCACAGCTGCGACTGCGATGCTGCAAGCATTTAAAGTTTTGAATATCAAGCAGATCGTTTTGGCGGCACCCTGGAGTGCAGCCACGAATCAAACCGTTGCAAACTTTATCGAGGCAAGCGGCGTGCGCGTATTGCATCAGGCGGCCATGGGGATCGTGAGCAATATTGAGGTGGGCGATCTGGATGCCCAAACGGCGTATGACTTGGGTCGACAGGCCGATCGTGCTGAGGCAGATGCAATATTTTTAGCTTGTGGCAATTGGATGACGATGGATATCATCGAAGCGCTTGAACGTGATTCTGGGAAACCTGTTCTGAGTACGAATAGCTGTGCATTGTGGGCAATGCTGAATATTTTAGGTGGACATGAAAGGGTGTCGGGCTACGGCACCTTGCTCAACGATCACCTCATTGCCTGAGGCTCTGATTTTCATCGGGCTGCTGGTTGACCTTTAACTGCTTAGGCGACATGATGCCCTTAAATAAAAGTTTAAGACGCCTTTTTTTAAAGTGCGCTTTGTTGGCGGTCTCGGGGGTCGTCTTGCCGGCATACTCCGCGACGACGATCCGGTTTTATGCCATTGTGGCGGCTGGTGGTAGTGTGGATGCCATGGCGCGTATCGTGGGTGAGAAATTTGGTCCACTTGTAGACGCCACTGTGATTGTTGAAAACAAGCCGGGCGGGGGCGGTAATTTGGCGACACAAACAGTGGCGCGGTCTGCGCCCGACGGCTTGTCAATTTTGGTCAGTGGCAATAATCACACCTCGAATTTGTCGCTTTATAAAGATACAGGGTATCAACTCGATGACTTGATCCCGATCGCTGAGTTGATGCGAGGTCCTGCTGTTGTGGTGGTGCCGAATCGGTCGCCCTATCTGGGGTTTGATCAGTTGATTGCGGATGCAAAAAAGCGACCTGGTGAAATTTCTTTTGGCACCGCTGGAATCGGCACGGCCAGCCACTTTGCTGCTGAGTACACTTTTTTTACGGCCCAAGTCAAAATGACCTCGGTGCCGTATCGGGGCTCAGGGCCTTCGTTGACAGACTTGCTAGGCGAACAAATTCCTGTTGCGGTGTCATCACTTGTCGCGGCCATGCCTTTAATCAAAGCTGGAAAAATTCGCGCGCTCGCAGTGACGTCGCTGAAACGTTGGCCGGGTGCAGAGGCGATCCCGACGGTTGCCGAATTTGGAATGCCCGATTTTGAACAATTATCCTGGATTGGTTTGTTCGCACCCAAGGGAACTCCGTCTGCAATCATCGAGCAATACAGCCAGGCTGCCCAAAAAGTATTGGCGGATCAAGAGGTACAGCAACGCGTCGCGGGCCTGGGCGGGGTGGTGGGTGAGTACGGCGCAACCGAATTTAAAACATTCATCGACCGGGATTACGAAACGGTTCAGAAGATTGTGAAAAGCGCGGGGATGAAACCTGACTAGGCGCTTAGGCAGGGCGTTTTAACTCAGAACCCGTGCGCGCTTGAAAGGTTAATAAATCCTGGGCTGTATCAATGTCCACTATAAAGTGTTCATTTGTAGTTTGATATTGATCAACAAGTTGCGGGTGGTCTTTGATAAAACCGCGACAAGTCACCGCTGGGTCTTCTGCCAGTATGGTTGAAATAATCTCTTTAGAGATTGCAACCGGGTTGCCGCGCTGCCCGTTGACTAGGGGATAACGAATCTCGGTCGTGGCTCTGCGTTGTTCAAAGGCAGTGATGAGCTCAAGAAAATCTTCTGCAACTAGCAGGGGTTGATCAGCTAGCGTAATGAAGCTGAAATCATAGGGGTCGCGCAATTGCGCAAGTCCCAGCCGGACGGAAGATTGTTGACCTGCTTCAGGGGTCGGATTGCGGATCACGACAACGCCTTGGTCTTTGAGTTCCGCTTCAATCAACGAGTGAAAATAGCCTGTGACCACAACGATTTGCTCAATCTTCGCTAAACGAAGTGCTGCCAGCTGCCGTGTCAGTAACGATTGGCCGTTGAGTGTAAGAAGACTTTTTGGGATGCCTCCTAGCCGTGAACCTTCGCCGGCCGCCAATAACACGGCGGCGGGTACGACTGAGTGTCTCGATTGAACGTGCTCAGACATGCCAGACTCAGGTCACCGGCGCCGGATTAAACAAGACCAGCGCATTGGCAATTTTCCAGTGTTCGGCCCAGGTTTTTCGACCACTCGCAACGTCAAGCATTAATCTAAAAATTTCCCAGCCGAGTTCTTCGATTGATAGTTCGCCGTCAGCAACGCGTCCTGCGTTCACATCCATGATGTCGTGCCAGCGACGAGCAAGGTCTGTTCGAGTAGCGACTTTGATGACAGGGCATTCGGCCAACCCATAGGGTGTGCCTCGACCCGTCGTAAAAATGTGCAGCGTCATACCTGCAGCTAACTGCAAGGTACCGCAAATGAAGTCACTGGCAGGGGTTGCTGCATACACGAGGCCACGCTGATCGCGGGCAAGTTTTTCTCCTGGGGGTAGCACACTTGAAATTGCCGAGCTTCCACTTTTAATGATTGAGCCCATGGCTTTTTCGACAATATTTGACAGGCCGCCCGCCTTGTTGCCTGGTGTTGTGTTGGCGCTGCGATCCACATTGGCTCGGGCTAGATACCCGTCGAACCATTCAAGCTGCGTCACAATATCTTGTGCGACGGTTGCGTTGACTGCGCGCGAGGTGAGTTGATCCACGCCGTCACGCACCTCAGTGTTTTCGCTAAACATGACGGTTGCCCCCGCCCGCACCAACAAATCCGCAGCGATACCCAGAGCGGGGTTAGCTGTGACGCCGCTGAGCGCATCGCTTCCTCCGCATTGCATGCCGACAATCAACTCGCTTGCGGGCACTGTTTCACGAGTCCGTTGATTGAGGCGCTGCAGGTGTACCTTTGCTTCGTTCATGATGGCTTCAATCATGGACATGAAGCCCACGTGCTGCGCATCTTGCAAGCAGACGGTATCGACACCCGTCGAACGCTCATCCTTAATCGGAAAGCTACCGGGTGGCATGAGTCGGTCGGGCTGTAATTTTTCACAACCTAAACTGACCACCATAACTTCACCACCAAAGTTTGGATTCAAACTGATATTGCGAATGGTGCGAATCGGGATGATGGCTTCAGCAGCGTCGATGGCGACGCCGCAGCCATAGGTGTGTTCAAGTCCCACCACATCGTCGACGTTTGGATACTTTGGCAGTAGTTCATTTTTGATCCGCTCGACAGCGTATTCAACGACGCCAGCTACGCATTGCACGGTTGTCGTGATTGCTAAGATGTTGCGGGTGCCGACGGAACCGTCAGCATTGCGATAGCCCTCAAAGGTGTAGCCCTCAAGCGGCGCAGTTGAGGGTGGTTTGACGGTGGCGATCGGCAAATTTTCGAAGTTACGAGCGTCGGGCATACGCAGCAAGCGCTCGTGCACCCAACTACCTGCGGGGATTGATTTGAGGGCATAGCCAATGGTTAGGCCATACCGAATAATGGGCGCATCCTCTGCAAAATCGATGAGTGCAACTTTATGGGCTTGAGGTACTTTATTGACGAGCACGAGGCCAGAGGGTAAGACTGTGCCGCTGGGTAAGCCTCCGTCGTTACCAACAATCGCAACGTTGTCGAGCGCGTGCATTTTGATCAGATGTGGTTGTGGAGCTTGTTGAGCAGTTGTCATCGTTGTTCTTTTGGTGAGCGTCAGCGAAAGCTTTAGTTTATAGGTGCGTTCTGAGTGTATCGTATTGCCTGATCTGCGAACAATTTTTCACTTTTATTTTAGTCTTCCTTCGAGCTTCATTATGAAAATCATAGAAATCCGAGAATCCACCCGCCCGATCAAATCCAATATTCGTAATGCCTATATTGATTTTTCAAAGATGACCTTGAGCCTGGTCGCCGTCGTGACCGACGTGATTCGAGATGGTCAGCCGGTGATCGGATATGGCTTTAACTCGAATGGACGCTATGGTCAGGGCGCTTTGATGCGAGAGCGGTTTATTCCTCGTGTCCTAGAGGCCAGTCCCGATTCCATGCTCGACGGTAACGGTGTCTTGTGCCCGCATAAAGTGTGGGCCACCATGATGAATAATGAGAAGCCGGGTGGCCATGGTGAACGCTCGGTCGCAATTGGCACAATTGACATGGCTGTGTGGGATGCTGTTGCAAAAATCGAACAGGTGCCGCTTTATCAATTATTGGCTGAACGCTACGGCGACGGAAAACCAAACCGAGAGGTCTTTGTTTATGCTGCGGGTGGGTATTACTGGCCCGGACAGGGTATCGAAGGTTTAACGCGCGAGATGCAAAGCTATCTCGATCGCGGGTATTCGGTCGTGAAGAAAAAAATCGGTGGAGGTTCACTCTCTGAAGACTGTAAGCGCATTGAGGCGGTACTGAAGTTACTGGGGCCCGGTCAAAGATTGGCGGTTGATGCCAATGGCCGCTTTGATTTAAAAACGGCGATTGAATATGGCAAGGCGCTTTCACAGTACGATCTTTTTTGGTACGAAGAGGCCGGTGATCCTCTTGATTTTGAATTGCAGGCAGAATTGGCGAATCATTATGACAAGCCCATGGCCACCGGTGAAAATTTATTCTCAATGCAAGATGCGCGTAATTTGATTCGCTATGGTGGGATGCGCCGCGATCGCGACTGGCTACAGTTTGATTGTGCGCTGAGCTATGGTTTGGTTGAATATTTGCGCACGCTTGAGATGTTGCGAGAGTACGACTGGTCGCCCAAGCGTTGCGTGCCGCATGGCGGGCACCAGATGTCCTTAGCGATTGCCGCCGGCTTAGGTCTGGGTGGAAACGAAAGCTATCCCGATTTATTTCAACCCTACGGCGGATTTCCGGACGGGGTCAAGGTTGAAAATAGCATTGTGACGCTGCCAGAACTGATTGGTATTGGGTTTGAAGGCAAAGCCGATCTGTATGCTGAGATGAAAGCTTTAGCCAGCTAAGTCTAAACCCACGTTCAGATCCAGCATGGATTTGAACGTGAGTGGTTTAGGCGCAGCGTTAGCGAACGAGCTGAAATCTTTGTGCGCGTTTGGCTGTATCAGCTTCGGCGGTATAGATATCACCGCGTGAATCGATCGCGATGTTATGTATCGAATGAAAATCTCCAGCCATCCGGCCTGAGCGGCCAATCGTTCCAACGACTTCACCAGTTTCGCGCACCATAATCCGCACTTCGTTATTTGAACCATCGGCCACTAAGATATATTTCTGTGCGGGATCTTGGGTGGGGACGAGATCCGCTACCGTATTGCGTGTGTTGGGCTCAGTCACAATTTGGCGTATGAATTTCCCATCTTTACTAAATACTTGTATGCGATTGTTTGCGCGATCACAGACGAAAACGGTTTGATCTTTCATTAGCCGGACACAATGTACGCCTTGTCCAAACTGGGGGGATTGAGGATCATGATCTGGAATTTTGGCGTCATCTGGCACATTGCCGAAGGCACCCCAATGACGTTTGTAGACGCCGGTGGTGGCGTCAAAGACAATGACGCGTCGATTCTGATAACCATCCACAATAAATAACTCATTAGTTGCCTGGTCGAGCTCCATATGGGCGGGTCGACCCAGTTGAGTCGTTGAGTTGCTGCCAAGGCTTTTTCCGGGTGAGCCAATTTGCATCATAAATTTACCTTCGGCGGTAAATTTCAAGACCATATTGTCGGTGGGATCATTGCCGCCAATCCAGATGTTTCCGGCTGGATCAACATAAATGCCATGCTCATTTTTGGGCCAATCGTAGCCGGTGCCCGCACCACCCCAGCCGCGTAAAAAATTGCCCTCGCGATCAAACTCGAGTACAGGAGGTGCTGCAAAGCAGCATTTTGCTCTAGGAGGCTTGGTGGTCGCCGCAAGTTCATCAGGCGCCAGGGAGCGAGGGCGGTGTAATACCCAAATGTGGTCGTTTTTGTCGGTCGCAATCCCTGAAACCTGTCCGATTAACCAGTTATTGGGTAGAGGTTTGGGCCAATACGGATCAACCGCATAAGCAGGGCCGGCGGCGGCACCTTCGACCCGTTTCCCGTCTGAGGCACAGGCGTTCAGTAAAATCGCAGCAAGCACGCAAAGCACGAATCTAAACAATGAGCGGGTCGCAGTCATTTGAGTCTCCGATTTTTGAATTATTTTTTCGATGCTAACACCCAATTGCTCCTTCTTCGATTTTGATTTGAATCACAATGTTTAAAGAGACTGAAAATTAGGTATGCTGTGTGTAGCGGACTCGGGCGTGCCCCGCGGCCTCTTTTTTTGCTGAGCCGGTGGTATTTCAAAGAGATTTTTATGGTGTGTCATCTAATATCCAATTTGCAGGCGATCCCGGATGGCGCTTGTGAAAGCGCTGAACTTCGAGTGCCTCGGCAGCAAAACTAAGCACAGATCAAGATCGCCATGCAAACACTCCCCATCTTGACAGAGCGCGACTCGGTCGACGTAGAAACGATCAATAGTCAGCCGATTTTTAGCTATTACAACCGGCTCGTGACTTTGCTAGAGCGTGATACGTTCGATGGGGGCTTGTCGTCTTTTTTTGCTGCCCCGGTGATTCATCTAAGGCTAAATGGTATGTCGTGGGCAACGCAGCACTCTGGGCCTGTTCGCAGTTTTAATGAATTAAACGGGGCTGAAAAAGTGGCGGCAGCGGCACAGCTTAAAGAAAAGTGCAGGCGCGTGCGGGCGATCGCCAACAAGGTTGGGGCCAGTGCGACCACTGCAGCAATGTATGGTGAACAGGCGTTGTTAGGGATGTTATCAACGCCTAATGCCCTAGGTTCGATTTTTATGGTTGGCGAGCGGGTGGTGGTGGCACAGTGGGGGTGTAAGCCGCTTAGCGACACTGAGGATGCGCTCGATTTGGATGTTCAGTTGTCTAAAATTTTTAATGGCGAGGCGAGCGCGGCTCGACTGGATGCCGGCCCGGCGACCACGGTTCCCTCTGTCTCGAGAGAGTCAATGTTTGCACGCCTCTGGCGCTGGCTGAGATGACCAATAAAAATAAGGCTCATCGGCTAACGGTTGCAAACGTACTCAATACGTTAAAACCACAAGCGGTACTCGACATTTGTTGCGGTGATGGTTGGCTGCCAGAGGCATTAACGCAGACAACGGTCGTAGATGGGATCGATTTTTTCGAGAAAGCGCCTCTTGGTTATACCTACTTTGAAACAGCAGATTTTAATAAAGGGATACCAGACACCTTTGGGCGCTACGATGCCGTCATTTGTTGCGAGTCGATGGGTTACTTGCAGAATCCTGGCTTATTTTTGCAGAGCGTTCGTGAGCACCTCAAGCCAGGGGCGACATTTGTGTTGTCGTTGCCAAATCCAAACTATGCCGGCGCTCGACTGAATCATTTGATTCAAGGATTTCCGCGCTCGTACTCTGGGTTTGCACAGAACACGACGGCTCAAGCGCATATGCCTTGGTTGGCACTTGGGTTGTTTCAACTTTGGCTACTGCTCGGCTTAAATGGTTTCACAAACATTCAGGTGCATGATGTGGATGAAAAAAAGCCGCGTCGTCAGTCTGAAAGACTCATCGGCTGGCTGGTTAAAGGGTATGCGCGTAAAAAAATGAAGTCAGCACCCTCGGCGGCTGTCGCTGAACTCTGGCGTCAGGCGCAAACGGATCAGGTAGTGTACGGTAGGCAGTTAGTGGTCTCTGCTACATTAAGTTAGCGCATCCTTCTTAAGTTATTTTTATTGCTTCAACGGTTCAATGACAAATAAAGAAAATACTTCATCAGTAGATGTCACCGCGCGTCTGACGCAGTTTATTCACGAATGTCAGTGGGACGCGGTTCCAGAAAAGGTGCGACACGAAGCGAAACGTTCGTTATTGAATTATTTCTCAGTCGCGTTGTCTGCGTGTTTCGACCCGACGATCGAGCGTGCTGCGCAGGTGTTAGGCCGTTTTTCTTCTGCCCAGCAGGCGACCGTAATTGGTCGGGGA
>Ga0114974_10001419_pt1 | contig 19010 bp, 15 predicted proteins | sample S_130206_EF_Meta_FD_87318 | JGI IMG/M metagenome (GOLD analysis project Ga0114974, IMG submission 87318) | Freshwater microbial communities from Lake Simoncouche, Canada to study carbon cycling - S_130206_EF_MetaG | ecosystem: Environmental > Aquatic > Freshwater > Lake | place: Lake... | reverse complement strand
TTGCCATGTTGCACAGTTACAGATCAATATAAAGATTATTTTTTAAATGAAGATTTTAATGCGCTTACAGGAAATGATTTTCATCTGAAAGACAAATTTTTGCTTTGGGTAGATTATTACTTATCAGACTATGATACCGCACCTGGCGGATGTAAAAAGAAGTGTGGCGTCTTGGGTCATATGTCTTATAATGAATTTTATCATAGCGGCGATGATGCAGAATACTTTTAAGAAAACTATTCATCTAGAATTAACAACTAAGTGTAGATTAGAATGTCCTAAATGTGATAGGACTATTGCTTTAGATAAAGGAACTTTAGTTAATACTGATATGCCTTTTGAACTAGTAGAAAAATATGCATCAAATGATGAGTATTCTAAATTTACGCTTTGTGGGTCTTTTGGCGATCCTATATACTATCCAAGATTCCTTGATATCATAAAGACATTCAAAGACAATAATAAAACAGTAGATATCTTCACAAACTCATCTGGCAAAAAATTAGATTGGTGGCATGAATTATTCTCTATGCTTGATCCTAATGATAAAATTTGGTTTGGTATAGATGGGTTGGAGGATACTTGTGGGATGTATAGAGTGAATTTTACAGAAAAAGATTTTCATTTTGCTATGCAATTGATGAAGATTGCAAGACATGAATATGGGTTAAATCCTATATGGATCTTTATAGCATTTAGATTTAATGAACATCAAGTTGAAGAAGCAAAGATGCGTGCTAAAGAAATAGGTATAGATTTTTGTTTGCGTAAAAGTTCTAGATGGGATAAAAATGATAATTTAATGCCAACAAATAAAAATTTAATTTCTATTAAATCTATCGTTTGAAATTTTGGTTTATTTCTTCATCACACTCCATTCGCAATCCGCTATAGAATATAATAGGAGTTTCTGTTAATTCATAAGGAAGATATTCTAAAGGTGCCATATACTGAAAGTCGTGCAATATTACAGTCCCTTTTATATAATTATTTACTTCCTTTGTAAAAATGTTTATCTTCACTAAATTTATATTTTTAAAATGATCTTTAACTATATCAAACGCTGGATTATTGTATAAGACAGTTATATTACAGTTATAGTAATTAGATATGATTTTACAGACATCATAAGGAACCGTAGGACTAATTATAGTCACATCTCCTTCTATGTCTCCTAAAGTATCTAAAATATAGATAGGATCATATTGTCTAAAAACGTTGTTTATTTTTTTATAAACAATCGAAACGGGATCTAGCCCATCCTTCGCACTCATGTAATTCTAATCCGCCGTTTGTCCCAGATGTATTAAATATTGCTATGTATTGATCTCTCAACTTATATTTTTCCAGATCATCTGGATACTCTGAACCGAAGTTATAACTATACATAATACCTTTAGGATGATATTTTAAGTCACAGAAATAAAACATAAATTTATCAAATGATCTAAACTTATAATCTATTATTTTTTTGTTTTGATAATAAGTATCATAGACATATTTAAATTGATCGCTATTCCATGTTACAAAAGAGCTATTAACATAGCAATCACCTTTATGATATGACTCATAGATTCTATTAGGATCTGACCAATAGCAATATCCTAATCTAGGTTCTTTAAATCTATATTCATCAAAATATGATTTTAAATCTTTTAATATGAGAACATCTAAATCTAAAAGAACATAAGGTCCTTTAAAAGGCAACCTAGCAAATAAATCTATTTTAGCAATGGTAAATACGTTTGAATTATAGCTAGGTAATAGATCTATTGATTTTAATTTACATTCTTTGTCTATGTCAGTATAGTCATCTGTAAAACAATAAAATTCAAATGGACCTGAGTATGTATTTTTAATAGACCTATACAATCTATTTACATATTCAGGACCATATTTTGTTCCCCATTTTAAAGTAATGAACTTAACAACCATGATCAATATCTATTGTGTATTAGTGAAACCAGGATATAGCACGCTATACGTTGAGCGTCTATATGATATGTGTTCTAAATATATATCTTACGAATTTAAATTCAACTGTTTGACGGACGGACCTTCAAGGGTAGAAAATAACATCCAATATCATAATATAGAAAAATTTGAATTAGATACTTGGTGGAATAAACTTCTAATTTTTCATTCTGATTATTCATCAGATGATATCAACTTATATTTTGATTTAGATTTAAAAATTAATTCTAACATAGATACATTGATTGATGATATAGAAAAAGATCTTCTATGTGTTATCGATACTCCATGGAAAGATGATAAATTTTTTGAGAGAGCACGCTATAGAAATACATTATCTCTTGTTCATTATGGAAATTCTTCTGTCATGGGATGGATAGGAAAATCGCAACATTACATCTATAAAAATTTTGAAGAAAATATTTTTGAGATTATAAAATCTCATTATGGCGATGATGGTTATATTAATAATTTTGCTAGAGTAAAATACTTTAAAGACATCATGGGCTTTTCAGACGTGAAGAATAAAGCTATCACCCTCAATCATAAGAACCTAGAATAGAAAATGATTTTTTTTCTAGATCATTAAAATATAAAGAAACAATTTTACTATCGATAATATTAGACATTTCTGTTATATCCATCAAATCTTCTATACCATAAGCGATATTATTAATCACTTTAAAATATGCAAATGAAAAATTAGAAACTAAAGCGTTTACTTTAGTGTGTCTATATTTTAACATATTAAATGGAACTAATGCTTCAGTGTTAGGATAAATTACCAAATCTACATCTTTTAAATGTTCTGTTATATCTTCAAACAAAGGATTTAAATAAACTAATTCAAAGTTATATTCTTTTTGTATTAATTTTAATATGATGTTTTCATCTATTACTTTTATATGTTTAGCATTTAAATTTTTAAGATAAACAAGCGGTAAATTGTTTCCTATGATAGCTACATTTTTATATTCTATATTATCATTAATTAATTTACAATTGCAGTAATCTCTATAAGCAAGAAATTTATGACGATCAGTTAAAACTTTTAATCCTAAATCAGAAACATTATTTTTATAATTTTCATAGACAGCATCAATCAAATTTTTTCCATAATCTATCAACCCATCCTCCTGCCTCATGTAACTCAGTTCCTTTTCCATGTGATGTATTAAACAAAATTATATAATGATCAGGCTTGTATTCATACGGCGGATCATTATTAACATAAGAATAAACAATATTTTGTGGGTGATAGTTTAATTTGTTTCTTAATCCATGAAATAGAAAAAGATCTAGATCGCCATATTTAAATTCTATAACTTCTTTATTTTTTTGATAGAACTCTTTGACAAATAAAAGTTGATCGTTTTCCCATGTTACAAATGAACTGTTAATCCAGCAATGTCCAAATTTGTGTAATAGTTCTCCTGCAGCAGTATCATCCCAGTGATTTTTAATAAAACGAGGTTCATCAAAAGTTAAATATGTGCTTAGGTCTTTTAATATCAGTATATCAAGATCAAGCAATACACATTTGCCAGAAATTACTTTAGGGTCAAACAAATATACTTTTTCTATTGTAAAACATTTTGATGATGTTGGTCTAAGTAATGCAATATCTCTTACATGAATTGCAGGATGCAGTCCTTTAGAATCATCTGTAAAACAATGAAATTCAAACTCGCCATTATACGCATTTAGAAGATTTGCGTATAATCGATTTACATACTCAGGACCGTATTTAGTACCCCATTTAAGAGTAATGAAGTTAATCACAGTTGATGTCTGCAACCATGTCTTCCCATAGGTTTTTATCATAGATAACATAACTCAAAGTTAATCTCGGTGTGCGAGTTCTTGCACAGTGCCAATATAGTTTATCAGATTCATTAAATCCGCCAAAGTAACCAACCTTACAGTTCCATCCTGCTTGATCTTTGAATACATTTAACTTATTGTTTACATGATCCCAGTGTTCAAATTCACCATCAGCATCGGGATTGCAAGAAAGGACAATATTGTATCCAGCAGCATTTCCATTATTGTGCCACCCGATATAACCACCTGCCGGATAATACATCTGTAAAGCATTATTTCGTGCACCAAAAAAATTCATCAATTTATTATTAGTATCTTGAGCATGCTGTTTTACTTCTTCAATATCATAATACGCCCTTTCCTGTGCAAGTTCAATCCCCCAAGAATGTGCAGGAAATCCATATCGATTAGGTGTCTTTAATGCATTTTCAAGATAGGACATTGAAGTTGCTTCTTCTGTCATATCCTTCAATACTATATTTTTCATTTTAGGATTTAGCCCAATACACGCTTCTAAATCAGAATTATCTCGTGCAAAAAACCAATCACTAAATTTAGTTAAAATTTGTAATAGATCCGGGTGGAGTTTGGATATTGCCATCATTTACTCGTTCTCCTGGTATAGTATAATGATATATGATTTGTTCAAGGTCTTTGTAAGGAGCATTCATTTCCCAATTTTCTTCTAGTAGATAGATAAAATTCCATTCGTGTCCGCCCTTAGGGAAAAAATCATGTTTTATTTTTTTATATTCTTTTTGCTGTAACAAATACCAGATAGTAAACTGATCCCATGGCTTCATCCTAAAATCATATTGAGCGAATGGTGATGTTTTCCAATCACATAATGTTTGCTCGGCATACAAGTCATACCACTTATCAATTAACTTGATCGTTTGTTTCTTATTATTATATAAAATGATTCCTCCATGATATTCTAAATTATTGTCATCATCAATGCGTTTAGTATTAGAAACATGAGGAATAATCTTCGTAAACATAATATCATTTTTGCCTAAGATGTCAAATACATCTTTAATGCGTTCTGATCTAATTTCAGTATCCGCATCTAAGTAAAGCGATTTTTCATATGGCGTTCTTGCCATACCCCACATCTTTGCTCTCTTATGAACTGGAATATTTGTGATGATATTATCGAAAAATTTACGGTCACTATCCTGCATGAATACTTCATGGGTAAACAAAGTAATGTTTGCTTCTGGATAGTGATCTCGTAATGATATAGCAGAATTTACTGCTGCTTTATAGTATGCCTTCGATAGCGAGGCAATATACACATAGCCATTCATAATAAAAACTTTATATTTTAAGTATTTGCTGTAGGATTAACGATAGGATCTTCTATCATGTGAAGCATCGCTGTATATACTTGAACTTCCATAATAGAATTAGCACGACGAATTTTGTTTTTGATTTCACGGTTTGTAGAATTTTTCACAATGTCCATATCAAAAGCTTCTGCTTTAGCATTGAATAGTATTTCTTTTTGAGAACGTTCGATATTTAATTTACGTTGTTCTGCTGCTTCTGCTTTTCTTTGGATGTGCCTATTCAATTGGGTTGTTGTTTGTTCATCAAGATATTCTGTACCAAATGTTTCGATAATTTCATCCCAATCAGAATTAGAGCCTCCTTCAGGAACAGAAATAGACGCATCAACAATGCGTCCATCATCATATCTAAATTTTGCAATAATGTGTGTCTTTTGTTCATTTCCCCAACGAGGAGTTAATATTTCTCTTGCCATTTTACGCTGTCCTTAACCATAATGAAACTGTTGAAATTGTCGCTGTTGTTGCATCAAGCGTCATGCCAGTATAACTTCCTGTATAGTTTCCTGTATATGTTCCTGAGTAGTTGCCGCTAAATGAACCTGTATAATTTCCTGTGAATACTCTACTATAAGATCCTGTGTAATTTCCACTAAATGAACCTGTATAGAAACCGGTATAATATGCAGTATAATATCCTGTATAGTATCCTCTGATATAGGTTCCACCCGGCCCAGCGCCGCTATATGGATCATAATACTGATAAGCACCTGTGTATGATCCAGCAAATGCTCTAGAATATGCTCCAGAAAAAGCTCTAGAATAAGAACCTGTATAGGTTCCGCTAAATGAACCTGTATAGTTTCCTGTAAATGCTTGTGTATAAGATCCAGTATATGTTCCGGAATAGTTACCTGTATAAATGCCAGAATAATTTTGATTTGATTCTGTGTTTCTTGTATCGCTAAATGCTGCACCCTGTGTAATCCAAGTGCCGCCAGAAACGGGTGCTGAAGTTTGTACTACATATTTTCCTATGCCTGTAGAAACAATCTGATTCCTAAAGCGTGCAGTTAATGTTTGAATTTCTGCATCGGACATTTCTTTTACAGAAACAGGTGAAGTAGAATTAATTTTCAATGGACGCAATGCAGAAGGAACAGATGCAGGAGCAGTTTTTCTCCACAAATATGTAACGTTTGTTGTAGCTGCATATTGATAGTTTGTGATAGTCGCTTTTGATACCCAAGTGCCTCCGGTTGGAGTTGTTGGGGTCAAAGCATACGAACCCTGACCGTTTGCAACAAGATTTGCAAGAGCAACTGTTATAGAATCAGCATTTAAGTTAGCATCTATTTGCTCTTTAAGACCTGAATTATATTCAATAGGACGAGTCAAAGATTCTGCTGCTGATTGAAGATCTTGATAGAAAGTAGAAGTCGTTGATGTAATAGAAGTTCCAACAGGATGGGCGCCAACAGGACCAACATCATAATAAGTATCAGTGAATGTTCCGATAGATGTTAACCCAGTAGTAACACCAGGATTTACAGAAATCGTTCCCACTCCTGTATCTGAAGCTGCAAATGTATTTAGGATTTGATATGTTGTATAGTCATAATCAGTCCCAGACATTTCTTTAAGAGAAACAGGAGATGTAGCATTAATTTTTAATTGCGCTGCCATGTTTTATTTACTCTTAAGAATATGCTATATCACCATTAGCATAATAAACAACCAAACCTATTTTATTATACCAAGTAGTATTTGCTGAGTTATATGCTAATACGTGAGTATTAGTTGGTGAAGAAATAATAATATCAGAATGATCAGAGAATGTCAACTTAGTTGCAACAAGCGTATTAGATGATGCACTGTTAACAGTCAATACTCTAAAGGTGCTATTACCAGAATCTATCTGAACATTAGCTCCAAGACCTAATTTTGTTCTTGCACCAATAAATGTTGCATTTGAATTGAAAGTAATATTAGCTGTAAGAGCAGTCGTTCCACCATAGAAGTTATTTGAATAAACTGCGTTTGCTGTCCATGAGCCGCTAATAACAGCATTGCCTGTAGCAGTGTTAGAATTTGTTGTTACTATTTTGGTTGTCAAAGCATCTGCAATGATGTTTGTTTTGGTTACCCAACTACCAAAGGAATCGGTTGTTGTATCAACGTTTGCTACTGTTATAGTCATTTACTGATCTTCTCTAAAATTTGCGAAAGCATGTGTTTTATATCTGTCACTTCTTCTCTAAGTGTATTTATATCAGATTCTTTACGTTTTTCTGCTTCACGTTTGAGTTTGTAAGCTTGAAGTCCACTCTTGTCTACATTTACTATAGCGCCAAGATTATCTTCTTGTCTTACAAACCCATCTGTAGGTAATAGTTTTTTTTTCATCATTTCTGTAATGCTATCGCTCTCAAATCATTTACTCTAGGAATATTTACACGATCAGAAGAAGTATATACCAACTTGATAGAAAAATATTTGAATGATTGCATTCTCGACCCACTAGCGTTATAATATTCTATAACGTTTGCTGTTGGTGAACTTTGTGGATTCAAGTATGCAGTATTTATTACTGTTGGAATGACTGCTTCTAGATAATGCCCAAATTCACCGCTAGAAAATGCAGTCAAGTTTTGAGCAGAACCACCCTGTGAAGATGAAAGTTGTAATGACGAAGATGATGCATTTACAACATACCAATATGTATTGTTTGCTGTAGTAGTTGTGAAACTTCCGATAGTAATACCCGTGTTGCCGGCAGCAGTATAATATTTAACTACTTGATTATTAACAAACAAGTTATTTGTTAGCGCAATAGTATCATTTGTATTTGATACTCCAGTAAGACCATTGAAAGGCTCTGTTGTGAGAACACCAGTCGGAACTCCAAACTCATATTCTACATAATCGTCTAGTTTACCTTGGGTGCTTGTTACTGCATCACCATCATTCAAGTATGTTAGTTTTGTCCATAGTTTAGAATCAAATGATTCTGGATCATCTGCTGACTGGAATTTAGCATATGCTGTAATATCAGAATTTACTGGACGATATGCAGTTATTGCTACTTTCAAATCTTCAGCATCTTGTCCATCTGCAAGAACAACTTTTTTAGAGATATATTTTGCAATAGCATTTCCGTAAGTAAATTGCTCATTTGTTAAATCATTATTAATGATATTTTCAATATAGTATGATGATTTTCTTCTCAAGTCAATGACTGGAGAAACAAGCGAGTCATTTGTTGTAAGATTTATTTGAATTTTTGCAGATTTTGCTGAACTTAGATATGCAACTTCATTTGATCTGCTCATCACAATGCGTTCTTTATCTAATAACTCATTCATTCCTTCATTTGTTACAGTTTTCCAAGAACTATCAAAATTATAACTTGTATCAGTTCCTTTTACAGAAAAATCAAGTTTTGTATTTTGAGGTGTCATTGTAGCAAATTTAGGTGTAATTGTGTGATATTTCCTATTGTCTACGGTTGCAACATTTGCAGAAGCAATAAGCGTATTTGATGCACCACTATATGCTAATGATGTATTTGAATATGGCTGAACTCTATGAATTTGAATTCTTTCAGATCCTGCAACATTAGAAAACCCACCATTTTTTGAACTATCAAGGATAATTGTTCCTGTAGTATCATCATAGTATTGAACAATACCAAAAGGTGCTAGTGCATTTGTATTAGCAACTGTTGCATTAGATGAATATACAACATCACCGACGGTAATTGATGCTGAAGAATAATTCTTTGTGACACCAGTCAATGTTAGATATTCGTCTGCTTCATTGTTCAATACTGCTGTACCAGAACTTGATACAAATCTTGCTCTATACAAATAAAACTTAATATCTTCTGATTGATATGCAGTCCATGATGCTCTGTTTGATGAAACAAATAATACACCGTCATATGGATTCTTATATACTTGTTCATCAGTGAATACATCAAATCCGCCAACAGTCGATGTCCAGATCAAGTAATCAGGTGAATGTGCTTCTGGTTCAATAACAAATGCATAGTCAGTACCTGAACTTAGATAAATTGGATGATCAAATTCAAATGTAGTTGCAGTTTGTCCTGTGTCTGAAACGTTTACTTCAGAAGCTAGTAGTGTTGCATTTCCAAGAATTTGTGAGAAATCGGGAATACCTGCAGTCAATGGAACCAAGAATATTGAAATTCCTTTGTCGGTTGATTTTGATTTAAAATAAAGATCAATTTTAGAAACAAAATGTCCTGAACCATCACTTGGAACTGTGACCATGAATGACTGTGCAATAGGATCACCTTTATCACAATTATGAACAATGAAGCCATCTACGACATATGTATGATCGCCATCAAGATGTAGATCATGAACAACAAAGTCACTATCAAAGTCACTAAATGTTATCTTTAGATCTGAGTATTTCACTTCTAATGATGATCCATCAGCTAACCTCATGATAAGAATATCATCATCATTTAACGGTTTATATCTATTTTCACCTTCTAGGAAAATAGCGTTCTCTCTATTCTCATTAATGATTCTATCTGGACGCCATGTCTTCCATCCATTTTTGGTTAAGAATAGATGATCATCAGTTGTATAGAAATCATAGCCTTCAATACTTACCATTTTTCTATTTGCAACAATAGTTTGTTTGATGTCTTTTACAACATTAATGGTGCCATTTGAGCCAACAACCATATCACCTGCAACAATATCAGCGATACGTTTCCAAGTCCTATCTGACATTAACACATTAGCATCTGGATCAAAACAGCATCCAGTACCAGTCGACTCAGTAACAGGATCTGGTGGTGTTGGATCAGGAATAAAGTCAACATGAGAAGATTTTGTTACAACAGTGTTAACGATTTTGCCCTGTTGTGTGAAGATTTTAGGATTTACTGTTGTAAGGGTAGATGCTTGTTTTGTTACAGCAATACCTGAAGCATGGAATGTGCCCATTGATTTTGTAAGAATAGCATTTTTACCTGTGATAAGATTATCAACATCACAGATCATAAATCTTCTATCACCTGCTCTAAATGTTTTTTCAGGAATTGTAACAATACCCGCAACACAACCTGAAGAATTTGCGACTAACGTAGTTCCTTTTGGTGCATTAGTTGTAACGATTTCTTTTGCTTTTTTATCATAAGTAAAATTCTTTAATTCTACAGACAGTGTTCCCGGTGCAACATACGCATCTAGGTTAACATCATCCATGAACACATGGAGTTTTGAATTAGGTCTTAAGTTTTTAGAATAGAAAGCAACATCAATTGATCTGATATAATCAACTTGTGAAACATCTACTACTGCATTAGTCAACGTCTTTGTTTCAGAAGAAGAACCAATTGAAATTTTTGTTATATCTTGTGAATTAGTAGTTGTAGTAGTTGTAGTAGTTGTTATGTTTGTCCCACCAGGAACAGTTGTATCAACAACTGCCTGTGATTGCGTTGACTGTGAACTTTGTTTTCCAAATACTTGTGCATTGAGCGCTCCTGCAGCCATAAGATCTTGCAAAGGAGATGCCATATCAATTGTTGTATTGATTGCAGGAAGATTTGTTTCGTCTGTAAAGATATCTGCTTCTGGTGACAGGAAAACAGAACCATTCCATGTCCAATATTTTTCAGTACATGCTCTATAGTTTGTTGCATAAGGATTTGCTGCAAACGGTTCATGTGTATAAGCCAACATAACGTATGGCCCTCTAATTTTAATATCACCTGCCCCTGATGATTCTGCAGCATTATATTGAAAATCAATAAAGTGATTTTTAAATCCCGGACGAGAAATAGAGTGTGCTGCATCAATCGCATGTCTATATTCTGCGTTATTAACATCACCTAAATTGTGACTATTGAAAGGTTCTGCAAAAATTCCATTCTTAAATCTGTCATTACCTGTAGCATCAGGAATTGACATATCTTTTGCTTGCTTTTCAAGTGTTGTAAGAACAGTATAGTATTCTAATCTATTAATTCTGTTTTCTAGAACACCAATATCACGCATGGTATAGCGACGATTAGATGTCAATACAATGCTTGTTGCAAGGTCTCGTCTATTTGCATCTTCTGCTTCTCTCATTGTAAGAGACGGGAATGGTGGAACAAAAGTTTCAGCAATAACAGTTGCTTCTGAGTTATTCAAAGGTTTCTTTGGATAAATTTCTGGAACGCCAGATGTATATGTGAATTGTCCAGTTTTGCCTAGTAAAAGAAGATCACGACGACCTAGATAATACTCATAGTCAGCAGTCATGTTTGAATCTGCTTCAGCATGGTATTGACCATAGGTACTGATTGACCATGTATTGGCATTTGAAGTTGCTGGATTGATTGTGATAAGAGTATTTGCAAAATCTGTATTTGCAATAGAATTAGCAGTCGCCAATTTAATTGGTCTAAAATCAATACAGTTTCTTAAATCATATGTTGTATTTGCAGTCTTTGATTTATACAAAGGAATTTCTGCAACACTGATGGTTGTGCTATTTGATGTAATTCCATCATTGCTGATAGGATAAGAATCAACAGAATAATATCCGATACCAGAAGAAGTATCTGTTACAAGATGGTCGAGATCAACAAGAATTTTAGTTGATCCTGTAATGTTTGTTTTGAACGCAGGTTTTACAGTTAGTGTTGCAAGATCATAACTATCATCTCTTTGTCCATTATCAAAATTAAACCATGCGCTTCTGTCTGAAGTTGTGTTTGCATAAGTTGTTCCTACCCAGATATTATTGATCTTAATAACATCAGGAATACCTAAACACCATGGACCATTAGATGTTGTTATATTATTAGAACAATCAATCTTAACAAGACGACTTTTACTTACAGTTTTTGCTGATTGAACTGCAGCGGTATTTGCACCTTTTTGAACAGGATATTGTGCATAAACAGTATTCCCTGCACCAGCATCAAATGTGATGCCTGTGCTAACAGTGAATGTGTTTGATGTAGTATTTACAGAAAGCATTGCATCTGTAAGGTTTAAGATAGAACCGTCTTGATAATATTTTTGATATGTGTTTGCAACAGAATTTGCTGTTGCTGCAGGAGTAACATACATAGAAGTATTTGATGCAATTCCGCCTACTGTATAGATTGCAGGTGTTCCTGCTGTAGTATTTGAGATACGAATTGTATCGCCAACTTTAAATGATGTTTCAAACGTAGTAGTTGTTCCTACAACAAATGTTGCAGTGCTATTTGATGCTGTAGAATTTACAGTAGAATAAAGAGAAACAGTTCCTCCAACATTTGCAGAATAACTATTTGCTGTAAGAATAACTTGATAGTCTCTTGATGAGGTATTATATAGTTGTTCTCCACCTGCAGGACCCAAACCACCACCTAATGTAAACGACATAAACCCGTTTGAGTTTAATGTAGATGATGTTGTTTTTCTATAATAGAATGTTGTATCACGAGTTGGTGCGCTCAATGATTTGACAGCCTTATAACCTGTATCAAAGATCATAGGTGTAAAGGTAGAATCGTAAATAACAGCTTTGCTAGATTCAAGAACAAGATCTGCTTTGAATTTACTATATCCACCAGTTCCTGCACTATACATGCTCTTTACATCATCTTTAAATGCTTTACCAACATTCATACGAATATTAAAGATATAAACATAGTATTGAGCACCTGCAGTGCCTTTTGTTCCGTCATAGTGCAATACAGATTTGATGTTTGCATAACCAACAATGTTTCCTGTAACGCCACCAGAAAGACCTTCACGATCAGTGATTGCAGCCTGTGCTGCATCATACAGAATAACTTCACCAAGCTTATCAAAATTCATAGCACCTAGCACTTCTTTACAGTATACATAGTTGCCATAGTTTGCTGTTAGGATTTTATTTTGTTGAATAGCGGTTGTTGATGCTCTTTCAGCATTTGCTGTTCTTGTTCCAATCAATTCTACACGACGACCTTTGACATATGAGATGCCGGGTGATGCATTATAGACAAACAAAGCAGCGTTTGAACTGTGTGCTGTTGTTTCAACAGCATGAGGAACGACATTATAGTCGCCAGATTCTTCATATTTTTCTTTTGCTATTCTATCACCAAGAGATGCATATTGAGCATCTGCCTGTGACATAACAGCTTTACCGCTATCAAATTCAACAATTGGAAAGAAATCTTTATTTGTTGTATCTGTTTTTGATTTTACAACTAATGTAGGAACAAGTTTTAATCTATGAGCACCGGGTGCATTATAGTTTGAAGAACCATTAGCATTATCATTCAATGATGTATCTTGATATTCTGTTACAATTGATTCTGTAGTTTCAAATCCGACCAAAGAATTATTAGAATCAGATACATACTTGTTAACTACAACAAGTTGTTTGTCTACTTTTTGAATAAATCCCTTTTGATAGATTTGTCCGTCAGTAACAGATACGAGATAGCCTTGACCAACAGCAGCATTTGCTGTAGTATTGGTTGTGAATACGCTAATAGTTGATAGAATATTTGTATTTGAAAGTTGTCCGATTGGGTTTTGGTTTGCTGAATAGACATAAAGTGTGTCGCCATTAGCAAATGATGTAACGTCATTATTTGAACCGTCTTTACCTGTATACAGATATCTAACATAGATAACATTTGTATCTGGATAATTTGATTGGAATCCTGCAACTGCTTTATAAATTCTTGCTCTTACTGCTGTGTTGCTGTTAACACCATTTGTCAATGTGTAAGTATCATTAAGATCACTCATACTTGTAAAGTATGTTGTGTTTGAACTAAATGAATCTAATACTCTAACAAAATCTGCATTAGCAACCATCAATGGCGCACAGCCAGTTACTACCGAACCATCTTTAAAAACATGATCTGCAAATCTTGAAACTTGCAACTGCATCATTGTTTGAAGTTGTGTTAATTCTCTAGCTTGAACAGAAGTCGCTGGTCTAAAAAGAATACGATAATACTGTTTATTTTCATCAAAATCATCGAAGTATTTTGACTCAAGCGTTGTAAGTGTAGAATTACTTAGAGAAACCATTTCTATTCCTTAGATAGTTAATATTAAATATGCTTGTTCAAAATCAGAATTAGATCTTGTGATGGGTTCGATATTATCAATATACAAGATTGAACTTGTGAACGGTTGTATATCAGGATTATTTATACTTGTAATAGTGCCCGTTGCAAAAGAATTTGCACCAGATAATGTTTCAGATGTATACCCATTTGAACTATATAAGAAAGTTCCTGTAATAGCAGCTACTTTAACTACAGAGCTATTTGCAGAAACAACTGTACCAAATGCACCTGAAGTGCCACCCGTTACTTTTTCATTTATTTGAAATGATCCACCAACACCACTAACATTTAAAGTTGTTAATGCATTAAATGTGTTTGCTCCATATGCTCTTGTAGTATACAGATAATGAACATTTGCTACGGCTGCAGATGTTAAATTCTTTGTTGCACCTTCATATGTATCAGATAAAGTTATTTTGGTTGTATTAGACGTTTTAATATAATATGTTGCATTGTTAACAAACCCAGTTAATGCAGCACCTGCTGCATCAGTCACATATGTTACAAGGTCACCTGGCAATAGATGTGTATTTGCATTTGCAATAGCAATAGTATCGTCTGTATTAGATACAGAACCCGTTACAGAAAATGATGCAAAAGTATTTGGTGCTGTAAATTTGTAAGGATATGAGACAATTCCTACCTGCCTAAAACTTACATCTGTTGTGATAGAATTAGATTCGTTGTTATTAAACAACAAAGAAACCCCAACATGGAAACATCCAAGCTCAGTTGCGGCATCATATCCGTGACCACCCTTAGGTGGAATTATTGCACGAACAGTTGCATTTGATCCGTATGAAGGATTAGCAATGACTGAAACATTTGCATAAGAATAATTAGAACCTGAATTGAGAATATCTACAGTTTCGACAAAATAAGAACCAGAAGATGTATTAACGGTGCAAACTGCTTTTGCCCCAGTACCATCACCTGTAATTTTAATTTGTGGTGCTATTCTATATTCTGAAGTTAAATCTAGTGCAGGAGAATTTAAAAGATTAGCTGTATATACAAAATGTCCTAAACTATTAACAATATAGTTTGAAATAGTTGTTAGCGAACCTTCACCTGTTCCTGTTGAAATATAAAATCCCGAATCATTATAAAAGAAATTGTCTGTAGAAAGAGAACTAGCAGACTCTATTCTAAAAATAGAATTGCTTATTAATTCTGCAATAGAACCTGTGACATATCCACGATATCCTGTTCCTACTGTCTCAATAACAAGAATATCAATAGCACCATTAGATGCAGCTGAAGAAACTGTAGAATTTGCGTCTACTGGCATAAACGTAGATGTTGAAAATTTTGTGTTGTTTGCAGTACCAATAGAATACATATATTTCCATATATATCCATCTGCTGTTTGAAATTTGTTTGTAGAAATAGTTGTTGGCTCTACAGTTGATTCTGCACCATCATTATTATAAAGACATTTATATACGTTTTCTGACCCATTAACTACATAGAATTCTTTAGAAAAAAGAGCTTCATCTGTATCATCATATTGAGCGTAAATTGTGCCGGAATTCCAAAAGTGTCTGTCAATAAGATTTGATACATCTGACGATTTAATTCTTTTACCAAGAATCATCTCACGATGAAAGTTGTTAATATATTGAGTCGTATCTAATGCAGTATCCGGATTATTTTCGTCCGCCCATTCAGTGTGCTTTGACACAGCAAAATAATAGATATTGCTGCTCAATTCTGCTTGAACGGCATTAGCAATTTTTCTAGAAAAATTTCTTGTAACAATTTTAGACATTAATTATATACCTATTATGGGAACGCTTGACTGTTGTTAGCGTAATATACTTTAAGTGTAGTCGCTGTTGTCATAACGTTTGCGCCATTTAGCGTTATTTGGTTAGCAGTTATGACTGTGTTAACAGAAGAATTTCCAACAAACATTGTTGTAGCATTTGCTGTAACGTTTGCGCCGACTGCAACTGCTATTGTATTGATAGTAACACTGGTTGTTGTGATTGATGTAGCATTAATAGTGCTTGCAAGGATATACCCATTTGCCATGATCACATTTGCTTGCTGTGAGGTGTTACCAAAAGTATGGTTGTTTGTGAAAGTATATACTGCAAGAGTATTAACAGAAGACACTGTCAAATCTGCCCAATACATTCCTGTTCCGTTTGACGAAAGAACATAGTTAACAGAACCAAATCCGCCGTTAGCAATAATTTTTGCGCCGGCGCCACTCATCACAATATTTGCTGTATGTGTATGGACACCAGAAATTGTATAGTCGCCAGAATTTGCAACATAGTTTGCAGCAGCAACCCCACCAAGATATGCAGAATTATTTGCGCTTAAAGATGTTCCTGAAAATATTGTTGAGTTAACAGTCGCATTGACTGTGCTATTACCGATTAAAATTACAGTTGTATTTGAAACAACACCTGTTGTTGTCGAATTGACAGTTCCGATAGAAATTTGTGTAGTATTAACAACAGAGTTTGCTGTTGTAAAGGCTGTTGCATTTACTGTATTTGAAACAAACAAGCCAGAAGCATTTGCAAGTGTAATAGATGCGATATTTGCAGAAGTACCTGCATAAAGAGTAGCAACATTTGCTTGGTTTGAAATATTGATTGCTGCCGCATTAACCAATGTTGCGTTAGCTGTAAAAGTTGCGGTTGCAGAAATTGTTGCACCGTTAACAGTTCCTGTCGTCCATATACCTGTTGAGTTTGCTTGAACAGCAGACGCAATGTTTGCAGAAGTTGTTGCATATAATGTTACTGTATTTACTTGACCTGTGATGTTGATTGCAGCAGCATTGACCAGTGTTGCATTTGCTGTGAATGTTGCAGACGCTTGAATTGTCAAAGCATTAACAATACCCGAATGATAGACACCAGAATTGTTTGCAATGAAAGCGCCATTTACTGTAACAACACCTGCTCGAATATCTGTATTTACAGTTGAGTTTCCAACAAAATGTGATATTAAATTCATGTAAGAATTTGCACCAACATACATTGCAGAAGATGCATTTGCTATGCCTGTGATGTCTGCACCAGAAGTTCCTGTGATAAGACCTGATGCATTAATAGTATTTGCTTGAATTACCCAGCGAGCAGTCGTATTACCTAATGAAAATGCATTACCTGTGTAAGGTGTCAAGTCACGATTAAAGGCCCATGTGTTTGCCGGATTGAGATAAAACATCTGAGCATTTGCAAAGTCAACAGTGATACCAGCGCCATTTGCAAGAGCATTAGATGTAGAACCTTTGCCGACTGTAATATTCAAATCAGTAATATCAAGGTTTGATGTATTAATAGAAGTCGTTGTTCCTGATACTGTCAAGTTACCTGTGATAGTGACATTAGCAAAAGTCACATTACTCGTAGTAGTAACATTTTGGTTCATACGAAACGGAAGAACAGTTTCTACAACAGTACCAGTCGCCAAAGTCGATGCATTGGTCGCAGTCGTGGATGTCTGTGCAAAGACATTATTAAGGTCTGCTGCCGTTAAAATTTGACCGGAAGTAAAAGTGAATGGCATGTTATGTTAACCTCGAGATATTTAATAGGAATACTGCATTTCCTGATGCTGGTACTGATTGGACCAAATAGTGTCCGGTTTCTCTGCTAGTAGATGTTATATTTATGGCAGGCCCGCCTTGGGTCGTTGAAAGCTGTAGAGCAGTACTATTAGCACCAACAACAAAATACTTACCGTTGTTTGCTAATCCGCCAACAGTAGGTAAAATTTGATATAAGTTATGCCCAGTTTCAGTAGCCCCAGATGTTATATTTATAGCAGCTCCATTAGCAGTTAATGATAATTGTAGCGCAGTAGAGTTTGCAGAAATAACATAATATCTAGCATTATATGTTAGTCCTGTAACTACTGTATTTCCAACATCAAAGGTATATTGAACATAGTCGCCAATTTGCAACGAATTAGTATTAGATGTTGTGATATAATCTGTAGTATTAGAAACTCCAGTATTAGCATTGAATGTTTCTACATTACCTGTTTCCTGATAATACAGAACATAATCATTAGCAGATAAGTTATTATTTCCAGTAGTTGTTATATATTCAGTTGTGTTTGATACACCTGTATTAGCATTGAATGTTTCTGATTCTGCTAGTTCTGATCCAAGAATACGATAAATTGTTTGTGGATTAGAGATACTAGCTTGTTGTGTATTATCAATAGTTAAAAGCAATGAACGACCAAACAATTCATTTCCAACAGGATGAAACACATCTTTCAAAATTTTCTTATACTTATTAAGAGCCTTTGATGATTTTACTTCATAAGAATATTCTTGATAATAATATGAATCTTGAATTTTTTTATTGCTATCTAAAAATCCGTTTTTGTCTGCCCAGAAACCTTCTTGAGAGCCAACACCACCCAAGTTAATAGTTGCAGTGCTTAATTGACTTGTATTTGATTGAGTATCATTGTATAATGCAATGTCTTCTGATTTGGTATGATATCCTAAACCTGAATTCAAAATTCTTACAGTATCAACAAGACCTGTACCAATAACAACATTTCCATTTATTGTTGCATCTGAACCTTGAACACCATTAGCAACAGATGATGGCAACCCGTATCTTGATACAATCGGATCAACAACACTAACAGTAACATAACCATCATAACTAACACCTGGATTAATTCCTGTTAATCTATCTATGGTTCCGATAGTTGTTGTAAGGAAGGTAATTGATGTATTAATGACAGATGCAAGATTTGCATTATTTAATGAAGAACCATAGGATTCAGAATTCAATGGATAACTTGCAACATTGATTGCGGCAAGTGTA
>Ga0114974_10001418_pt1 | contig 19011 bp, 16 predicted proteins | sample S_130206_EF_Meta_FD_87318 | JGI IMG/M metagenome (GOLD analysis project Ga0114974, IMG submission 87318) | Freshwater microbial communities from Lake Simoncouche, Canada to study carbon cycling - S_130206_EF_MetaG | ecosystem: Environmental > Aquatic > Freshwater > Lake | place: Lake... | reverse complement strand
GGGCGTGAAACACGTTCACGACTTCCACCAGAGTCGGCGTCTCCCGATAGAGCACGATGTAATTGCTCCTGGCTACCAGTTCACACATGCCTTTTAAGCGAGGCGAAGGCTTGTAGAGCTTTGGGCGATCGGGCAACCTTGCCGCCTTTTCCTCGATTTCATCCTTCAGCTCTTGTGCCGCGTCGGGGTTGTCTTCGGAGATGTACTCGACAATTGCCACCAGGTCATCCATCGCCTGCTGACGCCACTCAAGCTGCGGCTTTGGCTTCATGCTTCTTGCGCTTCGCGTCGATCACCGCTTGAACACTGGACATGGCCTGCTCGTGCGAAACATTGGGCCGTATGTCGGCCAGCGACTCAGCAGCCTTCTGTTGCATCCACTTGGTATGCGCTGACGCTTCAAAGGCGCTGCGCATGCGCTCCGCGGAATCGGGCCGCACCCGCGTGGTCTTGAGCGCTGCTGCGTCAAAGTTGGCCGCGTTGACGTGGTATTCAGAAATACCAACCTCCTTGAGATAACCCACGAGCGTTTCAAACTTGCGAAACGTCCGCACGGCTCCGCGCCTGGCCGCCAGTGCGCGTTCGGTCATGCCGTACTTGACAACAACCCACCAGCCGCCGGGGTGGCCGATAACGTCCGCGCCGCGAACGGCTCCGGCTTCCACAAGCCGCTCTAGGGTCACATGGTCGATGGTGTTTGCTGTAGTGGACATTGATTCACCTTTTGGTATAAAAATAACAACGACCATCATAACCAAATAACGATAATTTGGAAGCCAGCATTCGTTATGAATGCTTCGCCGTTTTACATAACGCCTGTTCTATGACTTGGGAGCCAAACAGGTCATGCCAGCCAAATCGTGACTCCAATGTCGGCTATCTGGCGACCAAATCAGCAGGTTGAATTTCGGCTTTGAGTCTTTATGCATAGTGCCCAGTTATGTATGGCAGCGGACCCCGAATGTGTGACGTTCTTGATAAAGGTGTTTGTGAGTGCCATTGGGCCTCTTTTGGCGGTATGTGGGTTTGGGTGTATTTCCAGATACCGCCAAAAACACTGCTTTTTTGGCGGTATGTCATGTTACCGCCTGAAATCCAATGAGGCAACAAAAAACCCGCTATGCCAATGAACATGCGGGTTTTGAGGTGTTATGACACGTTAAAAAATGGTCGTCTGGTGCGGCTGGCGGGGATCGAACCCACGACCCTTGGCTTCGGAGGCCAATACTCTATCCACTGAGCTACAGCCGCAATAGTGAAGTCGCATTGTAGGTGGTTTCAATGTGCCTCCCGCTATAATCGCAGATTGCTTTTACCGTGCCTGAATATTAGAGGAATCCATGAGCGACATCAACACAACTTCACATACAGAAGAGGACCACACCGGTCCCGTTAAAAATCCCAAGCAATTGTTGCTGACTGTATTTTTCTCGTTTGTTGCCCCCATATTCATCATCATTGGTTTGGTTTTGTACGTCACTTCGGACAAAAAACCGGAGGCTGGTGCGGTCAATATGGAAAAAGCCATTGCGATGCGGATTCAAAAAGTTGGCGCGGTCGAAATTCGTGATGCCAACCGAGAACTCAAATCTGGCGAGGAAGTGTTCAAGGCGCAGTGTTCTGCCTGCCACGCCGCTGGTTTGGCTGGCTCGCCCAAGTTTGGTGATGTGGCGGCTTGGACGCCTCGTATCAAAACAGGTTATGACGCTTTGTTGAACTCGGCTGTTAAAGGCAAGAACGCCATGGGCGCTCAGGGTGGTGGCGATTTCGAGACGCTTGAAATTGGTCGTGCCGTGGTTTACATGGCCAACGCGGCCGGTGCAAAATTTGAAGCGCCCAAAGCGGTTGCCGCAGCTAAATAAGTCAAGGCTTCATGCTCTATAAAAAAATCGGCTGTGGCCGATTTTTTTATGGTTAAAAGTAGTTTTAAACCAAGATGAGCAAGCTAGAATAGCTACTTTATTCATAGCTAAAAAGCACTTTTCGCGAACTGGCTGAGTTAATTTTGCCCCGCGGCACGCAGTGCTCTACGGTACTGCATTGCCTCGGCTACGTGGCCCACCTGGGTTTGGGTAGCGCCAGCCAAGTCGGCGATGGTTCGGGCTACTTTCAGGGCTCGGTGCGTGCTGCGTGCCGACCAGCCTAGGCGGGCTGCGGCCACGTTCAGGAACTTGACGGCCGCATCGTCCAGCAAAACAAAGGTATCTATTTCTTGCCCCTGCAAAGCATGGTTAGGCTTACCTTGCCGCTCTATGGCGCGCTCGCGTGCTTGTGTGCACCGCGCTCGAATGTCGGTCGTTGACTCGCCGACACGGGCGAGGAGCAAGTCTGCAGGCGGCAAAGCCGGCACTTCAATATGCAGATCAATGCGGTCAATCAACGGGCCGCTGAGCTTGCCTTGGTAGCGTGAAATTTGGTCTGGTGTGCATCGACACGCTTTCTGCGCCGACCCCAAATAACCGCAGGGACATGGATTCATGGCCGCGATCAATTGAAAACGTGCGGGAAACTCAGCACGACGCGCAGCGCGTGAGATGGTGATGGTGCCCGACTCCAGCGGCTCACGCAGGGCTTCAAGTGCAGCCCTTGGGAATTCCGGCAACTCATCAAGAAACAAAACACCGTGGTGGGCCAGAGAGATTTCACCTGGCCGAGGCGGCGAGCCGCCACCGACCAAAGCCACCGCGCTGGCGGTATGGTGCGGACTGCAAGTAGGGCGCTGCGCCCATTTGCTGAGTGAAAACCGTCCACCGAGGGAAGCCACGGCGGCACTCTGCAAGGCCTCTTCGGTGCTCATGGCGGGTAACAATCCCGCAAACCGTTGGGCCAGCATTGATTTACCCGAGCCAGGCGGCCCCATGAGTAGCAGGCTATGACCACCCGCCGCCGCAATTTCCAACGCGCGTTTGGCGCCGAGTTGACCTTTTACATCGGCTAAATCCGGGTAGTTAATGGCCTGTGTCATCGGTTTGGAGATCACACGCGACCAACCTTGCGCGGGCTCCGGCGTTGGGGTATCAGCTGCTTGCGGTAAAAAATGCTGCACCACGTCCAGCAAATGGCGGGCGCTGTAGACCTGGGCATCAGGCACCAAGGCTGCTTCTTCGGCGCTCTCGGGCGGCAGCACCAACTGCGTCACTACACGCCCTGCGTGCAGCGCAAGACTCATGGCCAAGGCGCCGCGCACTGGGCGCAACTCACCCGATAGCGACAGCTCGCCGGCAAATTCATGGCCCGCCAATTTGGCACTGTCAATCTGACCACTGGCAGCCAAGATGCCCAGCGCGATGGGTAAGTCAAATCGTCCTGAGTCTTTGGGCAAGTCGGCGGGCGCCAGGTTGACGGTGATGCGCTTGTTGTTGGGGAATTCAAGCCCCGAATTTTGAATGGCACAGCGCACCCGCTCGCGGGCCTCTTTCACCTCCACATCCGCCAGACCCACCAGCGTAAAGCTGGGCAGGCCGTTGGCCAAGTGCACCTCAACGGTGACGGCTGCGGCTTCCAGCCCCAGCAGTGCACGGCTTTGAACCAATGACAGACTCATGGGAAATTCTCTCTAAAAGGGTGCATGGGCTGTTGCCGCACCTCGTCTGTGCGCACCAGTGCGGTGCGGGCTGTATTTATATACAGGCATCTTAACGCACGTCGTTTCAAAGCGTGCGAGAGTGGCGTCAGAGGGCGCAACAGTGCTGGCACGGTCTGTGCATTAAGCCCTTATCCCTCATACATTTTGGAGAACGCATGAAACTTGTCACCGCCATCATTAAACCCTTCAAGCTGGACGAAGTGCGTGAAGCGCTTTCTGCCATCGGCGTGCAGGGCATCACCGTAACCGAAGTCAAAGGCTTTGGTCGTCAAAAAGGCCATACCGAGCTTTATCGGGGTGCTGAATACGTGGTCGATTTTTTGCCTAAAGTCAAAATTGAAGCCGCCATTGACGATGCCTTGGTTGACCAAGTGATCGAAGCCATCGAAGGCGCAGCCCGCACCGGAAAGATCGGTGACGGCAAGATATTTGTTTACAACCTTGAACAAGTCGTGCGAATCCGTACCGGTGAAACCGGCAAAGAAGCGCTCTAAGCCATCAGGTCACTGACACGAGAAACTTAATATGAAAAAACTACTTGTATCCCTCGCGCTGGGCTTGAGTCTTCTGACTTCTGGTTCCGCTTTGATGGCTGAGACGCCCGCTGCACCGGTTGCTGCTGCTTCTGCCCAAGCCAAGCCCGCTGATGCCGCCCCTGCTGCTGCAGCGCCCGCCGCTGCCGCATCAGCTATGGTGTCGGCGGCAGCGCCTGCACCTGCAGCAGCCGCGTCAGCACCTGTTCCCAATAAAGGCGACACCGCCTGGATGATGATCTCCACCGTGCTCGTGATCTTGATGACGGTGCCCGGCCTGGCCCTGTTTTACGGCGGCTTGGTTCGTTCCAAAAACATGCTCTCGGTCTTGATGCAGGTGATGGTCACCTTCTCGATGATCGTGGTGCTGTGGTTCATTTACGGTTACAGCCTGGCTTTCACCGAAGGCAATGCCTTTATTGGTGGCTTTGATCGACTGTTCATGAAGGGCATTTGGGATAACGCGGCAGGCACTTTTGCCAACGCGGCCACCTTCTCCAAAGGCGTTGTGATTCCTGAGATCGTCTTTGCCGCCTTCCAGGCCACCTTTGCCGGTATCACGGGTGCGTTGATTGTGGGCGCATTTGCCGAACGCATGAAGTTCTCTGCCGTACTGATGTTCATGGCCTTGTGGTTTACCTTCAGCTACGCGCCACTGGCCCACATGGTCTGGTTCTGGATGGGACCTGATGCCTACGGCACCAAAGAAGTGGTTGATGCGATGAACGCCAAAGCCGGTTACCTGTGGCAGTCGGGTGCGCTTGACTTCGCAGGCGGCACCGTGGTGCACATCAATGCAGCGGTTGCTGGTTTGGTCGGTGCCTACATGGTGGGCAAACGTATCGGTTACGGCAAAGAAGCCATGGCCCCTCACAGCCTGACCTTGACCATGGTGGGTGCCTCCCTGCTGTGGGTGGGTTGGTTCGGCTTCAACGCCGGCTCTGCACTGGAAGCCAATGGCTTCGCCGCACTGGCTTTCATTAACACCTTTGGTGCGACAGCCGCTGCCGTGTTGGCCTGGTGTCTGGGTGAGTCGCTGATGCGTGGCAAGGCGTCCATGCTCGGTGCGGCCTCCGGTGCAGTAGCTGGTTTGGTGGCTATCACGCCAGCCGCCGGTAACGTCGGAATCGGTGGTGCCTTGGTGATTGGTGCTATTGCCAGCTTTGCTTGCCTTTGGGGTGTTAATGGCTTGAAGAAATTGTTGGGTGCAGACGACTCACTCGATGTGTTTGGCGTGCATGGCATTGGCGGCATCGTCGGCGCCCTGTTGACTGGCGTGTTCAACTCGCCTTCGCTGGGTGGGCCTGGCTTTGTAGCCGACTGGGTCACAGCCACAGGCATCACTGCCGCTGATTACTCAATCGCCTCGCAAGTCTGGATTCAAGCCAAAGCTGTCTTGACGACGGTGGTCTGGTCCGGTGTGGTGTCCTTCATCGCCTTCAAGCTGGTTGACCTGACCATTGGTTTGCGTGTCAGTGAAGAAGACGAGCGCGAAGGCCTCGACATCTCCTCCCACGGCGAGACTGCTTACAACCGTTAATGGAGAGTTACTGCAGCGCCTGCGGACCCTGCAGTCAGGTGTTTAGTTAGTCATTTCCTTGTGAACTTCAACCCACCCGAGCTTCTGGCTTTGGTGGGTTTTTTTACGAACAGAAGTTGGTTAAAACTTTTATTGATTCAAATCATTAATATTGACTTTTTCATTAAATTCGAAATAATGCAGTTTTAAGGCTGATTAGTTGAAGTGATCAAATGAAAAACTCTCCTCACTATCTTTGGAAAACTCTGATGGCCTCTATGGCCCTCCCTTTGTTAATTTCCTGCGGAGGAGGGGGCACAAGCAGTGTGTCGACCTTGACCGTAGCGCCCTCTTTGCGCGGGTTGGCAGCAGTTGGTGCGCCTATGTCAGATGCCAGCATGACACTCAAGGATGCGGCAGGGCACACCTTTACGACCAAAGCAAACGCCGATGGGACCTACAGCTTCACCGATCTCACGGGTGCAGTCGCCCCCTTTCAGATTCAAGCCACGGCAACGATGGGCGAAGCCGATGTGACGCATTACGCCATTGTTGCCACCAATACAGCCAATGCGGTGGTTAATGTCACGCCCCTGACGACCGCAATCACCGCTTTGGTTTCCCCTACAGACATTCCAGTCCCTCTATCAGCCAGTCAACTGGCCGCAATTAAAGCGGCTGACATCAGCAATGCCGGCAACAAAGTCAGCACGGTGATTGCCCCCCTCGTCGCCAATCTCAGCCTACCCAATAGTTTTGACCCCGTAGCGACCAGCTTTTCAGCCAATGGCAAAGGCGCTGACTTATTGCTGGATCACCTGGATGTCGTGGTTCGACCAGAAGGCGTCACGATTGCCAACAAGATGGCGGTTGCATCAAGTACAGACCAATCGACAGTAGCCTCGGGCTCACAAATTGTTAAAAACTCAAATGTTGCGCCCGCTGCATTGACTCAAACGTCAGTCACCAATACGGATGGCTTCGATGAACTGGTCGCAAAATTCACAAGCTGCTTTACTGTGGCTGCCGCTGACCGATTGGTGGCAGCCTCAGCCAGCGACGCGTCGCTGCATCTGAAATGTCAGGGTCTTGCGAAAAGCAATTACTTGCACAACGGCACGCCCTTTATGAATCGATGGGCTTCCGGTCTGCGTTCCAACACACTGGATGGTGCGGTCTTCGCACGGCCAGTGGTTCGGCTGCGCCTGTCTGAAAGTCCAGAGCGGATAGCTGTGAATTTCAATTTCAAAGATAACCTGGGGGCTGGCTACACACGACCTGAAATTATTGAACGGCAGTTGGGTGGCGCATGGCTCTTGGTGGGCAACCAGCGCGCCTTCAATGGCTATGTTGAATCTGCGCTGAGTTATTACAACGACTTGTCCAACTTGGCGTTCAATAACGTCAACTTCAGTCGAGTGGATGCCGGGTTTCGAATCTCATTTGACCCCCGGGTCTATATCGGTAATGACGGCAATGTGACCTATCCCGTTTTGGATTTAACCCAATTCGGGGGATTCAAGAACAGTGAAAACGATTGGGGCAGCCTAAACCTGGCAAAACCGCCCACAACCCGGATGATTGGCTGCATTGTGGTCAGGGGGCCGGGTGAGATGGTGGGGGCCAAATGGGCGGGGTTTCATCCCAATGGTATTTTGCTTAAACGACCCACCGGTTCGCCCCTGCAGGACTACATGGGTATAGACCAAATTGTGACGAATGGTTGGCGCAACGCCATTGATGCGACGACACCCCAGGCAACGGGTTCAGCGGCAGCGCCAAGTTACACCCCGACAGGTGGGTCGTTGCAGTCAAATATTTGTGGCAACTCCAAAACAGACTCAAGTTCCAACACGTATGTGACGGATATCCAGGCGCTGGGTGCGCGGGTCAATGTCTTCACCGGTGTTGTTGATTCAGGCATTGCCGGCAGGGATGTCGCATGGAATACCGGCGCACGCTATGCCCGCCAAACACCTTCTGTGACCTTGGCGGCCACACTGGATGCGAATCCAATGGTCAAAGTTGAAGTGTTTGACACCGATGGAAAGTTGCGGTTCGCCTTTGAAACCCGTTACCTGGGTCAATTGCCCCCCGCTTCAATGGCGAAAACCTATGTTGACAACAACATGGTGTCGGTCATCAACACAGATAGTCTGAAACGATACCTTGACTTCGGGGCAGGCGCCATCACGACCCAGCAAACTGTGACGGGGGCCGTCAATGTTGACTGGAGCACCCCTGCTGGCGCCTTCGGGGCCGACAGAATCGGGCTCTATTCAGAAATTTATCGTGCTGAAATCGGTTTGGGTATTCGTGGCCCACTGTCGACGCGCATCGGTAACAACACGCTCACCAGTGGATTGTGGGCCAGTGACCGCTCATTGGCAGAGGCTCTGGACGTCATTCCTGGCACCAATTTTTATTGGTGGAATGGCGCCTATGCCAAGTTGGAGGCTTCTGGTGACACCCCAAGCAGTTGTGCCGGATCCACTTCTTTGGTCAGTACGAGCGGCGTTAATGTGGGGCGTTCCATGACCAGTATTGGAAGTGCTAATGCCTACGGAGGCTATTTGTTTGGTATCGACCGTCTTCGTGCTGCTTGCATACCGTCCGGTACAGATGCTTACGTGCACCGAGAGGTTTTCACAACCACTTACACCGATACCAATACCCGCCTGTATGTATTTACGGCCAACAAGGCCTTACGGTCACAACAGCTGCCTTGAGTTGACGCCATAAGCTGGGATTTCCCCGCTTGAATTGCCCCACCCGAGCTTCAGGCTTAGGTGGGGTTTTTTCGTTAAAGGCAGGGCACAATAATGCCCCAGGAGACCCAAAAAATGACCTCAGCCCTTGAACTTTTCTGCCACGACCTTCGTTGTGAAATTACACCCGGTTTAGGTGGCGCCATCGCGGGCATGTGGCTGGGCGACACGCCCGTGCTGTGCTCAACCCCGGCCAAAGACTTGGTCAGCGCCCGCCAGGCAGGCAGCTACCCGCTCATTCCATTTTCAAACCGCGTGGGTCATGCCAAGCTGCAATGGAACGGCACCGATCACCCGCTGGTGCAAACCTCGGCCGACGAGCCGCACGCCATTCACGGCGTCGGTTGGCAGCGACCCTGGACGGTGCTTGAATCAAGCCCGCAGTTTGCGCTGCTGTCCTATGAACACAAACCCGATGCCTCTTGGCCCTTTGCCTTTGATGCCTCGCAGGCTTACAAGCTGACCGAGCATGAACTGGCCTTGACGCTGAGCATCACCAACCAATCTAACCAAGCGGCGCCCGTGGGCTTAGGTTGGCATCCGTATTTTGTGAAGCGCCCAGGGTGCCGCATTGCGTTTGAGGCCACTGGTCGCTGGGAAATGAATGTTGAAAAATTGCCCACTCACCGACTGCCGTCAAGCGGCATCCACGCGGACTGCGATTTTCTGGATGTGGACCACTGCTTTGATGGGTGGAGCGGTGTGGTTCACCTGCGTGATGACGTGCTGCACACCCGCATTAGCGCCAATTTGAGCCGCTTGGTGGTGTTCACCGGCCCCAGTCGCGACACCGTGGCGATTGAACCGGTCAGCCACGTCAACAATGCGATTAACCTGATGCGTAGCTCGGGCGCCACGGCCGAGGAAATGGGGGTGTGCGTGCTGCAACCCGGCGAGTCGATGTCGGCCGAGATGAGTATCACCGTGGAGCGAGCACCATGAGCTGGCAAGCCCTCACCACCCGGCCCAACGAATTGGGCGAATCCCCTTTTTGGCACCCTCAGGAACAACGACTCTACTGGGTGGACATTCCGGGTAAGCAACTATTGCGCGCCGATGTGGGCACCGGCATGGTGGAGACCTGGGACATGCCCTCAGAGCCGGGCTGCATGGCACCCGCGGCCCAAGGCGGTTTGGTCATTGCCTTGAGGGACGGCTTGTTTCGCGCACCCGAGTGGCGCGGCCCTTTGAAGCACTTGGCCACCATCGATTACAACCCCGCCCACATGCGCGCCAACGATGGCAAGTGCGATGCGCTGGGGCGCTTCTGGGTGGGCACCATCGACGAGACCAAAGTAGCCCGCAACGCCGGCCTTTATGCGCTGGACTGCCGGAACGGTCGCACGCCTGAGTTGGCCTGCAAGATCGACCCTGCAACTTTCCCCGCCACCACCGCCAATGGACTGGCCTGGAGCCCTGATGAGCGCACTTTGTATTGGGCCGACACCCCCAGCCACACGGTGCACGCCTGGGATTTTGAAGTTGAAAGCAACACGCTCACCCGTCACCGCACTTTTGCCCAAGTGGCGCCCAAGCCCGCAGGCTGGCAGTCGTCAGACTTGTCACCCAGCAACGGTGGCTACCGAGGCCGCCCGGATGGCGCTGCGGTGGATGTGCAAGGCAACTACTACGCGGCCATGTTTGAGGGGCGTCGCCTGTGCAAATTTGCCCCGAATGGCACCTTGCTGAATGAGATCATCACGCCCGCCCAGTGCCCCACCATGCCCTGCTTTGGGGGTGACGACCTGCAGACCCTGTTTATCACCACGGCCCGGCACGGCCGCAGTGAGGCCGAGTTGGCGGCGTTTCCGCTGTCGGGTTGTGTGTTTTCCATGCGGGTTGACATCCCCGGTTTGCCGGTGAATTGCTTCGCTGACTAAATTTTTTGAACCCAGCGGTTTCAAAAAATTCAAACCAAGGACGGTCAAGCGCCCTTACCATTTAGCGCATGAACGTTTTTGAAACCTCCCTCCGTCATATCACCGACCGCATTGTGGCGGCCACCGCTGACAACACCCCGCTGCGCATTCGCGGCACGGGCACCAAAGACTTTTACGGCGAGTCGCTCCAAGGTGAGGTGCTGGACACCACCGTCTTGACCGGCATCACCAGCTACGAACCAACCGAGCTGGTCGTCACGGCCCGTGCTGGCACTCCGCTGGCCGAGTTGGAGGCGGCGCTGGCTGAGAAGAATCAGTGTCTCGCCTTTGAGCCGCCTCGTTTTGGCTCCCCCGGTGGCGGCACGGTGGGTGGCATGGTGGCGGCAGGCCTAAGCGGCCCCTCGCGCGCCAGTGTGGGCGGGGTGCGCGACTACGTTTTGGGCGCCGAGATCATCAACGGCCGGGGTGAGTTGCTCACCTTTGGCGGTCAGGTCATGAAAAACGTGGCGGGCTACGATGTGTCGCGCCTGATGGTGGGTGCCTTGGGCACACTGGGGCTAATCACACAGGTGTCGCTCAAGGTCTTATCGACGGCACCTGCAGAAGCCACGCTCATGTGCGCGGGACTCCCTCAGCAAGTGGCGCTTGATTTGCTCAACCGCTGGGGCGGCCAACCCCTGCCTTTGAACGCAAGTTGCTGGGTGTATGACGTCACGGCCAGCCCGGCGCAAGACTACCTATTTATTCGTCTGCGGGGAGCGGTGGCGGCGGTTGAAGCCGCCTGCCCGCGCATGATGGCCGATGTGTTGACCTTGGGTGGTCAAACCGTTCGCATGGACAACGCGCAATCCATGGCCGACTGGCAAGCCTGCCGCGACCAAACCCTGCCCTTCTTCAGCGCCCCATCGCCTGAACTGGGCTTGTGGCGTTTGTCGGTGCCACAAACCGCACCGGCGCTCAAGTTGCCCTATGCCCAATTTATCGAGTGGCATGGTGGCCTGCGCTGGTGCTGGGCGCCGCTTGATGCGCAGGAGTTGTTGAGAAAAGAGGCCTCAGGGGTTGGTGGTGCTGCTTCTTTATTCATAGCGCCTGTAGCTCATTTAGCCGAGCCTACAGCCAAATTTAGCCCCTTAAATTCAAGCCTTGATTTAATTCACCAGCGGCTGAAGGCCGAGTTTGATCCGGCCGGTATTTTTAACCGTGGCCGCTTGAACGCCAACCTGTAAGCCATCTCATGCAAACCAATCTCGCCCTCGAATACCAAGGCACCGCCGACGGCCAAGCCGCTGAAGCCATTTTGCGCAAGTGCGTTCACTGCGGTTTTTGCACCGCCACTTGCCCCACTTACCAGTTGTTGGGTGACGAGCTGGACGGCCCCCGAGGTCGCATCTATTTGATGAAGCAAGTGCTGGAGGGCGCCACCCCCACGCGCAAAACCCAGATGCACCTGGACCGCTGCCTGACGTGCCGCAGCTGCGAAACCACCTGCCCTTCGGGCGTGGACTACGGCCACTTGATCGATATCGGGCGCAAACTGGTTGACGCCAAAGTACCACGCCCCTTGGGCGAAAGTGCGCTGCGTTGGGCGCTCAAAGAGGGCTTGCCCTCACCCTTGTTTGCCCCGGCTATGGCCATGGGTCAACTGGTGCGCCCGCTGCTGCCTGCTGCGTTAAAAAACAAGGTGCCGGCCAAACAAGCCGCAGGCGATTGGCCCACTGCCGTTCACGCCCGCAAAGCGCTGATGCTGGCGGGTTGCGTGCAGCCCGCGATGATGCCCAACATCAACCGCGCCACGGCCCGGGTGCTGGACGCCTTGGGTGTGCAAACCGTCATCGCGCCCAAAGCCGGTTGCTGCGGCGCCGTCAAGTTTCACCTGAACGACCACGACGGCGGCAAGGCCGAGATGCGCGCCAATATTGACGCTTGGTGGCCCTTGATTGAAGGGGAGGGCGCTGGCATCGAGGCTATCCTCATGAACGCCTCGGGTTGCGGGGTCACAGTCAAGGAATACGGCCACATTTTGAAGGATGATCCGCTCTACGCCGCCAAAGCCGAGCGCGTTAGCGCACTCACTCAGGATGTGAGTGAGTGGCTGCCCGAGCTGAGCGAGAAACTGCGCGAGCGCGTGAAAACATCGAATGCCACCATCGCCTTTCACCCGCCTTGCACTTTGCAACACGGCCAAAAACTGCGTGGCGGGGTGGAGCAACACTTGGGCGAATTGGGCTTTAACGTCAAAATCACCGGCTGCGAGGCTCACCTGTGTTGCGGCTCAGCCGGCACTTACTCGGTGCTCAACCCCAAGCTCTCTTACCAACTGCGCGACCGCAAGCTGGGCCATTTAAATGAAACCTTTGGCGAGACCCCGCCCGAGACCATCGTGTCCGCCAACATAGGCTGCATCACCCACCTGCAAAGCGGCACCGAGACGCCGGTGCGCCACTGGATCGAAGTGCTGGACGAAGCCTTGTTTAAAAAACTATAAAATTTATAGCTGGTTAAGCACGCTCAATGTGCACGAAAGCCCTATTCTTTATAAATTTTTAACACGGGTTTTTCCATGACTTTTCCTACCGCGCTTGAAAACCTGAATGTGATCTCGCAGCACACCCTGCTGTCACCCAGCCAATTGCACGAAGACATACCGGCCAGCGCGCAGGCCATGCAAACAGTGAGCACGGTGCGTGCAGCGCTAGGCGAGATTTTGAGTGGACGCGACCAGCGCTTGCTGGTGGTGGTGGGCCCGTGCTCGATTCACGACACTGTGGCCGCCCTGGATTACGCCCGTCGCCTGAAAGCGCTGGCCGATGAGTTGCAAGACCAGCTCTTTGTTGTGATGCGCGTGTATTTTGAGAAGCCGCGCACCACCGTGGGCTGGAAAGGGTTGATCAATGACCCGCGCATGGACGACTCGTTTCAAATTGAAGAAGGGCTGCGCCTGGCGCGACGCCTGCTGATTGACCTCAATGAACTCGGCCTGCCCTGTGGCACCGAGGCGCTTGACCCGATCACGCCTCAGTATTTGGGCGACCTGATCGCCTGGAGCGCCATTGGCGCGCGCACCACCGAAAGCCAAACCCACCGCGAATTGGCCAGTGGCTTGTCCAGCCCGGTCGGATTTAAAAATGGCACCGATGGCAACCTGGAAGTTGCCTTGAACGCCATGCTGTCGGCAGCCCAACCGCATTCGTTTTTGGGCATTGATGGCGCGGGCCAAGTGGCGGTCACGCACACGCGGGGCAACGCGCATGGGCATTTGATTTTGCGCGGCGGTGCGGTGCCCAATTACGACTCGGTAGCCGTCGCGCAAGCCGAAGCCGCCCTGAAAACGGCCAAGTTGCCGGTCAATATCGTGGTGGACTGCAGCCATGCCAACTCGCGGAAAAATCACGCTCTGCAAACGCTGGTGCTCAAAGACGTGGTGCACCAGATTGCCGACGGCAACCAAGCCATCAAAGGCGTGATGCTGGAGTCGAACCTGTTTGAAGGCAACCAAAAATTGGCCGCCCCGCAAGACCTGCGCTATGGCGTGTCGATTACCGATGCCTGCCTGGGCTGGGACACGACTGCAGAGTGTTTGCGCGAAGCTGCCGAGCGATTGCAGTCAGCGCGCCGCTGAGCGCCATCAAGCGCCCAAACGCCATGCCTAGGCGGCCAGCGCCGCCTCAATATCGCCAGCCAAGCTTGCCGGCGCGTCCGTCGGGGCATAGCGTCTGATGACCTGCCCGTCTTTGCCCACCAAAAACTTGGTGAAGTTCCATTTGATGGCCTTGGTGCCCAATAAGCCGGGGGCTTCAGCGCAGAGCCATTGGTAAAGCGGATTGGCCTGGGCACCGTTGACCTCAATCTTGGCCATCATGGGAAAGCTGACGCCGAAGTTCAATTGGCAAAACTCGGCAATTTCTTCGTTGCTTCCCTTGTCTTGCGAACCAAACTGGTTGCAAGGGAAGCCCAAAACCACCAAGCCTTGGTCGGCGTAGGCTTTGTGCAGTGCCTCCAGGCCCGCAAACTGCGGCGTGAAGCCGCAAGCGCTGGCGGTGTTGACGATCAGCATGACGTGTCCCTTGAACTGGCTCAAGGCCACCGGGGTGCCGTCAATTTGCTGGGCTTCAAAGTCGTAAACGGTGCTCATGGTGGCGTCCCTTCAGTTGAATAAAACCGGAGTTTCGCACTTCTTATTAATTAATCAGCGCTTCCCAAAAGACACCACTGACAGCAGTGAGGCCAAAAGGATGAGGGCACCGCCCAGCAGCGTTCGCGCTGACAACTCCGCCGAGCCCAGCACGACCGAGGACACGCTGGCAAAGACCACCTCAGACAGCATGATGAGCGAGGTGGCGCTGGCGCTCAGGTGCCCGGCGCCATATTGAAGCGCCAGATTGGCCACCAAAAAGACGCCGCTAACCACTAACGCCAGCGCCACCCATGAAAACTGCGGCGTGGGCAATGCGTTCACAATGCCCAAAGCCATGCCCAGCATCGCGGCGATGATGGCCACCACCGCCCCCCCACCAAACATGGCCAGCATGCGCGATTCGCCCGGGGTGTGGTTGAGCTTTCTGAGCAAAATATTGGTCAATGCAAAAGAAAAACCGGCCATCAGCGCCATCCAGTCAGGCAAGCTCTCGGGCACTGGCCAAGGTGAGCTTGGCGTTTTGAGCACGATGACCACACCCGTCAGCGCCAAACCCAAGCGTAGCAGGGCGCCTCGTGTGGGTTTCTCACCCAGCATGGGCCAGGCCAGCAACACGACCCAGGCCGGCATTAAATAAAACAGCAGCACCGCCCGTACCACATCGCCCAGCGTCACGGCCCAGTTAAAGCCAATATTGGTCAGGCCTGCGGCCAGCACTAGCCACCATAAAGCAGGATATTTGACAAAGCCCCGCCAAGCCCGCGGCTGGAATGCCGTCAAGCACAGCACGGCAAAGCCATAGGTAATGGCCGTGGCCCACAGGGGGTGTACGCCATAGGATTGCAAGGCCCGAAAAGGCCACCAGGAGACGCCGTAAACAAAGGCATTGACGGTCAGCGCGGCCGCAGCCAGCGCGGCCTTGACGGTCGCCGTCATCAGCCGTGTAAGTTGTCGTTGCGGGCAATGGCCAGCAGGTGCTCGACCTCGGCACGGTGGTTAACGCAATTACGCGCGTGCCAGCGTTTGATGAGCCACATGAACCCGGCAATGACCAATCCAAATGCGGTGATGGCCGCAAAGGTGGGCAAGCCCTGGCTTTTTGACAAGCTGTAGCCCGCGCCCAAAATCAAAATGCAGGCTTGCTCATTGAAGTTTTGAACCGCAATGCTGCGCCCCGCGCCCATCAGGTTGTGCCCTCGGTGCTGAAGCAGTGCGTTCATGGGCACCACCAGGAAGCCGCCCAAGGCCCCCAGCAAAATCAGGAAAGGTGCGGCCACCCAAACATTGGTGATGAAAATGAGCATGATGATCAGCAAGCCCATGCCAATCCCCAGCGTGATCACGCGCGGGCCGTCTTCAAGCTTCATGCGCATAGACGCGACCACCGCCCCCACGGCCATGCCAATCGCCACCACGCCTTGCAAAGCCGAAGCTTGTGTGACGGTGTAACCTAAGGCCACGCCGGCCCAGGCCAGCACGATGAACTTCAAATTGCCTGCCACACCCCAAATCAGGGTGGTCGAGGCCAGCGAGATTTGCCCCAGCTTGTCACGCCACAAGCGGGTGTTGCAGCGCCAAAAATCGGGCAGCAAAGTGGTGAGGCGGCGCGGCATGGGGCGAATCTCAACCCCGGTGTCAGGAATATGGGTGTTGAACCAGGCGGCCAACATGTACAAGAAGATCAGCACGCTGATGGCCGCCTCCGGGGCTGTATCTATGCTGGTGGTGATGAAAGGAACATCCAAAGACAGCAGCATCGGCGACAACACAGGGCCCACCAGTTGCCCGCCCAGCAAAACGCCCAAAATGATGGAGGCAATGGTCAATCCCTCAATCCAGCCATTGGCCTTGACCAATTGGGACGCAGGCAACAACTCGGTCAAGATGCCGTACTTGGCGGGTGAATAAGCAGCAGCGCCCAAGCCCACAATGGCGTAAGACATCAAGGGGTGCGTGCCAAACAGCATCAGCAGGCAACCCAGCACCTTGATGAAATTGCTCAGTAACATGACCCGGCCTTTGGGCATGGAGTCAGCAAAGGCCCCGACAAAAGGCGCCAAAATCACATAAAACAGGGCAAACATGGGCACCAAAGCGGCCTGTTGCCACTCGGGTGCTTTGCTGGTGATGAGCAACTGAACGGCTGCAACAAACAGGGCGTTGTCGGCCAGCGAGCTAAAAAACTGCGCTGACATGATGGTAAAGAAGCCACGTTTCATTGTCTGAAGGCGCGCATCACGTTAATGACGCGAAAAAATTTGTTGTATGTTCCCAAACGGTACGGGGTTATAGCACGCCTTGGAGGTGTCAGAATAAAGCCCTTCACCCGTTACCAAGTCTGCGCATGCCCCGTCCCATCCAAGCCACCATCCACACCCATGCCCTTCGCCATAATTTTGAGCGCATCAGGGCGGCTGCGCCTGATGCGCGGTCGTGGGCCATCGTCAAGGCCAATGCCTACGGCCATGGCATTGAGCGCGTGTTTGACGGCCTGCGCGCGGCCGACGGCTTTGCACTGCTGGATCTGGACGAAGCCCAGCGCGTACGTGCTTTGGGTTGGCGCGGCCCTATTTTGTTGCTGGAAGGCGTGTTTGAGTTGCGCGATCTGGAGTTGTGTTCACGTCTCGACCTGTGGCACACGGTGCACTGCGAAGAGCAAATTGACATGCTGGCCACGCACAAAACCAATGTGCCGCACCGGGTTTTCCTCAAAATGAACTCCGGCATGAACCGCCTGGGCTTCACCCCGCAGCGCTACCGGGCCGCCTGGACGCGCCTGAATGCGCTCCCGCAGGTGGATGAAATCTCGCTCATGACCCATTTCAGTGACGCCGACGGCGCCCGCGGCATCGCTGAGCAAATGGCGGTTTTTGCCGAGATGACGCAAGACCTGCCCGGTGAGCGCTCCCTGAGCAACAGTGCCGCTACCTTGCGAAACACCGTGCCTGCCTTTGCGGCGGGCCAACAAACCGTTGCCTATGTTGCCTCTGACTGGGTGCGCCCGGGTATTGCGGTTTATGGCAGCTCACCCGACTTTCCCGAGCACAGTGCGCTGGATTGGGGCTTGCAGCCTTGCATGACGCTATCGTCAAAAATCATAGCTACTCAAGCTATTCTGGCGGGCGATAGCGTCGGATATGGCTCTATTTTTACAGCCAGCACTGATTTGCGGATTGGTGTTGTGGCTTGTGGGTATGCCGATGGCTACCCGCGCTCGTGCCCGAACGGCACACCGGTGCTGGTGAACGGCGTGCGTACCCGCACCGTGGGCCGCGTCAGCATGGACATGATCACGGTCGATCTTTCTCCGGTGCCGCAGGCTACGCTGGGGAGTGAGGTGACGTTGTGGGGCACGACAGCCAAGGGCGAGCTGCTTCCCATCGACGAGGTCGCTCACGCGGCAGGCACTGTGGGCTATGAGTTGATGTGTGGCCTCGCCCAGCGGGTACCGGTTACGGTGTCCGCCGACGACTGAACTTGATCAGCTCAAACCAAAGCACACTCGACAAACCCAAGCCTGTCGCGATCAGGAGATAGCGAAGGGGCAGGGGCTCAAAGTTGAAAAGCCGAGCCATCCAAGGCCAATAAAGTGTCAGGCCCATGAGTCCGAGCGTCACGCCGGACACCCACCACATCGTGCGGTTGGGCGTGCGCAGGGTGGCCCACAAGGTTGCAGTGCGGGATCGGTTGGAGAAAATCAGGGCCAGATTCCCCATCACCAAAGTGGCAAAAGTAAACGCACGCACTTCTTTTTCACTTAAGTAAGCGGCTCCCAGCGCGTAAGCGGCCAACACCACCACCAGCACGCCCAAGCCTTGCAGGAGGGACAGGACGAGCGTCATGCCGCCAAACAAGGGGGCTTGCAGGTCACGCGGCGGTCGCTGCATGACATCGGCTTCGGACGGCTCGTTTTCAAAGACGATGGAGCAGGCCGGGTCTATCACCAGTTCCAAAAAGGCGATGTGCAGCGGATACAGCATGACCGGCCAGCCCAGCAACACCGGCAGCAAAGCCATGCCGGCAATCGGCACATGCACGGCCAAGATGTAAGACATGGACTTGCGCAGGTTGTCAAAAATGCGGCGCCCCAAACGGACCGCCTGCACGATAGAAGTGAAGTTGTCGTCCAGCAAGACGATCGCGGCGGCTTCGCGCGCGACATCCGTGCCACGCCCCCCCATCGCAACGCCCACATGCGCGGCTTTGAGGGCTGGCGCATCGTTCACGCCATCGCCTGTCATGGCCACCACCTTGCCATTGGCTTGGAGCGCTTTCACGATCCGGAGTTTTTGCTCGGGGGCAATGCGGGCGCAAACACTGACGGTTTTCATGACTTGTTGCAGTTCGGCGTCACGCATGGACGTCATGGCGTCGCCGGTCAGCACGCCCTCCGGGGTTCCGGCATCCAGTTGGGCTTGCTGGGCAATCGCGCGGGCGGTGGCGGGGTAGTCGCCGGTGATCATGACCACCCGAATGCCGGCGTGGAGGCACTGCGCCACCGCCTGGGGTATTTCGGCGCGCAAGGGGTCGGCGAGCCCCAGCAAACCCACAAATTCAAAATCAAAGTCATGCGCAAGCGTCGGCCAACGG
>Ga0114974_10001417_pt1 | contig 19013 bp, 17 predicted proteins | sample S_130206_EF_Meta_FD_87318 | JGI IMG/M metagenome (GOLD analysis project Ga0114974, IMG submission 87318) | Freshwater microbial communities from Lake Simoncouche, Canada to study carbon cycling - S_130206_EF_MetaG | ecosystem: Environmental > Aquatic > Freshwater > Lake | place: Lake... | reverse complement strand
GTGAACATGGTTCAACTTATGGAGGTAATCCATTGGCCTGTGCCGTAGCTATGAAATCCTTGGAAGTATTAAAGAGTGAAAAGATGGCAGAGAACGCAGAGGCGATGGGTAAATTATTAAGAACGGAATTAGAAAAATTAAACTCACCGCTTATTAAAATAGTGCGTGGTCGTGGATTGCTAAACGCCATTGTAATAAATCACAAAGATCCTGAAGTATCTTGGGAACTTTGTTTACACCTAAGAGATTTAGGATTACTTGCTAAACCAACACATGGCGATAAGATTCGTTTTGCACCGCCGTTAATTATTACGGAAGATCAAATTAAAGAGGCAGTAGGAATGATAGCAGAAGCATTAAAGAGATTGTCTTAATAAAATAAAAAAGCCTCGCAATTGTGAGGCTTTTTTATTTTATTACTTCGCAGTTTTTACAATCGTAATTTTGGGGAGAAAGGTCATTATTAAAATACCAAAGGAAATAATGATACAACCATACAATGCCCATTGTTTTTGTGGGCACTCCCCCATTTGGCAGGTAGACAAGACAATAAAATTTCTGAAACTCCATGCAACTAATAAAGCACCTAATGCCATATTAAATCTTTTAGCCCATAGATAAGGTAAAGCAAATAATAGTAATGACATTCCTCCGATGTATGCTAAAAATTTTCCAGGTTGACCATAATTGCTTGCAGCGGTTTTCCATCCTGTGATAATCCATTGTTTACTTTCAATAAAAACTAAGGGTTGAGTAGAGAAAAAGAATAAGGTTAGACAAAGAAGGATGCCGATGGTCTGAGAGTGTTTCATGGTGTAAAAATAGGTGATTGATTGGAATAGGCAAAGTGGGATTACCATGAAATCGGATAGCTAGCTTCGCTAGCATCCGCCTCGGCTAACTCGTCTTACCCAAAGCCTTTTCAACACAAATCTTTGATTTGTGTTGTGCTTTATTCATTCTCGTCAGCTTACACAAGCAAGCTTGTGACGCTATCTTAAATGAATAAAGCCTCTCAACTTTCGTTGAGAGGCTTTGTATCGAGGTCCCGAGCGGATTCGAACCGCTGTAGAAGCTTTTGCAGAGCTTTGCCTAGCCACTCGGCCACAGGACCCTTTTGGGACGCGAAAATAACACAAAGAACTTAATTATAAAAGAATTTTACAACTAATACGATTTAAACGACATTTGTACCCTAAATAACAATGATATGTCTGCAATTGGAGCATCTGAACTCATTATTAACGACCGTGGGGCGGTTTACCACTTAAATGTGCGACCAGAGGAAATAGCAGATACCGTTATTACAGTTGGAGACCCGGAAAGAGTAGCGAGTGTAAGTAAATATTTTGATCGTGTTGAATTTAAATGCGAGCATAGAGAATTTATTACCCACACTGGATATATTGGAAATAAAAGAATTTCTGTTTTAAGTACAGGTATTGGTCCAGACAATATTGATATTGCTTTAAATGAAGTAGACGCTTTAGTGAACATTGATTTTAATACCAGAACCATAAACGAGAAAAAGAAATCAGTTTCTATTATTCGCATGGGCACTTGTGGTTCTTTGCAAGGTGAAGTAGGTGTGGATCAATTGGTGGCAGGTACACATGGTTTGGGTATAGATAATTTATTGCATTTTTATAAATTAAATAATAATTCAGAAGAGCAAGCCATCCTTTCGGCTTTCGAACAACATACGCAAATCACCGATTTTAAAATACAACCCTATATTGCAAGTGCGAGTGCAGGATTGCTAAAACATTTTAGTGAAGGATACAGTCAAGGTATTACTGTTACCTGCCCTGGTTTCTTCGGCCCTCAAGGGCGTATCTTAAGATTGCCATTGCAAATGCCCAACTTAGTGGATCAAATGACAAGCTTTCGTTTTGGCAACCATCATATTGCTAATTTTGAAATGGAAACCAGCGCGATATATGGTTTGTGTAATTTATTAGGACACCAATGCCTAAGTATCAATGTGATTATTGCCAATAGAGTGAAAAAAGAATATAGTAAGGACATGGCAAGTGCAGTGGACAATATGATCCAAAAAACGTTAGGCATTATCGCTTCTATTTAAAAGAGTATGATGAATATTAATTTCTCCAAATACCAAGGCACGGGCAACGACTTTGTAATCATTGACAACAGAGACGGTAGTATTTCATTGTCTAATCAACAAATTGCTTTTTTATGTGACCGACGTTTTGGAGTGGGTGCAGATGGATTGATGTTAATGGGTATGGCAAACGGTTATGATTTTTCAATGACTTATTATAATGCCGATGGGACAGAAGGAACCATGTGCGGGAATGGAGGAAGATGCTTGGTGCAATTTGCACATGACAATGGCATTGTAAAAGAACATTATTCATTTATGGCCATTGACGGGCCACATGAAGCAACCATACATAATAACGGATGGGTGCATTTAAAAATGACCGATGTAAAATCGGTTGAAACCGGTACAGATTATTTTATAACGGATACGGGCTCTCCTCATTATATTAAAATGGTAAACGATATTGAAACGCATGCTGTGTTTAATGAAGGAAAAGAAATTAGATATAGTGATCGATTTGCAAAAGAGGGAATTAACGTGAATTTTGTGGAACACCAAGCAGATCATTTATTCGTTCGTACTTATGAAAGAGGTGTTGAAAATGAAACCTATAGTTGTGGCACGGGTGTAACTGCAGCAGCTATAACATCTTGTATACATAAGCAAGGCGAACATGATATTAAAATTCAAACCCTTGGTGGAAAATTAGCGGTTAGCTTTCATAATATAGGAGGTGGGCACTTTACGCATATTTGGCTAAAAGGTCCAGGCACTTTTGTTTACAAATCAAGCATCCACATAAAATAATTTTAATTAAATAATTTACGATGGCATTGTTCAATGTGAGAGTGTACGGAATTTTAATAGATGCACAGGACAGATTATTAGTGAGTGATGAATTTATAAGAGGCAGTTATATTACTAAGCTTCCTGGTGGTGGGCTAGAAATTGGAGAAGGTACAAGAGACGGATTGGCAAGAGAGTTTATGGAGGAAGCCGATTTAGAAGTGCGAGTGGGCGAACATTTTTATACCACCGATTTTTTCCAAATCTCCGCATTCAATCATACCGATCAAATTATTTCTATCTACTATTATGTGCATGCTAATGATACAAGCAAAATTTTAACAAAAGAAAAAACATTTGATTTTCTTCCTGAGCAAGTTGCCGATTTGAAAGGAACTGCCGAACATTTAAGATGGATACCATTAAGTGAATTGAGTGAAGCAACCATGACTTTACCAATTGATAAAGTTGCCATTAAAATGTTGCTAGACAAGAAAAGTTTTTAGAAATATCCTCCTACACTTCCTGCTGAATCCCCATCGCTTCCAATTTCATTTTCTTAGCAGTGTCATGCCCCAGGTATTTTTCAATCCTGGATTCTATAAACGAGATGGCAGGTGTTAATATAATTGCCATGGTAAACTTGTACATATAATTTACAACACATACTGCCATTACAAATGACCAAGTCCAATTATTACCCAACTTAAAGGCGATTACTAACACTACAAAACTATCCACCAATTGTGAAACCACTGTGGATCCCGTTGCTCTTAACCAAGGCATCTTCTCCCCTGTCATCTTTTTAATTTTGTGAAATACAATTACATCAATAAACTGACTCACTAAAAAGGCAATCAAGCTCCCCAAAATAATCCACATGCCTTGCCCAAAAATGGCTTCAAATGCATCTTGCATACTAGGCACTCCCCCATCTACTTTAGAACCTACCCAAAAAGCAGCGGGTGCAATGCGCATAGCTAGGTAAAACATTAAAAATGCGTATAAAATTAAACTCACTGCAATTATACTTATTCTTCTTACTGCCTTTGGACCATAATATTCGTTAACAATGTCCGTGATTACAAACTCTAAAGGCCATAGTAAAACGCCGCAGGTTAAATTAAAAGATAAACCAGACTGTCCAAAAATAGTAAGGTTCGCAGGGGCTAACCCAAATACCCCTTCTAGTGAAAATATCTTTCCTCCAATACATTCAGCAATTAGTGCATTGGCAACAAAAAAAGCGGTGATGGCTAAAAAAAGCTTGGTGGGTTTGTCTTTGAGTATAGCGTTTATCATGTGCTTATTAAATTAGTGCGGATAAGATTTGTAACATTAACATAAATAAGATCAAAATTGTTTGCCAAATAGGGATTTCGATGGTATTTTTTCTCAGTTTCAAGGCAAGCCACCAAATGGCAAAGGATATATTCACTACCGGAGACATTTCTAGCCCCAAAACGGCAATGAAATTAGCTAAGAAGTCGGGCATTTTAAACCAGTTGAGTAGCATTTTCATTAAGGTAAGCACAAAGGCAATATTGCAAATAATAGCCAGGCGGGCCATAAAAGCAAAAAAGGATTTATTAAACAAATTACCCATCGTTATGAATTGAATACAAGATAAGAAAATTACGCAAAAAGCCTTTTTAGTTGTAGGTTTGTCACTATAATTTATTTGTATGGTAAAGAATATATTAAAGTCGGCGCTACCCCACTTAATCGCTGTAGCAATTTTTGCTTTGGTGGCAATTATATATTGCCGACCCGCATTAGAAGGGAAAGTATTACAACAATCAGATAATATTCAATGGAAAGGCATGAGCCATAGCCAACAAATGGAGGCAGAAGCTACAGGGAAGGTTCCATTATGGAACAATGGTATGTTTGGTGGTATGCCAGGTTACTTGATCATGATGCCTAAACTTTATAATGATGTTCCTTATTATTTTTCGCAGGTATTGACATTGGGCTTACCCAAACCCATTAACTTTTTTGTACTAGCCTGTATATGTTTTTATATTTTATCCCTAGTGGTAGGCGCCAATCCATACATTGGCATACTCACTGCTTTAACTTATGCATTCTCCACCTATAATCCCATTATCGTTTCTGTAGGTCATGACACTAAAATGATGGCCATAGCCTTAATGCCAGGTGTTATTGCCGGGGTCATGTTATTATTTAATAAAAAATATTTAGCGGGCGTAGTGGTAACCAGCTTATTTGTGGGCGCATTAATAACCACTAAGCACTATCAAATAGCATTCTATACTATTTTGATTATTCTATTTTCAAGTATCGCATTTGCTATAAAAGCCATTGTTCAAAAAGATTTTAAACACTTATTATTAGTGGCTGTATTTGGCATAAGTGCAGCTTTGTTGGGTGTAGGTTCTAATATTATTAATCTTAAAACCGATGCTGAATATAGCGCTAGCAGTATACGTGGAGGGAGTCAATTACCGGCGAAGGGAACGGGTGTGGTAAATGATAAAGGATTGGGGAAAGATTATGCGTTAAGTTACAGTTATCAAATCATGGAACCCTTTGTTTTAATGGTTCCTAAATTATACGGAGGTAGTTCCGATCATTTAGAAATAAGCGAAGAAAAATCAAAAGCTATCGAAACACTCTCTTCAATGCAAGGGGGCCTAGGTCAACAATTGCAAGGTTATATGCAATTTTATTGGGGTGGTATTGTAGAAGGCACAGCTGGACCTGCCTATGCAGGCATCATCATTTTAGTATTGGCATTATTTTCGCTTTTCGTTATTAAAAAAGAACACAGTATTTGGATAATCTCCTTATTCGCTTTTACCGTTTTATTAAGTTATGGCAAATATCTAAGCGGCTTTAACTTTTGGATGCTTGACCATTTACCTGTTTATAATAAGTTTAGAGCACCTAGTATGATTAGTGTTATTCAGATATTCTTAATCAACTTTACCGCATTATTAGGGCTAAAAGAAGTTTTTTCAAACTACGCAGAAAGAAATTATGCTCCTGCATTTAAAAAAGGATTGATCGCAGTAGGTGTGCTTTTCTTAATGGTGATTGTGTTTTATTTAAAAAGCGATTACCAAGGAGAAGCAGACAAAAATTTAGTAAAACAGGTTGAGCAAATAAAAGAAGTTCAAATTCAATCGGCTATTTATCAATTTACAAGTGCTTTAAAGGAAGACCGAAAGACCATCTTATTGGATAGCATGCTTAGGTCTTTGGTTTTTGCTTCCATTACATTGCTATTAATTTGGTTATATGTAACGAAGAAGGTTGAATTTTTGAAATATAAGGTGGTTTTAATCATGCTTGCATTTTTGAGCCTAGTAGACTTAATGAGTGTGAACTCCACTTATTTAAGTTCAGACAGTTTTAATGAAAAAGAAGACACCAACGAGACCATTTTAAAAGCCCAAGCGGCGGATTTAGAAATTCAAAAAGATAAAACTGATTACAGGGTGTTAGATTTAAAATCGGGAAACATTAGTAGTGTTTTTAATGGCGGTGCTATCACTGCTTATTTCCATAAAACCATTGGCGGGTACCACCCTGCTAAATTGAGTTTAACGCAAGACTTAATTGAAAACCAATTGTATAATTTTCCCAATTGCATGCCTTCCGTTAACATGTTGAATACTAAATATATTATTGATGAGCAAGGAAGATCCACTCCTAATCCAGACGCATTGGGTTCGGCATGGTTTGTAAAAGGAATTCAATGGGCTAAGGACCCGACCGCTGAAATGAATGCACTCACTAACTTAAATGCAAAAGATACGGCTGTAATGAATATTGTAAATCAAAAAAGTATTACTGGCTTAAATCAATTTGACACAACCTCAAGTATTAAATTAATTTCAAAGTCAAATGATGTTTTGCAATACCAAGCCAATACAAAAAATACGCAGTTGGCCGTGTTTAGTGAAATATACTATGATAAAGGATGGAAAGCATATATTGATAACAAAGAAGCTCCCATTTTGAAATCTAATTATTTATTAAGATCGCTGTTAATTCCTGCAGGATCACATACAGTAAAATTTGAGTTCAAGCCCGAATCTTATTATAGTAATATTATTTACGCCCAAATTTGCGAATGGTTATCCATCCTGCTTATTTTAATATTAATTGGCACTTGGGTACGCGGATTGAAAACTATAAAATAACCCAGTTGTTCGGATACAAATGAGTAGCATCTCCAAAATGAGCTTTATACCATTTTTGAGGTGCTACTACTATTTTATGGGTATTCCCATTTAGGTAGGCCGCCCACCAACTAAAGGTACTATTGGCAATAATTTGATGCTGGCAGGATTGCATTAAATAAAAATCTTCCTCCGCATTTTTAGTAATTGAGTCATCTACAAAGGTCACATCCACTTCTTTTAAATTCAATAAATCTTTTGCTAATTGAATTTGATCAGAGAAAATATAAAACTTAGGATTCGGTATATTTTTTTGTACATACTCCATTGCCTTTTTATAATAATCTAAATTGAATGGCGCCATAATACCAGACAATGTTGGATTTAAATAATCCCCAAGTCTAATATGCAAGGCAACTGTATTTGTACTTGACAATGTTTTAGCCAAAGGCAAAAGATGGGTAAAGTGGTTGGTCTTTATTTTATACTGCTCCATCAAGGACCTCTTGCAATCTATAAAATATTTATCCGACTGAAAATACCCGCGCAAATAAACATTTTCGCTTAAATCAAAAAATCGTTCATTAAAGCCTGGCTTTTTCTCGCCATAAAATCGCTTTTTATTGAGTGGCATTAATTTATTCCAAGCATAATCTATGGTGCGAAATTTAAATACCTGATCTTTTTCTTCCTGACTAGCCAACTCATAATCTATAGCGAACTTATCTAATGCAAATGCTCTTTGGGTATCGGTGTTTTTTTCTTGAAAATAGCTGATATCTAATTTGAGTGCAGCAGCATGTCGCAGTGACAATGCATAGCCTGCAGCATATTGAAAAAGCTGATTGGCCATCCCTCCATAAATTTTAACAATAATCATAAGATTTCGATGCAATATAGCTACGAAGTTAATGCTTAGGAAGCTCAGCGAACTCGATTATTTTAATTATTTTTACCTAGAATCGACTATGTCAACCGCAATGAACAATATCGCCATTATTATAATCACTTACAACCGTCCTGAGGACATGTTGGCCTTGGCTAAAAATATTGTAGGCCTTGATCAAAAAGAACAATTTTTAGAAGAGGTTATTATTGTGAATAATAATTCCACGAAAGATTATACCGCTGTTATAGATTTTATGGATTTGCACAAGGAAGTAAACTTCAAATACATTCACTCCCCCGAAAATTTAGGCGTCTCTAAAGGAAGAAACTTTGCTATCCAACAAGCATCCGCTCCATTATTATTAATGTTGGATGACGACTGTGAACTAGCAGATAAAAATGCACTACAAACCATCGCTCATTTATTTGAAGCGAAACCAAAAACGGGTATCATTTCCGTTAAAGTGGAATACTTTCAAAATAGACAAATACAGGAAAACGCATTCCCTCATAAACAATTCGAAAAGTATAAAAACCTAGCTCAATTTGATACTTATTATTTTGCAGGAGGTGCACATATTGTAAGGAAAGCGATAATGGATGAAGTGGGATATTACCCTGAAAACTTTTTCTACGGCATGGAAGAGTATGACTTAAGCTACCGTATATTAAATGCAGGTTACCTTATTGAATACAATGCGGGTATTACTATGTTACACAAAGAGTCTCCCGAAGGCAGACAAGCTACAAAGGATAAGTTAAAAGGAATGTGGTTGAATAAATCCATCGTAGCCTATACTTATTTACCTAAAGGATATTTTATGACCACTGCTATAATGTGGTCACTATTTTATTTGGCCAACTCTAAATTTGACTTCATTGGATTTATAAAAAACTGGATTGCTGTATTCAAAATTCCTAGTCAAACAAAACGAACGCCATTGGCTACCAATACTTTGCAATATTTAAATAAAGTGGAGGCAAGGTTATGGTATTAAAACCATTCATATCAGTCATCCTGCCAGTATACAATGCTGAGCCATACTTAAGCGCATCTATCAATAGTATACTTGAACAATCCTATACCCATTTTGAATTGATTATTGTGAACGATGGTTCAACAGATGGCAGCCAAGCAATTATTGAACATTATACCGACCCTAGTATCATAAGCATTACCCATACACAAAATAAAGGGTTGGTTGCTAGTTTAAATGAAGCCATCGTTAGCGCAAAGGGAGATATGATAGTAAGAATGGACGCAGACGATATTGCATTCAAAGATCGTGTTCAAAAACAGGTGCAATATTTATTGGACCATCCTGAAATTGACATTGTTGGAACCCATGCTGTATTTTTTGAAACTAATACACAATCCCCTATGGCCAATTGGGAACTAGACTTGAACACAATTACTCCTTCCTCAATTAAAAAAGCACTGACTTGGGAAAATTGTATGATCCATCCTAGTATTTGCATGCGAAGTGAAATAGCAAAGTCCCTGCTATATAATGAACATCAAAAAAATTACGAGGATTATGATTTATGGTTGCGCGCTTCAGCGGCTAATTTAAATATTGCCAAAATAGACGAGGCTCTTTTGTATTATAGAGTTCAGCCCAACTCCATCACTCAATCTTCCATTCGAAAAGGAAATTTTTATTTTCAAAAGGCGGTCGTAAAGTATAGGTTCATATGCAACTGCTTGTCAAAAGGGAAATTGAATCTATTTATAATAAAAGTATTTTTAAGCACTTTTGCAGACCTTTTCTTGGGTATTGGTAAGTCCTTAAAAAATAATAAACGAGATAGTAAATGAAATACCAGCACTACCTCATAAAGCGAAAAATAGAAAACCTCTTCATTGCTCCGTTTATTGGGATAGGTAAACTAATTTATTTACTGAAAGGGCATAAAAAACAATACAATCTATATTATTTCTTCCCTTTCTACCATTTAGGGGGCGCCGAAAAAATTCATTTGCAAATTGCACAACTAGCCAAGGGCCAACAAGCAGTGATTGTTTTTACTCGTTTCTCTAATAATGAAGGATTTTTAAATGAATTCAAACAGATTGGTATTGATATAGAGATTGTTAGTGCTTATACCAATAATAATATCTTAAGACTTCCTCTCAATTTAATTGCGCGCGGTTATTATGCAAGCCGCATCAATAAAGACCATGCCAAAGTATTCAATGGTCAATCTAATTTTGGGTATAAAATTGCTCCTTGGATTAACGCGTCGCTTCAACAATTTGAACTCATCCACTCTTTCAACAGCTTCTCCTGGATACGTATTCCATTTATCTCTTATTATACGAAGAGTATAATGATTAGTGAAAACAAAATACAGGAACATATTTCACAATATGAAACCATTCAGGCCCCATTGAATTTGAAAGAGCGCATTACTTATCTTCCAAATGCAGTATCGCCTAATTTAAATTCATTAGAAAAGCAATGGGTGGCTCCCTTTAAAGTAATATATGTGGGCAGGGGCAGTGCCGAAAAGCGTATCCCAAGTATTGTTGCCCTTGCTAGAAAAGTAAAAGAAAATAAACTCCCTTTTGATTTTGAATTCATTGGAGATGTGGATGCCTTTTTGCCAGCTGACGCCACTAACTATATATCCATTGCTGGCATGATCAATGATAAAGAACTATTAAATAATAATTACCAGGCTGCGCATTTTATTATATTATTATCATCTACCGAAGGTATGCCTTTAGTCGTTTTGGAAGCTATGCAAAATGGATGCATCCCTATTGTTACAGCAGTAGGTGATCTGCCATTGGTAATTAACAAGGGTAATGGCTTCCTGATTAAAAACAGTGATGATACTTTAGTGGAAGAGACCTTAGACGCTCTAGTAGGTATTTCAAAAATGCCAATCGCAGAACTTCAAACCTTGAGTAAGACTGGCACTGAAATGGTGTCCAATAAATATAGTATGCAAAAGTTTGCTGGCGATTATCAAAAATTATTAGGACTATAATAATTTATTGATAACTATTAGAATACTTAATGATTACTTCTTGATCAATTCAAAAATGCCACAACCATAATGGCAGCCGTAATTATTGGTAATTACTTCGTTAGTAATTTGTACCTGTTTGTGAAAATCCCCGTTATCATCTACAATAGATAAATGTTCAATCTCAAAATAAGAAGACAGGTATTCGAATAAGTAACTTAAGGAAAATACGCGGTGCGCATTGTATTCGATTCTTTGTGGGCCAATGGGCACCGAAAAATAAAATCTTCCTTTATCCTGTAAAATAGCGTGGATATTTTCAATGGCTTTTTTGTACCCATCATAATCAATGGGATCTCCATATCTGCCTAAACCAAAATGCTCAATAGCATGAAGGGAACTGATAGAATCGGTGGAAGCAATTAATTCTTTAGGCAGCTGCATTAAATCCGCTTGATAAAAACGCATATTATGCACTTTTGAATCAATGGCTCGAATATCCCATACCTCAATTTCTCTGAAGGCGGCAACATGGGCCACAAAACCGTCCACCAAGGAGCCAATATCAATATGTCTTTTGGGGTTGTGCTTGCATATTTGTTGTGCTACAAACAAGTCCTGATGAAAATAGTGACCGCTTGCGACTCCACCCTGCTCTTTCCACTCTCTAAGCCTTGGATACCATTTGCCAAAAGGGAATAAATTGTCCTTCCCTTTTTGGGCCTTTAAGGTTTTATATTTCCTAAAATAATGAGGTAGATCTGTTAAATTCTTTAGCACTTTAACAATGTCCAACCCAATACTTTGCAAAATCTCCTCTATTCTCCTAAACATAGAAATGAATTATCTAACGAAATTAACCTAAAATTGGAGTGAATACTACTTTAAAGAACCTTTGATATAAAATATTTTCAATAATTTTAGACGGATAATAAAATCAAATGGGAATAATTCAAAAACAGGGCTCCAAATCTAGCATATATATCTTCATCGGATTTATCATTGGTGCCTTTAATATGTTGGTATTATATCCCTACTTCCTAAACACGGAACAAATTGGATTAACCAGGGCCATTTTAGATACCGGCTTAACCCTTGCTACCTTATGTACATTTGGAACCATCCCCATTATTAATAAGTTTGGCCCCTATTACCAAAATTACCTGTCGGTAAAAAAGAACGATCTTCCCATTATTACATTCGTCATTGGCATGATTGGTTTTTCATTATTACTCTTTGTTGGATTTTATAACAAGGAATTTATTTTAAGAAAGTTAGGTAAGTCCCCCTCCTTAGTGGAGCACTTTAATGTGATTTATCCATTTACTTTATTATTTATGGTGTTTACTTGGATGGAAGCTTTTTCTTGGACCATTAAAAAAACGGTGGTTACTAATTTTATAAAAGAAACACTGGTTCGCATTTTAAATGGTGCTTTGATTGTAGTATATGGTTTAGGCTATGTAAATTTTAAAACTTTTATCCTACTCTTTAGTTTTACTTATTTGCTGCCAGTCATTATTTTAGGAATTAGCTTGATAAAATCGGGTGAGTGGCGTTTTAATATTGTTTCCCTAAGTTCTGTTACAAAAAAATTAAAAGGAAGGATCATTAATTTTTCCTTATTCCTATTTGCAGGTCAGTTTTTTAATATCCTTGCAAAAACCAACGACACTTTTTTAATTGTGGGTTTAAAAGGACTGAGTGATGCCGGCATCTTTACCATTGCTGTATACCTAGCTACCATTATTGAAATTCCACAACGCAGTATACTATCCATTAGTGTGCCTATCCTTTCTGAATCCTGGAGGGTTAAAAATTTAAAAAACATCAATGATATTTATACGAAGAGTGTTTCAAACTTAATGCTCATTGCCTGTTTCTTATACGGCCTTATTTTACTAAATATGTCCAACCTCATTGAGTTTATGAATTTAGTGAGTCATAAGAATGCATCCAATTTTGCGCCATTGTTTAATTTATTTTTAATTCTTGGGTTTGGAAAACTCATAGATATGAGTACAGGCATGAATGGTGCCATCATAGGCACTTCTAATTTTTGGAAATTTGATTTTATTTCGAACCTAGTTTTTATCACCACGGCCATCCCCTTAAATTTTATACTCATCAAGCACTTTGGACTTACTGGACTCGCCATCTCCAACTTAGGTACTTTATTTGTTTTCAACCTGATCCGCTATTTGTTCCTATATAACAAATTTAAATTTCAACCCTACCAATTAAAACACTTGGTTTTATTAATATCATTTGGCACAATGCTCTTTTTAATAAGCCTTATCCCTCATGTAGATCATTTTATACTAGACGGGGTGATGCGAAGTATTATTTATATAGTCGTATTTTATGCAATGGTTTATTGGATTAAACCTGCACCGGAACTCACCAATATGTTTTTTGATTTCTTAGAAAGGAAAAATATCAAGCTGTTAAAGCGATTCTAAAAACAATTTCATACCCGCCTTCTTTGCTTCGTTAAAAGTATAGCTAATATTTTGGGTATAATATTTATGTAAATCATATACCTGCTCCGAACTAGGTATGGCAGCAATGACGGCTTCTAAATGAGACAAGCCATATCCATTGGCCTTATCAAAGGCTTCCATAAATTCATCTGGCATTGGTTTATTTGCAATCCAAGTAGCAAATACAAAAGGCTGACCAGTATGTTGAACCCAAGTACCTGCTAAATCATATATGTAAGGATAATTGGATCTAGCAGCCAACGCGCGGTCGCCAATAATCACGCCAGCAGTGGTACCCTTAATGTGATGGATATATCCTTCATCAGCTTTTATAAATTCTACTTCTTTTTTCCAAAAATCTGCTAATAGTATACGCGCCAATTGGACAGAAGTCCTGCTTTGATCGTCCAGGTATACTTTTTCAATTTGATTGATAGGTACTTGGCTAAAAATACAAACACTCGCTACATCGCCCTCCGCGCCTATACAGTAATTAGAAACCAAATGATGCTCTTTTAATAAGGGTATAATTGCAACAGGAACTAAGCCCATATCAATGGTGCCATCTATTAAATCCTGGGCAATTTTAGCTGGATGGGTCTTAAATAACTCAATCTGAGCCATCAAGGTCGACTGCTCTACTCCCAATAATAATGGACGGGTGTTTAAATAACTTACCGCCCCAATGCGCCACTTTCTCTCCAATTGAATTAACTTTGCGCAAAGATATCAAAAACCACTTGTTTAAAGCAATCAATATGTCACAACTTAGCGCTATCTCTCCTATTGACGGTCGTTACCATAAACAAACTGCTAATTTGAGTGCCTATTTTTCGGAATATGGCTTAATTAAATACCGTGTATTAGTAGAAGTGCATTACTTTTTATTTTTAGCAGATAAAAAGTTTTTTAAAGTAACCCCTGTATTGAAAAAAACATTGTTAGCGGTGGTTGAAAATTTTTCGGAGGAAGATGCACAAAAGATTAAACAAATTGAAGCCACTACCAATCATGATGTAAAAGCGGTTGAATATTTTTTAAAAGAAATTTTAGATACAAATAATGCAAGTGAATTAAAAGAATGGATTCATTTTGGTTTAACTTCTCAGGACATTAACAATACGGCCATTCCTTTAAGCTGGAAGGATGCCATGGAGAATAACACTTTACCTGCTTTAATAAATTTGCAAAACAGATTATACCAGTTTGCGAAGCAATGGAAGAAGGTTCCTTTACTAGCCCGCACACATGGTCAAGCTGCTTCCCCAACAACTTTAGGAAAAGAGGTGATGGTATTTGTGGAAAGGTTACATAATCAAATTGAATTGTTTGCAACCATTCCTTTCGCAGCAAAATTTGGGGGCGCCACAGGTAATTTTAATGCGCACCAAATTGCCTATCCAAAAAAGAATTGGGTTTCCTTAGGTAATGAATTTGTAGAAGACATTTTAGGATTACAAAGAATGCAGTTTACCACTCAAATTGAACACTACGATAATTTTGCTGCACACTGTGACAACCTAAAAAGAATCAACAATATCTTAATTGATTTGTCTCGCGATATTTGGACTTATATATCTATGGATTATTTTAAGCAACAAACTAAAAAGGGCGAAGTTGGATCAAGCGCTATGCCGCATAAAGTAAATCCTATTGATTTTGAAAATGCCGAAGGAAACTTAGGCGTCGCCAACGCTTTATTAGAGCACTTTGCAGCTAAATTGCCAATTAGCCGATTACAAAGAGACTTAACCGACTCTACCGTATTAAGAAATATAGGGGTACCCGTTGGTCATATTACTATTGCCATTAATTCTTTAGAAAAAGGCTTAGGCAAACTCATTTTGAATGAAGTGAAAATACAGGCCGACTTGGAAAACAATTGGGCCGTGGTAGCGGAAGCGATACAAACTATTTTGCGTAGAGAAAAATATCCAAATCCATATGAAGCTTTAAAAGATTTAACAAGAGGCAATAGTAAAATAGATAAAAAGTCTATGCACAAATTTATAGACGGCTTAAAAGTGACTGCGGCTTTGAAAAAGGAATTAAAGCAAATCACTCCTCAAAATTACACAGGGATTACGGCGGAGTATTAAAAAAAAGAAATAGAAAACCGCAAGAAGTCGTATTGCGGAAAAAATTTTAAACAGCGTCGCCAGTCTCTGAACTTGGTGGCGCTATTTTTTTACGCGGTTCTTTTTTATTCAATAAATTATGAATGGGCTGCATGCCTTCTTTTTCAATGGCCATAGTTAATACTTGTGCAGTAGCAGCAGCATCGCCCCAGGCGCGGTGACGACCTTCAATCCGAATACCTAAATCCCTTGTTAAAGAACCTAGCCCATATTTAGTAAATCCAGGGAATACTTTTTTACTTAATCGAATGGTACACAATTTAGGTGCCGACCATTCATAGCCATGGTGGTTTAATAAATAATGTACAAAGCCATAATCAAAACTTACATTGTGCGCCACAAAAACCCGATCCTTTAATAAATTAAAAATTTGAGGAGCCACTTCCTCAAATAAAGGGGCAGTTGCCACCATTGCATCACTGATGCCCGTCATATTCACAATAAACGGGGGTATTTTTTGTTTAGGATTAATTAAAGTCACGTATTTACCCGTTACCTCCACCCCATTATGCAGGACAATCGCAATTTCGGTAATGCCATGTGATTGGGGCATTCCGCCGGTGGTTTCTATATCTACAACTGCAAATTCCATTGGGGGCCAAGTTCGGATATTTTTGTCAAAATAAGCTTGCGGCTTTTCCTTATTTTTGTGGCTCAATTTAGGTAAAGAAAAACGAGCATGGAACTGAGTAAAAATTACATACCAGGTGAAGTAGAAACCAAATGGTACCAACATTGGATAGACCAAGGTTATTTCCATAGCGAGCCCAATCATAAACCGGCATACACTGTGGTGATTCCGCCTCCCAATGTAACGGGCGTTTTACACATGGGCCATTGTTTAAATAATACCATTCAGGATATTTTGGTGAGACGTGCACGTATGCAAGGAATGAATCCATGCTGGGTGCCGGGAACGGATCATGCCTCTATTGCAACTGAAGCGAAAGTGGTTGCCATGTTAAGAGAAAGAGGGATTGCAAAATCAATTTTATCCAGAGACGAATTTTTAACCTACGCTTGGGAATGGAAAGAAAAATACGGTGGCATCATTTTACAACAGTTAAGAAAGATGGGTTGTAGTTTGGATTGGGATCGTACTTCTTTTACCATGGATCCTGATTATTACGAAACCGTTATTAAAGTATTTGTAGACTTATATAACAAAGGAAAAATATATCGTGGGAAGCGCATGATTAATTGGGATGTGCGTGCGAAAACCGCTTTAAGTGACGAAGAAGTTATACATAAGGAAGTAAATGGTAAAATGTATCATATCAGATACAAATTAGATGTGCCAGGTGATGAATACATAACAGTTGCCACCGTGCGCCCCGAAACTATTTTTGGAGACACGGCTATTTGTGTACATTCTAAAGATGATAGATACAAACATTTAGTTGGCCAGCATGCATTTGTACCTATGATTAATCGTCGCATACCCATTATAGCCGATGATTATATTGAAATGGAATTTGGAACAGGTGCATTAAAAGTGACACCTGCGCATGATATCAATGACTTTAACTTAGGTCAAAAACATGGTTTAGAAGTAATAGAAACTTTGAATGAGGATGGTACCATGAACGAGGCGGCTCCCATGTATATTGGAAAAGATCGTATAGAAGTAAGAAAAATAATGGCTACCGATTTAGAAGCCTGTGGCAATTTAGTGAAGCTAGAAGATTATGTAAATCAGGTAGGATTTAGTGAAAGAACAGATGCCATTGTGGAACCAAGATTAAGTTTACAATGGTGGGTAGATATGAAGCAATTAGCAGGCCCTGCATTGGAAGCTGTGATGAGTGATGAAATACAATTTCATCCTGCTAAGTTTAAAAACGTGTATCGTCATTGGATGGATAATATTAAGGACTGGTGCATTAGCCGTCAATTATGGTGGGGACATCGTATTCCGGCATGGTATGACGCCGATGGCAATGTTTATGTTGCAGAAAACGAAGCAGCAGTCAATGCAAAGTATCCGGAGACAAAAGGAAAAACTTTAACACAGGATTCGGATTGTTTGGATACCTGGTTTAGTAGTTGGTTATGGCCTATTGAAGTTTTTAAAGGCATGTCCAACCCAAACAATGCAGAAATTAATTACTACTATCCTACCAGTACCTTAGTAACAGCTCCTGAAATTATTTTCTTTTGGGTAGCGCGTATGATTATGGCGGGTGAAGAGTATATGGGTAAGATTCCATTTAAGGATGTGTACTTTACTGGAATTGTACGTGATAAACAAGGACGTAAAATGAGTAAGAGTTTAGGAAACTCTCCCGACTTATTGGGACTCATCGATCAATATGGTGCGGACGCAGTTCGTTTTGGTATTATGATTGCTTCTCCAGCAGGAAACGATTTATTATTTGATGAATCCACTCTTGAGCAAGGAAGAAACTTTAATAGCAAATTATGGAACGCGGCTAAATTGTTAAAAATGTGGGAGGCGCGCATTAGCGAGGAAGGAAAAGTTGAACAAGACGCTGCTTTTGCGATGGATTGGTTTCAAGCCAAATTAAGTGCTACGCAACTAGAAGTAGATAGCATGTTAAAGGAATTCCGTCTAAGTGAAGCATTGAAAACGATTTATGGTTTAATATGGGACGACTATTGCAGTTGGTATTTAGAATGGATCAAGCCAGGATTTGAACAACCTATTCATGCAAAAGTGTACCATAAGAGTATTGAATTTTATGATGCGCTCATGCAATTGCTACACCCTTTCATGCCATTTATCACCGAGGAGCTACATCATGCCTTAAAAACGCAAACACAGGATTTATGTGTGAAGGAATATGAGGCCATTGGTAAAGTAGACGAAGCAGTATTAAATGCAGGCGCTTTATTAAAGAATGTGATTTCAACGCTCCGTGATGCAAGAAATAAAAATCAAATCAAACCAAAGGATGCGATTGATGTGCACATTCAGTCTGAAAACAATGCACCTTACCAAAGGATTCAAAATATTTTAGCGAAACAAGTAAATGCAAAAACAATTACATATACCAATGCACCTATTGGATCAAGTATCGTGGTAGCATTGGAAAAAGATAAGTTTTACTTAGTAGCTGATCAAGCCATTGATACGGCTAGCTTAAAGGAAAATTTATTAAAGGACTTGGCACATCAACAAGGCTTTTTGGAATCCGTAGACAAGAAATTAAGCAACGAGAAATTTGTTCAAAATGCAAAGCCCGAAATTCTTGCGGTTGAACAAAAGAAAAAGGCCGATGCATTAGCGAGAATTCAAACGATTGAAGAAAGTTTAGCGCAATTATAAATTTAACTCGCCCCTTTTAATGATGGAGGCTCCATTTTAATATTTTTTACATGAGTGGATTAATGATAAGGCAAGCTAATTTTGAAGATCGTACTTTTATTCGATCGGTATCAGAGCGCACATGGCCAAGCACTTATGGACATATCATTTATCAGGAACAGATTGATTTTATGTTGGATTGGATGTATAGCGACAAATCAATGGCAGAACAATTTGAAAAAGGGCATCAGTTTT